>Ga0136644_10002202_pt1 | contig 15006 bp, 34 predicted proteins | sample C_130820_EF_Meta_FD_94780 | JGI IMG/M metagenome (GOLD analysis project Ga0136644, IMG submission 94780) | Freshwater microbial communities from Lake Croche, Canada to study carbon cycling - C_130820_EF_MetaG (v2) (version 2) | ecosystem: Environmental > Aquatic > Freshwater > Lake | place... | reverse complement strand
TGGAGTAAAAAGCCTGTTTCTAAAATCCTCAAAGGAAAATGAAACTTAGAGTCTCTCTATTCCTTTTGTCCTTATCGGCCTGCTCTTCGACATCAATTTATGATAGGGGTCGATTGCGACACCCCACCATGAAGATGGAGCTTCGGTCTCGAGCCCTCATCCACCTAGAATCCTTGACAGAAGGTGCCATCGGTGGAATAGGAGAGCTCGAGACCGGTTGTGGTTGTAATTAGATAGAGTATCTGCCAGCAAGATAAGTTTCGATGCTGGTTTTTCCTGTAGGTGGCAGCGTGCCGCTAAAAATCAACATCTCAGTCATCTTCATGTTGGACCAATATGGGTACGGATATCCTGATGGTTTTGCGAATCTAGCAATCGACAACGCGGTCGGCATGCTGAGACCGTAATCAACAGGGTTGTATGCATATCCATTGGAATCTGGGTAGCCTGACGGGAATGCACCGTTGATTCTTATTTGTGTGTGTTCCCAAGATCCGGTAGCTATCGACACCGCAGCGTAATATTTGTTGCCAGCAACGAAATTTGGAGAATAATCGATATAGCTTCCACCGGCAAATCTTAAATGATTTTCATTTAACCACGCGTAGTTTCCACCGGGAGGATTTGTGGAGAGGTCTCCCGTGATATTCCACAACGCATCTTCTCCGTCGAAAGACAACGGTTTGAAAGCCGTGTAGATAACGTACCCAACCCCTGTTGCTCCTCCAAGATTCCATATGGAGCCTGAAAGCCATTGTGTGGTGCCGTTGAAGCTAAGCGAATCGTGTCCGTTAAAATCAGCATCTCCGCTGACCAGCAAAGGAGCCACGGTGGCAGGCGTACCGTCGATTCCTAAGTGCCTTCCATTGCCCGATTTGTCCAGCATCTGAACAACATGAGAACTATCGACAGTGATGTTGTCTGAGCGGTACCATGCCAACATGTAATCGCTCCATTGTACAGGGACTTCAGGGGTAGCTGGAGGAGCAACCTTTAAGTTGAAATTGCTTCCAACGCCGGTGAGTTTTAGATTGCCGCCGGCTACAATCCCAGGATTTTTAATGTTCAAAGGCATGATGACTCCTAATATGCACGAATAAATATGCCCAAACTTTTTTATATGAAATAAAAATCCCGGGCCAGAACCAGTCCGACCCGGGAAAGCTAAGTTAATTTATTAGAAACTATCAGATGCCGTACTTGGTCTTCAAGTAACCTTCGACCGAGGCTCTTTCCCCGGCGCTGAGGGCCTTGTTATATACGAGAAACTCGCTAACATGTCCATTCATAGAACTATTTCCCACTGAGTCGCCTCCAAGGGCAAGCGGATTATTTATATCGACTGCAACTCCATCCAATCTTGCGTTAGCGTGAGATTGCCCAGCTGCGCTATTCACATATTCCTGTAACACTTCTGATGCTATAATAACGGTATGAAGGAATCTAACGCCGGACGATACTGAAATTGGTGTTCCACTCCAAGCTGGATTGCCAATTTTTGGCATTTTAGAAAGAGCTTTGCCACCGTAACCAGAATTGGTTCCACCAACGCCCATATACCAAGCACCATAATGATCGACACCATGAAGAGTGTTTCCACCCGTCACATCATTAAAATCGTACACTACGAAAAGAGAGACATCACCACTTTGAGTACGACCATTAAATGAATTGATATTAAGGTGATGTTGAGGCAAGAAGTACGCGGCAGTAAAATCGAGCGATTTGATTCCGCTTGATTCTATCAATGTTGGTCTCCAATCACTGTGCCAAGTACTATCATAGTTTTGAACAATGGCGTGATTACCTTGTCCAGACTGGTCGACCCATTTACCGACCAAATCTCCAGCGCCTGCAGGTGTTGATGTCGATCCATCGTAATCCTGGTACGTACCCGCGTCGGCCTTGAGCCAAACAAGGGCGTCACCAATTGAAAGTGGATTGAAAGCCCCGCCGCCACCACCACCGCCGGAAACGCCGATTTTGACGGATCCACCGGCACCAGAGATCTTAAATCCTCCGGCTCCGCTACCTGATACTTTAATAGCCATAAATTGCTCCTTGCGTCGACACGTCTGCCCGACGCAATTATAAATATTCACAATTGAATATAATTCAATATTGAATTATAACAAATTGCCGTTTCGAATCAATGTGTCGAAATTATGACGTTATCGTCAAATAATGGCGACGGGCAACCCTTGTAGATGTTGGCCCACGGATCACAAGGAATGGTAATCTCTAACAGATACTCGTTTCCTTTTCCGTCTTTTAACGTGATGTATTCGACGCCACAATCGTTCGGGTCCGGACCATTGTTGACGTCAGAAGGGGGAGGCTCAGGAGGCTTCGGCTGTGACGTCGGATAAGAGGAAGGAATGCCCTTGGTCTCAGGAATCGCACCACCGACGTCCCCCGTCGACCCGCACCCAAATACCATCGCCGCCAAAACTACCAGCAGACAAATCTTTTGCATGGATTCCTCCCGCGCTATCCAATAAGTATGGTCATGCGGCTGAGCCTACAAGAATTGCGAAAAATCATACAAGAAATTTTGCAAGAAACGAAGAACACAGCCGGGTCGTCTCCCGAAGAATCCTACGACATGGAGCTCACCGACGACCCGAAATACAAACAAGACTCCGTCTACGTACCCAACGACATCAAAAAGAAGATAAATAAGTGGAGCCAAGACATGGGCCTATCCACCAAGGGAAAGAAAAAATGAAAATCAGATTATCTGAACTCAGAACCATCATCCGTGACACCGTCTCCGAAATGATGAACCACGAGAAGGCCGATGAGATGGCCAAGGAAGCCGACGAACTAGACGTCAACAAAGACGGCAAAAAGGACTTCACCGACGTCATGGCAGCGCGCATGAAGGCTTCAGGCATGGACAAGAAAACGGCCATAAAAAAGGCCGAAAAAGCGACAGCCAAACGCCAGAAGTGACGTCATGGGAAGTATAAAATTTCGCAAGAAAGAAGGAGTCAGGGGAGGTGGATTCAAATTACGCCGCTCCCTGTCTATCGACTGGAACGTTACTACCCCATCTTCAGAAGAAGACATCGTCGGGACGGAAGGCGAATACGTCAGAGCCATAACATTCGGTGGCGCCAGAAAATCAACCATCGCCCTCGCGGGAACCGAATTTCAATACTTTAGAAAAAATCACAGCGATACGCTAGCAACATCAAACAACAAAAGAATAATAGACGGCCCTTTCTTCGGCCCATCGTCCACGACCAATAAATCTATCTTCAATAATCTATCTTCAACCAACATCCAAAATCTCATCTCCCACGGGGCATGGGCCCCCGATCTACAACAGGAAGAAAATCTCATATTGCGCCTAGGTGACCTAACACCAGACACTGTTTACGAGATCAGGCTGGTCATGGCAGATTTCAGAAATCCTAAAAGAAAATTGTCAATAGCTCCCAACAACATATGTCTGACGCTCGGAGAAGTGCCTAATCTCCTCATCGGCCGCTTCATAGCCCCAGATCCCATCGTGGAAATAAAATTAAATTCTGACGAAGGCAAACCCTGTCTCAACGCCTACGTTGTTCGCAACCTGGACTACAAACCACGGAGCACGCTCAGCGAAGTTCGCATATTGGACAAAAATTCATCGAGCCAACAAATCGGCGAGCTTCTTCCTGGCGTCAACAGGTAAAACTTCCACCAACTCCAACAAAAAATCTCCAACCCCATCTTGACCCTTGGACGATTGTTTCGCAACGAGAGAGTCCAAATGAGCCAAAATATCTGTCTCTATCGAATTTAGATCCCCACCGATCGGCCCCTCATCCACAAGACTCCTGTATTTTTCCAGCAACAAAGAATCGGAAACCAAACCTTTCGATAACACACATATCACGGCAGGCGAACCCAGAGATTTTTTCGGTCTAGATATCAAAAATAAACCATCGTCGGAAGACAAAACCAGCTCATTTCCTTCCTTGCGAAATTTCGAACACTTCTCAATGACTTTGGCAGACCTGTCTAGAAAACTCAGGTGAACATCTCTTTCATCTTCCGATCGACGCACGAATCCAAGTCTACGAAGAGGCCCCAAACTGGTTGAATCACCAACCACTAGCGGCATAACATCTTCTCGAGCAATCAAGTCTTCCCATCCTGCCCGATCGATAAAAACGATGTCGGCCTTAGAAATCACCTCAAATCCATCGACCACAGGCTCTGGCCACCGCTTGTGATAAGTAGCATACATCCTGGAATTAGATGACCCCAAGGAAGTCGGCGCCAAAGAAGAAACAACTATGTCGGCCGACGCCTTCGGCGGCGGGGTCACAGTCAACGACAGGCTTCCAATGCTCAGCGGAATGTCGGAATCAAAAGCATCCCCCGTGTCAAAAGCAACCGACAATCTTCCCGCCGAATCCCACTTCAAAACCACAGATCGCCAAGACAACCCACCGGCCACCACACCATCAACCCCAAGACCAGCGATAGTACTGCCTCCGCCCCTTCCTCGGCGCAAGAAACAAATCTGCGGCCCAACCACAAGCTCCATTTTTTCCAACCCAATGATGGCCCCACGGGACCCTCGTATCGCCACAGTGACCGAAGGCCCACCAGGAACTAAAGAGTAACCCGTCGATCGATGACGATAATCGGAAGCCCCGGTGGCAAAGTAAGACTGCGGGTCTCGGGCCCGAACCTTCTCCAAGTCAACAACAACTATTCGCGTGCCCAAGGCGGCGTCGGTCGACAACAACTCCCTCAACTTGGTGGTGCCATCATGCCCACCCGCTTCGTCGACAACCCGCAACTCGGTCAAAAGACCGGCCTCCACCAATCCATCCGTCACCTTTAGCAAATAAGGCAGCGTCTCGGGGTTGCGTACGACGGTGGTCAAGGTTACGGATCGAGTCATAAACGATAACTATACAAACTGCGATAAATTAACCTCACGCAACTCGTCGCTGTACAGCTCCATCTGACCAGGTCGTCCTATCACAATCATAACATCAGTTGGATATATGGAAACATGTGCCACAACCAATACCATCTCACCTCCCCAAGGCTCAGGCACGTGTGGCGCAACCATGGCAAAAGAACCTACTTTCACCGCAGGACGACGAGGCATGAAATAAAATATTCACATCCCGCCTAAATCCTAAAATGATTTAAGAAAATTAGCCCACTCGGCGCACGTTCAACAAACCATCTTCGCTCAACACCTTAATAACATAACTCCTGTGAATGAGACGGGTGTTCCGTCGGCGCCTGTAAGAACCCGAAGGATTGACTTCATAAGAATACGTCCCAGGCATCAAGTGCTTTGAACACAATGCCAAACTTTCGCCTTCCAACCGTACGGCCCGGGCTTTTCCGCCGATCCTCAAACCGCAGATGGAGCTGAATGGAATATGGCGATGCAGAGCCGATCCAATCGTCTGCTCCAAATCCCGTTGCACCCTAACCTTCGTCTCGGCCGGCGTCTCCACCTCCAACGTGATCTTCTCCGGAGTGCTAACGAGCAACATATCAGCCAACATCTTCATCGACTGCACGACCTTGTCTCGAGCAGCCCAACCACTCACATCAGTCTCGCCAGACATCCACTGAAACTTGGCGAAACGAGTGGCCACCTTGGACGTCCCGCCCTGCTCGTTCTGATAATCTTTCCCATATTGATACCCAAACATGAAAGAACAAACATACTTTTGAGACCACCAGCCATAGACGTCAGCGTCGTCTATCACCGTTTCTACTTGTAGATCGAGCTTGAAATCACACTGCGTTTCTGTCAGAGGCGAAATCAAACTCCTTTTTGAATTTGGCGACATGTGCGTCACCAATCCATGGGCCAAAACGAGCCCTCGCGCCAAATTCAAAGCTTCATGCAACGGTGCAATATCCATCTCACTTCCCCCACTTGAAAGGTTCGTACAGACGCAAGAACAAATCAATAGTCTTCTTCGAAATCTTCTTCACATCACCATTCTCGTAATACGTCACCATACCACCGGCAATCCACACCACGACGGCGTCACCATAGTTCTTTCGGCTCCGCCACACCGACCGATGCAACTTTTCTCTATCACTATCAACCATGGATCCATGGTACCACGCGTCCCCGTCACTTTGCACGCCGGTACATTCGACAACGAACTCTCATGTCATGCTCGTGAATGAACTCACACCACGACACCTCGCCGCTCGCGGCCGCGAAACACATCATCCGCGAATCATGGTCTTTGATCGTGGCACACTCGGCCATCCCAGAATTAACGCCAAAATTAAGACCAGCAAACACCAAGAACAATTTAAAAACATTCATGTGGGTCATCCTACAACAAAAGAAGACGGATTTGCACCACCCTCCCAAGGGTAAATATCCATCACAACCTGTTCAACCAAGAACGATACACCCACCCCTCGGCCCCACTCGGAGCCACCACCCTCACATAGTTCGCCATCGTCCCACCAGGATCGTCCAACAACAACAATACCACCCAATCCCCCAACACCTCGAGCGGTACCATGTCCACCACAACGTCATCACCCTCCAACACCATCCGTGACAAAACAACTCCATCACGAGCCGCTGGCGTCAACAAATCGCCAACCGACAAAGTCGTGTCAGGCCTAACAGGCTCGACCTCGATCCCAATACCCCTCACGACCCCAACTCAGCCGCCCCCTTCGAAGTCGAAACCATCCACATAAACGTAAACGGCACCACGGCCAAAACACATCCTTTATACACTCCGGCAGACCACTCGAACCAGGAAAAAACGCCAAAAAATTCGTGGACCACACCCAACAAAAAGTGCAGCCCAACGGCCAACGAACCCGTAAAAAATGGGAACACAAACAACCAAATATACAGCTGCGCCAACTTGGGAAAAAATACGCACAGCAACAACATCGCAACAAAGACCCCCGGCACCCCAAGGACCAACCACGACCACCCAAAATTAAATAATAGACTCAAGCAACCACACTATACAACATCGGACGTCACAGGTTCACATGACCGGTAATCTCGGCATCAAGCATCTTCAGCCGACTTCGAAGAGGACCTCAGCTTGTCCACCAAACTCATCATAATCGTAGCTTGCGTGACCAACTTGTCGAGCGCAGCTCCACCCTCTCTGTCGTGCAACAACATGGAAATATCGTGGATCTCAAGCACGTGATCCATCAACTCTTCCAACAATGCAGCCCGCTCATCTGGATCTCTCGAAGACGAACTTTCAGAACTTTTTAGGGTCTCTCTTATCATCTGTCTCAATTCCGATTCTCTTATCTTCATGATTCTAATTATCACCCATCAACTTCTTTTTTCAGTTCCTCTGCCCGCCACGGACAGTTCCTGCACCGGGAATTGCAACAAAACCCGCGAGCCAACAAAAACTCACGGGTCAACACCATCCGATCGCCCTCCCAAACATAATCGACTCCCTCGACCAAACGCTCAGCGGGCTTTACCCTAAAATAATCCATAAACCCTGGATCAAATGAAACTATTTGGCATCAACAAGTTCAGCTAATTTCATCAAAATGGCGCCCGAAAGTGCTCCGACAGCCACCATCCCAGGAGTCCCGCCCACATAATCCGACAAATTCACCAAGACCTCATGAGGAAACATGTCGGCAAGAAACGGCAAACCCACCGCACCCACAGCCGTCCCAAATCCCTTAGCAACAGAAGAACCCTCGTCTTCCTTCAACGCCTCACCAGACTCTTCCATCTGAAAAGCTTTCTTCGCCAATTGTCTCAACTCGTCAGCAGTGTAACCCTTGTCCTCGATAAAATCGACCAACTGCTGCTTTTCTGCTGCGCTCTTACCGTCGACCCAATCATTACCCAATGTCGCGGCTTCTTCGGCATCGACGTCGTACGCAGGTCCAACACTTTCGGTCACGACTCGTTGAACTTCACTTCGAATAATTTCTTCAAGCTCACTTAATCTAATCTTCATGGTGTTTAATTATGGCCCCTCTAAACAAAAATGGCGCCCACAAAGGCACCATCGTGTTCTTCTTAACTTTTAAGATTAAAATTAAGGTCAATCTACCCCATTCAAAAATCTAACATGTCGGCAGACAAATTGTAGAATTTTCCACTACCTTCGGGCTCAACGACATACGAGTCTTCAACCCCGCCAGCACCACCGACCATCACTGCAACTATCTTAACCGTTGTTCCTATGGGATATTCTTCGTAGTTGTTCATGTACGGCTTTACAAACCTTCCGTGCTCTTGTTTCACGGGTGAAAGCGATATCATTTCGCCGTCTTCCCGGCTCTTTGACGTCTTGGTATTAAAGGGTCTCAACGTCGCGATCGATCCCACAAGCGACTCGTCAGCCGGATAAATCCGCTTTTCTCTCAGGAGCGTCCTAGCAACTTCTTCCTTGATTATCTTACGCAGCTGCCCAATCTTGATTCGCATTTAAACCCTCCACAACCTTATGTCTTAAGTATACGCTTCTTTGAAAGAACAGAGGCTCTCTTAACCCTTCGACAATTTCTGGTATGCCTCAAAAGGCACCATTCGCAACGCCTTCAATGCCATGTCCATCGTCAAAAACAACTCGTCCAACTCGGCCGGCGAAGAAACCTCGCCGCCCTCGACGGACTCGACCACCACAGCCTGCAACCGCTCCCGCACCACCTCCTTCTTCATATAGGCGGCCCCCGCCCCAATCCGCTTCCCACGCCGGGCCTCGTCCAAACACCCCCGAATAATATTCCTCAAGTCATCCAACGACATTTGCATCGCGCCACCCGTACCCCAAAACTAAGTATCAACCAACTTCCCAAGTCTCCCGGTCCACTACTTCACGGGCCCAACATCCACCACCACCAACCCGACCACAAGCTTCAAATACCGGTCGCCACCATGCGGTTTCACAAAAACGTTGAGGCCCTCCCGCGTGTGCTGCACCGAATCCACCTCGAAAGACCCGCCACCCTCGCGATCCCGAAAAATCAAGTCGCTCAAATACTTGTTAAACTCTTCCTTCATCTCGCTATCACGCATCACGCCAAACACCCTCCTCCCGGTCATCGACACGAACTTCTCGAATCTCCTCACGGACGTGGTAAGCGTCCTGCGGCACCACGACATCCATGGCATGCCCGGTACCGACCAACAGATCGCCATTCCCCAAAACTCGCGCGCGCTCCGGCCGGCTCAAACGATACTCGTTGCCCTTCGGAATGCGAACACCCGAACCCAAGTCGCAATCCCTGTTAATAACGGCCGTCCGCGACCGCTCCACCCTGAACCCGCCAACATTCTCGTCTCTCACAATTCCTTCCTTTCTTTCCAGAATATTCACCGATCGTACGCCCCGCCGGCCATGGCACCTTCGGCCTCGAGCCGCTGGGAATAATACCCGCTCTCGCGGGAATAAGGCCCACAAGCGCACACCGTCCCCACATACCACCCAGCAGCCGAACGACAAACCTGGAGGATTACCTCCACCTTGCAATCCGGACACACAGTCGGCGCGCCCCCGAATATCGATTCACCAGACATCATGGATCCATCCTACCAAAACAAAGAAAGACTTTACACGACAACGGGACCGAAAGGTCCCGTTTCTCTCCATCTATCGATTTTGAATTTAATCAAAAGCGAACTTGCCTTCGACCTCAGCCCAACACGGAGTTCGCCCAAACGTTCAGCAGCTCTTGCGCCTCGTCGTCGTGCTCGTACCCGGTTCCCTTGAGGGCCACCGACGGCTCGCGCGATTCGTACGCCCCGGCCACCGTCTTCTTCTCGGGCTCCGAAAGGACGCCACGAAGGTGGTTGTTCAACATCGCCACGGCCTCCGGCCCAGACCCGAGCTGGGCACCAAGCGTCTTCTCCAGGGCCATCAGGAAATCCGCGATCTGCATGGAATCAGCCGCCGCCATCAAGGCACCCTTCGCCACGGGCTCGTCCCCACCCACCGGCACCTCAGGCGCAACAGCCGACATGTATCGGTCTGTCACATCCAATCGGCCAACCTCTTGCAACTCGACCTCTTCCTGCACAACTTCGCGAACGACTCTACGCAGCTCTGATAATCTGATCTTCATCTGACATTCTCTCTGGTCATTTCCTTAACTATGCGACCCATGGGAAATAACATTCACTACACCTCAATCCACATCTATCCACTTCATGTCGTCAGGTTCAATCACGGTTTCACTTCCATCATATTCTTCAATTCTATACATCCGGCCTTTCAACTCATAAATGGCCAGCCCAGCTGAACTCCCATTAGACTTTCTGCCCAACGACGAAACACACTCCACCAACAGCGGATCATGCCGCTGGAGATCTCGTGGATAGAAGTCTCTGCTCCACCGTTCAGGCCCCCGCGGCCCCCACCTCTCCAACTCCGCTAGCCACACGATGGCCTCCTCATTGCCTCGCCCAGCCAACCATATGGCCGCCAATTTTGACAACGAAAATCCACCAAAAGAACTGTTGTATACCACTTTCACGGCGCCAACCATTGCTTCTCTCTCTCTTGCTCGACAAGCCCTCCGTGCACCTCGATGACGGCAGCCACCAGCTCGATCGGCACGTACCCATACACCGTGTCCGTCCAAGCCCCAGGCTCGTCGGCGTAGTCCCACAACAGGGGCTCGATGATCGATGGAAACCCGACCTCGACCGTCTCCCACGGCCCTTCATCATTCCTTGGAGAACAATAATGGCCCGAGCTGGCCTGGACGGACATCGAGAACCCGTCGCGGCACACGACTTTTCTGACTTTTCTGCAAGCATGCGGATAATCGGGCACCCGGGCCGTCCGCATGTGGTGTCTCAAGGCTGCAAGGTGTTCGCTCATGTCGTACAGAATATTCGATTTAATTGTATCTTATTTCTATGTCAAAAATATTTCCGGGATTTTTTTTGGGACGCTAGCCCTCGCAAAAAACTCTTCGAATCGGAAATGCCTTCCTGCGAATCGTGAGGCGCTGTTCGTTTTAGTGGGAAATTTTTTCCTGGGATTTTTGTGAACGTGCTTAGCCTCCGCCGCCCCTAGAAAGCCCACATAAAATGCCGTATATAGGGGCGGGGCCCCCCGGCCACATGGCCCCTATTTGGGCCCCTTTTCAGGGGGCGGCCCCCCGCATATTTGTGGCATATTGAGGCCTATATGCGGGGGGCGGCCGGTGGATGAGTGGGTGTGGGGTGGGGGCTAGGGGGCTGTGTGTTTGTGTTTGTTGTGGATGAGTTGGATGGAGGAGTTGATGGCGTCGCCGAGGATTTGGCCGATGGTCCAGGAGCCTGCGACGAGGAAGATGGCGAGTGAGTCTAGTCTGTGGGAGGTGATGAGGGTGATGATGGCGATGGTGAGGGCGCCCCAGGCGATGCGAGAGGTGTGGTGGAGGGTGGAGTTCATTGGGTCTTGTGTTTGGTGGATTTGCGTTTGGCGGCTTTTTCCTTGCGGTGTTTGGTCTTGGCGGCTTTTTCGGCTTTGATGATGGTTTTGGGTCGGTTCTTGGCGCCTTTGGGGCGGCCGCGTTTTTTGGGAGTGGTGTTGGTTGGAGCGGGAGTGGTGGGGGTTTCGGGATTTTTGCGAGGGCGGCCGCGTTTGCGTTGGCCGATGGAGGCGCCTTTGGCGGTGGCGAGTTTGAAGCGGTAGCCTTGTTTGGAGCCGTCGATGTAGTTGGTGGAGGAGTTGCGGTAGAGTTCTTCGTCGTAGAGGTGGACGATGCCGGTGGATTCCTCGATAGATTCTACGGTATAGGTTTTGGTGTCGAGCCAGGGTTTGTGGGCGAGGACGGTGGCGTAGCGTTCGATGACGATCTTGTCGCCTGGGTGGGCGAGGAGGATGGGGCGGCCGAGGGAGTCTTTGACGATGGCGTCTGGGAGGTGGTCGATGGCGGGAGGGGTGATGGGTTTGGAGATGGCCATCATGGCAGTGGTGATGGAGCCGATGTAGGAGGAGTCGAGGGTTGTGTCGTCGGACATGGATTTATTCTACCCCTTTTGTGGTTGACTTTGCACCGCCCTCAGGCCGCTCGGACGTAGCCTGAGGCGATGATGAGATAACCTTGGCTCATGCCGGTGCGGACTTCCACCTGTTCATCGAAGGAGAGACCGTTGTACCTGAAGCCGATGAAGTACTCGTAGGCCTTGAAGTTGTTTGCCATGGTCTTACTATACCTCGTTCAGGGTTGACTTTGCACTTCTTTGGCGAATATTTTCAGGCGGCTTTGTCTGGGGAAACGCCGCCGAAGGAGCCCTTTTCGTAGAGGCCTGATTTGCCGATGCCGAGGATGTAGGAGCGGCCGGAGCAGCCGAAGCGGTTCTTGGTGACCTCGAAGATGCGTTCGCCGTAGGTGTCGGATCGTTTTTCTTCGTCGATGTAGAGTTGGCCGCGGACGTCGACGGCGTGGAGGATGGTTTGTTTGCCTGCGAAGTCGCCTGACTTGGTGACCTGGCCGATGAAGGCGACGACGCCGTAGTTGGTTTTGGCCCAGTCGGTGAGCATTTCGGTGCAGCGGACTGGGGTGTTGCCGTTGGCGTAGCCGACGGGGTACTTGCCGTCGTCCAGGGTTTGGAGGGAGTCTTGGAGGATGAAGATTTGCTTGCCCTTGTGTTGCTTGCGGATTTGGTCCGCGTGCTCGAGGAGGTCGGGAACGAGGGTGTCCTGGCCGACGATGAAGCCGTGTTTGAGTTTGAGGCGGTCTGCGACCATCTTGACCTGGTAGAGGGATTCCTCGCCGGTGTTGTAGAGGCAGATGTGGCCGCTCTTGGTGATGGAGTCGGCGAGTTGGAGGAGCATGGTGGTCTTGCCTGCGCCTGGGGTACCGGTGAGCATCATGACGCTGGAGGGGACGAAGCCTTCGCCGCCGAGGGCGTCGTCGAAGAATTCGAGGCCTGTCTTCTTGCGGGCCCGCAGGGCGTCGGGGACGGTGAGTTCGTTGATGTTGGTGCCGCGCTTGAGGTTCTGGATGCCGACGCTGAGGTGCATGGAACGAGACATGTTGTGCTTGCCTTTCGTTGACGTTGTAGAACTATCTTACCAGGTTCCTAGACGACTTTGCACCGGTTTAGGATTGTTGGCGAATGGTGGTTTCGAGGTCGCGAAGTTTTTTGCTGAAGGTCTTGTATTCCTGCAGGTTTGCGACGGCGTTCTGAGCGAGTTGGAGGGCGGCAAGGAGGGTGTCGCTCTCGGCCGAAGTGAGCGCGATGGACTTGGTGGACTTGGTGGTCTTCATGGTCTTACTATACCCCTTTCGACTGTGACTTTACACCGGGTTCGCTGTTGAAAGTACTTTTCAGTAGCTGTCGTTCCAGTGGGCCTGGACGTAGGCCATGGCGGCCGGGAGGCGGGTGTCATCGTAGCGAGGGTCGACGCAACCGCCGGTGATGGCCCGGTGCATTCTGGGGCGCCAGAAGCTCAGGTAATTCATGAAGCGTTGGCCGTCACGCAGGTTGTAACGGTTGGGGAGCAAGGCCTGTTTGCTGAACTGTTCGAATTCCATGGTCTTAGTATACCCTTTTCGTCAGCGACTTTACACTCAGAACGGGTTGGTCCACGTGTCGTACTGGTGGGACGAGATCTGGCGGTCCTTGCAGAGGCTATCCGTGAAGTTGTTCCAGGCTTCTCGCTTCCAGATGACGTCCCCGCGGGGACCTTCGTAAAACTCGAGGAACATCTGGAGGGCTTGTTTCTTGGTGAGCTTCATGGTCTTACTATACCCTTTCTTCAGTGAACTTTGCACAGGGGTTGGGTGGCTCAGAATCTGCCAAATCGCTTCGTCAGCTCATATCGTGCACCACGGATCGCTGCAGTTCGATTCGGGAACGAGTTGCAGGAACGCCAGATCTCGATGCCGTCACGACGCAGGATCGCCTGATAGCCACCGAGCCAGAAATCTTTGCGGGCGCCGAAAGTGTGCCGTTGTGTGGTTGCCTTGTCCATGGTCTTATCCTATCAAATCAGAGTTGAACTTTGCACCGCCTTGACGATCAGGCCACCTGGCCTACCGAGATCTCGCTCTTGGTGCCCTTGCGGTTCAGCATGACGTTGGCGTTGAGGTTCCATCGGGCCTCCAACCACTTCACCGTCAACCAACGCCCGGATGCCTCAATCACCTGGGCCCGTGTCGTGCCGAAGCCGTCGGCGTCGCGAACGTTGACGATGTCGCCCTTCTTGAACTGTCTTTCCATAGACTTATATATACCCTTTTCGTCAGCGACTTTGCACTCAGACGGTGGTGATTTTGCTGGAGACGAACGACTTTTCGTATGGGGTGAGGAGCCTGACGAGTTGGAAGATGGACTTGATGACCAGCGCATTCTTGATCGAATAGCTGTTGAGCTTCTCCCCGCTCGGGAGGGTGAAAGTGGTGACCTTACCGTTGGTTTCGAACTCGATGCTTTTCATATTCTTAGTATACCCTTTCTGGAGTGAACTTTGCACTGGATTCACAGGATCTCGAGGGTTTCCTTCCGCCCCACGAGCCTCCAGCTCCCGTCCTTGCGGGCCCGGAACTGCCACCGCCGGCCGTCGTGGCCGGGTTGGGTGGCGACGATCAGGTTCGTCGTGGCATACAACACCACGAGATCGTGGACGACCCCGTCCACCGTCACCCGACACGGTGCCATGAACTTTGGCCTCGTGCCTAGGCCCATGTGATGGCCATACTGCGTGCCATCCGACCACGAACTAAAGTTGCTAGCCATGGTCTTAATATACCTTGTTCAAGGTCGACTTTGCACTGCGTGGGTTGTTCTTACTGGCTCCATTCCGCGGCACCCTTGGACGTGTTAACCATCCACATGAATGTGAAAGGGCATACGGCAAGGAGACATCCTTTGAAAACGCCAGACGACCAAGCGAACCAAGAGAAGACGTCAAATGCTTCGTGGACCACACCGAGCAAGAAGTGGAGTCCAACGGCCAATGCGCCGGTAAAAAAAGGAAAAACGAAGAGCCAGATGTAGAGCTGTGCTAGCTTCGGGAAGAAGATGCACATGAATAACATTACAATGAAAGCCAC
>Ga0136644_10002198_pt1 | contig 15013 bp, 17 predicted proteins | sample C_130820_EF_Meta_FD_94780 | JGI IMG/M metagenome (GOLD analysis project Ga0136644, IMG submission 94780) | Freshwater microbial communities from Lake Croche, Canada to study carbon cycling - C_130820_EF_MetaG (v2) (version 2) | ecosystem: Environmental > Aquatic > Freshwater > Lake | place... | reverse complement strand
TGCACGAAGTAAAAGCGCTCTTCGCCGATGCCCGCGAAGAGGGTGGAATCCGTTGGTGAGGTGACCGTGTTCCAACCCATGTGCGGCAAAATCGGCGCCTCGAGTCGACGCACCACACCCGGCCACTGCCCAAGTCCCGGCGTTTCGACACCGCCCTCGACACCGCCGTCAAACAACACTTGCATTCCCACGCAAATGCCGAGCACCGGGCGACCACCCGCAAGCCTCCGCTCGATGACCTCGTCGCCACCGTGGGTGCGCAGCGCATCCATTACCGCAGCAAATGCCCCCACACCGGGAACCAGGAGCCCGTCGGCTTCGGCACACGTTGCCTTATCTCGGGTCAGAACCGCACTGGCCCCCGTCGCTTCGACGGCTTTCATGGCCGAGTGAATGTTTCCCGTTCCGTAGTCGAAGACGACGACGGTCTTGGTCACAGCGCTCCTTTTGTACTCGGGATGCCCTGCACGAGCGGATCGAACGCCTTGGCTTGGCGAAACGCACGCGCGAACGCCTTGAACTCTGCCTCTGCGATGTGGTGGGGATCGCGCCCGGCGAGCACGTTGACGTGCACGGTCAGGCCCGCGTTGAAGGTGATCGCCTCGAAGACGTGGCGCACCATTGAGCCCGTGAAGTGACCACCAATTAGGTGGTATTCGAACCCGGTCGGTTCTCCGTCGTGCACGAGGTAGGGGCGACCCGAGATGTCGACAACGGCGCGAGCCAGCGCCTCATCGAGAGGCACGACCGCGTCACCGTAACGGGAGATTCCCGACTTGTCGCCTAGGGCCTGGCGGATGGCTTGGCCAAGCACGATGGCAGTGTCTTCGACGGTGTGGTGAACGTCGATGGCCGTGTCGCCGTGCGCGTCTACGGTCAGGTCCGTGAGTGAGTGCTTTGCGAAGGCGGTGAGCATGTGGTCGAAGAACGGCACCGTCGTGTTGATGGAGCTCGTGCCGGTGCCATCGAGATTGAGCGACAGGGTGACGGTCGACTCACTGGTCGTACGAGTGAGCGATGCCTGCCGGACCGCGGAGGGTTGTGCCATGACTTAAGCCTATCGAGGCGCCAGTTGGGCAATGGCGTCGAGGAACTCGCTGGTCTCGGCCTCGGTTCCCGCGGTGACGCGAAGGTGGTGCGGTATGCCCACGTCGCGAATGATGATTCCCTGCGCGAGAAGTCGTTCGAAAACCTGATGCGGATCGGTCACATTTCCAAACAAAACGAAATTCGCTTGCGAGGGATAGGGACTGAACCCCATTCGTTCAAGCTCGGTGACAATGCGATCGCGTTGAACACGAATGTCTTTCACCATCGAGAGCATCAGATCGGCATGCGCCAGGGCTCCTTCGGCCGCCGCCTGCGTGAGCGCCGAAAGGTGGTACGGGAGGCGCACGAGGCGTAGCGCGTCGATAACGGCGGGGTCGGCGGCGAGGTATCCCACGCGAGCCCCGGCAAAGGCGAACGCCTTACTCATGGTGCGAGAGACAACCAAGCGTGGACGTCCGGGCAGAAGCGTCAGGGCCGAGAGTGTTCCCTCGGGTGCGAACTCGATATAGGCCTCATCGACAAACACGATGCCGTCGGTTTCGTCATACGCGGCCGCGATGGCCTCGAGCTCCACGGGTGTTCCGGTCGGGTTGTTCGGGGCACAAAAGAAGGTGAGGCTTGGTTGCGCCACGGCGACTGCTTGCCGAGCCGTCTGGGCGGAAATGACAAAGTCAGAATCACGTTGCGCCGTAAGCCAGGTTGTGCCGGTGCCCGAAGCGAGCAACGGATACATCGAATACGTGGGTGGAAAACCGAGCACGCTTCGACCCGGGCCACCGAATGCTTGCAACAGGTGTTGGATGACCTCGTTCGACCCATTCGCGGCCCAGATGTTCTCGGCACTCAGGCCGTGACCAAGATAGGCAGCCAGAGCTGCGCGAAGGGGGCTGAATTCACGATCAGGGTAGCGATTAATCGTGATCAGCGACTGTGACACTCGTGCCACGATGTCGGCAACCACCTCGTCGGGAACGGGGTGCGTGTTCTCGTTGACGTTGAGTTCGACCCGAACATGGGCCTGCGGAGCACCGTACGGCTTCTTGCCTCGCAGATCATCGCGAAGTGGCAGATCGTCGAGGCTCGTCACCCCTCAAGTTTAGAAGCTCGACGGAATCGCGATGTGCTGGCCGGGCTGAAGTTCCGAGTGCAACTGATTGAGGGAGACAATTTCAGCAATGACATCACGCGGATCTTTTGTCGGTGCGAGGTCTTGAGCCAGGCTCCACAGCGTTTCGCCCGACTCAACCGTGATCCATGTGAGCGAACTGTCAGTCGACACCGAACTCGTAGCAGCAGCATTGCCAGCGGAGACGGCGGCAAACAACACGGCAATCACGAGAGGCAGCGCAACGAGGAAGGCGATGACACGGCGGCCTCGACGCGTCAAGACCAACCGAGTGGGCTGGGGGCGAAACGACGGGTAAGCAACTGCGCTCATGGGGGTGAACTCCTCGGTGTCGCGGTGGGCTGTGTTGCGGTGGGCTGTGTTGCGGCTAACTCTTGTGCGACCCTCCGACAGTGAATGGCTGGAGGACCGACTCGTGAATCTCGTGTCGGGCACTCGGCCGGGAGTACCCGACACGAAGATTTGTTTCGAAGATATATTCGAAACAGGACTGTTGTCAAGTCTGATTCGACGAAATTCGCGAATATTTTGCGACACAGTCGAATATGTGTTTGATGTGGCGTTGTTTTTCGAATACTCTTTCGACATGTCCTCGAGTGAATCAGTAACGACCGACAACGGTCGAAGTCACCCTGCTTTGTCGTCAAAACAGCGCGAAATGCTGGAAGCGATCATTTCGTTTATCGACACAAACGGTTACCCACCCACGATGCAAGAAATCGGCACAGCCGTCGGGCTCTCGTCGCTGAGCAGCGTGTCGCATCAGTTCAAGCAGCTCGAAATCTTCGGATACATCCGACGCGACGCCAAACTGTCGCGGTCGCTCGAAGTTGTGTTGAACCCGGACGGATCCGAATCGGCAAGCACCCCCTCGAGTGCCCCCGTCTCGCGCATCGACTTCGGTGCCGAGGTCACGATGGTCCCCCTCGTCGGACGCATTGCCGCCGGCGTTCCGATTACGGCCGAGCAAAACATCGAAGACACCATGGCACTCCCGGAACAACTCGTCGGAAAGGGCGACCTATTCATGCTCGAAGTTCACGGTGACTCGATGATTGAGGCCGCGATCTGTGACGGTGACTTTGTCGTCGTGCGGGCGCAGAAGACGGCCGAGAACGGCGACATTGTGTCAGCGATGCTCGACGGTGAAGCAACCGTCAAAGTCTTTAAGCAGCGGGATGGTCACACCTGGCTGCTCCCCCGTAACTCGGCATACGAACCCATCGTGGGCGATCACGCCGAGATCCAAGGCAAAGTCGTCGCGGTCCTGAGGTCGGTTCGCTAGCGCATCGAGCCGGATCCCGAAGGGTTTTCTGAGAGTTTTCTTCGAAGTCGGCATTTTTATGCCGCGGAGGGTAGCAACGAGAACGCAGTCGACGTAGCCTCGTCGTGTTAGTCCTCTTCAGCTGACATACCCCTTCATATAGCAAGTGCCCCGGGACTGAACACAGTCTCGGGGCACTTATTCGTTGTACGCCCCTAGACCGCGAAGAACGTCGAGAACCGGGCGGTGTTGATTGAACGCGTAGAGGTGAATGCCGGGAGCTCCGCCATCGAGCACTGCCCGACCGAGAGCGATGGCATGCGTAACGCCCACCGCATACTGGGTCACCTCAGGTTCTCTGCCCGAGTCTCGAGCAGCGCGCTCGTGATCAGCGGCCGCCTCCAGTTGCTCGGCCAACGTGACGGGCATCGGTTCATCAGTCAGCTCAACGATGCGCTGGAGTCGAGCCAGACTCGTCACGGGCATGATGCCCGGGGTAATGGGAAACTCCACACCTGCGGCACGCGCATCCGTCACGAAACTTACATAGTCGTCTGCGTCAAAGAAGAGCTGCGTGATGGCGAGATTTGCCCCCTGCGCCTGCTTGGCCAGGAGCACATCGATATCTTGCGCACGATTGCGCGACTGCGGGTGCCCATTCGGAAACGCCGCCACACCAATGCGAACGGGTTCGCGTCGCTGACTCAGCCGCACGGCCGCGCCTCCCCACTGCGGTTCGTCGACCTCGGTGTACGGCTCACGCTCGAGTTGAACGCGATGAATGAGTTGGACCAATTCGGTTGCCGAGCGAAGGTCACCGAGGTAATCCTCGCCATCGAGAGCGCCCTCGGGGGTATCCCCTCGAATGGCCAGAAATTGACGGATACCCGCGTCGAGAAATTCGCGCACCAGGCGGTTCGCCTCCGCCGCACTCGACCCCACACACGTGAGGTGAGCCATCGGGGGCACGCTTGTGTACTCCGCGATGTAGCGCACCAATTCGAGACTTCGGTCGCGCGACGAACCCCCCGCGCCATAGGTCACCGCAATGAACTCAGGTTTCGCAGTCGCGAGTTGGTGCACCGTCTCGTGCACACTCTCGACAAGGTCGGCGTTGCGAGGTGGGTACACCTCGAAGGAAAAGGGGAAACGCGTGGGCTCGACCCCTTGACGTGGTTGACCGGATGCCATCGCGCGAGATCTACTTGTCGTCGCGATTGTGCGACGCCGGCATAAGCGCGCTCGAAAGCAGAGCCGATTCTTGACCGGTGAGCGATATCGAGGTGGCGCGCATGAGGACAGCCTTCGTTAGGAACGCGTCGAGAATACCGCAAGGGCGGGAAGGTCGGCCTCGCGCACGAGGGCGCGAATTCGCGTTCCCCCTTCGTCGTACGACGTCGAGAGAATCACCGCGCGATTGTGCAGCCCAAACACCACATCGCCGCGGTCATAGGGAATGAGCAAATCAACGGCAACGTCTGGCTTAGGAAGGCGCCGGGCGATTTCGTCGAGTAATTCATCCATGCCTTCACCAGTGCGGGCCGAGACGAACACCGCGTCGGCAGCTAGTCCACGCAGAACGAGACGTGTGTCGTCGTCAATGAGGTCGCACTTATTGAAGGCGATGAGTTCCGGAAGATCTCGGGCGCCCGCTTCACCAATGACATCGCGCACAGTCTTGATTTGCTGAGCGGGGTCGGGGTGGCTCGCGTCGACGACGTGCACGATGAGGTCGGCATCCTGCACTTCCTCGAGTGTGGACCGAAACGCTTCAACTAACTGGTGCGGCAAGTTGCGCACGAAACCGACCGTATCGACCAACGTGAACGCTCGTCCATCCGCGGTCATCGATTTTCGCACCGTCGCGTCGAGCGTTGCGAACAAGGCGTTTTCGACGAGCACACCGGCACGCGTAATGCGATTGAGTAGAGAAGACTTGCCCGCGTTGGTGTATCCCGCGATTGCCACAGAGGGCACCTGGTTGCGCTGTCGATTCGCGCGCTTAGTATCACGCGCCGGTTTCATACCCGCGATCTGCTTGCGCAGGCGGGCCATGCGCGTGTTGATGCGTCGGCGATCGAGCTCGATTTTGGTTTCACCGGGTCCGCGCGAACCCATGCCGGCACCACCGGAAACCTGTCCACCCGCCTGACGCGACATCGACTCACCCCACCCGCGCAAACGAGGAAGCAGATATTCGAGTTGGGCGAGTTCAACCTGCGCCTTACCCTCACGACTCTTGGCGTGTTGGCTGAAAATGTCGAGTATCACGGCGGTTCGGTCAATGACCTTGACTTTCACGATGTCTTCGAGCGCGCGACGTTGACTCGGTGCGAGTTCGGTGTCGGCAACGACCGTGTCGGCCCCCACTGCTTTGACGATGTCCCGTAAATCCTCAACTTTTCCGCGACCCAAATAGGTAGCGGGATCTGGATTGGGCCGACGCTGGAGAACGCCATCAAGCACCGCGGCGCCCGCGGTTTCGCAGAGAGCCGCCAATTCGCGAAGCGAGTTTTCGGCATCTTCCTGTGAGCCCTGCGGATAGACACCAATCAGAACAACCTTCTCCAGTCGCAGTTGGCGGTACTCCACCTCGGTGACATCTTCGAGTTCCGTCGAAAGACCGGCAACTCGGCGAAGTGACGCGCGGTCGGCAAGGTCCTGTTGCAGTCCGTCAAATCCATCCGGAGTAGCGGCTCGAGCCGACTCGACGGGAACATCGAGGGCCTGGGCGCGTTTTCCCTCCGTGAAAACAGAAAGCGTGGCCGAGGTGTCGGCACTCTTTGCTCGCGCCAGAATTCTGTCGATGGCGCTGGGCTCGTTCTCACTCGTCATTGCGCTAAGGGTAACGTGCGACGAGGCTTTCTATTCCGCATAGAATCAACTGAAAGTTTTTTCCACACCCGCTTGGAGATGAGATGTCGAATTACTCAACGAACCGAGGCTCGCGAAGCGCTCGCGTAGCGTGGATTGTCACCGCAATCATCGCGGCGATTGCCGTTGTTGCTGTTGTGATCGTCGTTGTCATAGCAAACAACAACGCTCCGGCGCCGTCTCCTACTGACTCCAAGCCGACGGTCTCGCCCACTCAGAGCCCGACACGCACGTCGACAGCCACGCCAACTGTCACCCCGACGCCGTCTCCGACGCCGACCGTGACTCCGAGCCCGACGACCAAGCCTTCGGGATCTTCTAGCCCGAGCCCCAGCCCGAGCCCCACAACGAACCCGACGATTGCGTGGGCGACATCGTTGTACGGCACGTTTGCTCCGCTCACGGCTGCCGGAACGGGTGACTCTCACGTCGCCGTTCCCGTTGGTGTGAAGGGCGCGCTGCTCACGGTGACCAACAACGGTGCCGACGACCAGGAATTCCAGGTAGAGGTCTACAACCAGTTCGGTAAATCGATGAGCACGCTCATCGATGCCATGGGTGACTACCAGGGCACAGTCGCCTACGGGTTGACCTCTCAGCTCGGATCAACGCCCACGACCATCCTCATTACCTCGAGTGGAAACTGGAGCATTGAGTTCGCACCGATTGCCAGTGCGTCGATGGCCATTGGTTCGGGCAACTCAGATGACGTGCTTCTTTATGGCGGCGAGGCCGGGCCAATGACGGTTCAGTCGTTGACCTCCGGTGCGTTCACGTTGACCACCTACTCAGGAAGCAAGCCCGTCGCCAACGTTGTGACGACACAGACGGGACTCTGGACGGGGCAAGTTGACTTCCCGGCCGGTCCGCTCGTGCTCGTCGTCGGTTCTGACGGAGGATGGAACCTGCACGTCGGCGTCGACAACTAACTTTCGGCGTCTCGGCAGTTTTCCGCCCGCTGGACGCGGGCTGTGAATCATGACCCAGTTGAGGTTCTTTAACCCCCTTTTTCGCGAAAAAGTAGAAAACAGAATGTTTTTCACGGTCATTCGACGTACCCTATGAGGAATGGTTTGCGGGGAACCTGACCGAGTTGGCGTTGCTTTTTCGAAGCAGCGGCGCGCACCACAACTACAAGGACAACCCTCATGGCTTTATCTCGCAGTGCGGCACACGGCGAACGTCTCGAAGAGTTCGGCTCGCGAATTCGCGAATTTCGCAAATCGCGCGGCCTGACTCAAGAGCAGCTTGCCCGCGAAGCTGGTGTTGATCGCAAGACGATTAACCGTATTGAGAATTCCCGGTATTCGCCCACTCTGGCGAACGTCTACTCCATTGCGGACGCGCTCAAGGTAGAAATTCGAGAACTGCTTTAGCCATTCCCGTCGCCCGACAGTCTCTCGCTGTATCGAGTGTCGGACGCTCACGATTGACTACCTATCCGCTAGGTTCCTTTGGGGACATTCATGGGATAGATAGGAACGTGACAAGTTGGCCGGACTTTCACACCACGTTGTCGACGTACTCGCCACGCCAGGATGCGGTTACACGCTCGATATTCACCGTGGTGACGCCGATGGGGCAATTGTGCAATGGCTGTGGGGTGAGCCACTTCTCAGCGATGAAAAAGTCGCCCTCGAACGTGGACGAGCCCTCGCCGATGCGGTGCGCCATGCCGGTGTCGCTCCGGGCGATACCGCGCCCTACGATGCACACCTCACGGACGCGGTCATCGTTATGGAGGAATGCCCATTTCAACCTCGCGTCTGTGCCGGGCCGCACCTCGTTGCCAGCGGCCGAGGGCGCCTCGGTAGTCTGTAGAACGTGACACGCGAACCGGTTGAGCACTATTTCTCCCCCACTCCAGCAGGGGATTTTGTTACCAAACAAATCGACATTGAACTCGCCGGACGCCCGCTCACCGCATTAACCGCGGGCAGCGTGTTCTCGCCCGATCACGTGGATGCCGGGACCGAGGCACTCTTACGCATCGTGCCCGAACTTCCCGATTCGGCGGGCAACGTGCTCGACCTCGGTTGTGGGTGGGGTCCGATAACGCTCGCGATGGCGCTCGACGCACCGCATGCCACCGTCTGGGCGGTGGATGTCAATGAGCGAGCACTCGAGCTCACTCGTCGCAACTGCGAGAGGGCCGGTTTGACCAACGTGCGAACAACGATTCCCGACGCCGTGCCCGACGATGTCTTGTTCACGACAATTTGGTCCAATCCGCCCATTCGGGTGGGAAAGGCCGAACTGCACGCGATGCTCGAAAGGTGGGTGCCGCGCCTCGCACCCGGTGGCGAGGGATACTTTGTCGTGGCCAAACACCTCGGCGCAGACTCTCTGTATAGCTGGATGTTAACGACGTTCGCGGAAACCCATGTGGTGACCAAAGGAGATCACTACAAAGGTTTCCGCGTTATCGAGGTGCGGGCGAACTAGCTTGAGGGCGTCAGCTCTCGCACGGCCTCAGTGCCGTGGGCGAGCAACCAGGAGACAAATTCACGGTTACACAGAGCAGAGGTGCTCCGTCGCTCGCGAATGAGCTCAATCGCCTCGTGCGGCTCCATCCCATCGCGAATGAGCACAAGCGCGGTCACCAAACCCGATCGGTTCCATCCGGCTTGGCAACGGACCAAAACCCGATCACCTGACTTCCAGGCTGCGTAAACTCGGTGGACCAACCGAATGACGCGATCGAGATCGACGTGGTCGATGGCGCCGTCGAGAATTCCGAGACGAATCTCCTCGACGAACCAATCGACCGGGTTGGCATCGGCGTAGAGCGTGGCAACAAGGTCGAACTCAGCCGACGTTATCGCACTCGGTTCGCGCGTGGTGTTCCACACCACATCATCCCAGTCAGTGCCGCCCTGCCAGAGTCCGGGCACAACTTCCGACCAGAGTTCTTCACGGGCCTCACGCGAGGCGTCCCAGGTGGGTGCTTTGTCGTTCATTTTTTACTCCATTCCCATGTGAATTACGAAGAGGATGCGCTCGTTCGTCCAAAACGGATGCTCGGGCGCAAGATTGTGGTTGATCCGGTAAATCCGAATGAGGTCAATATCGCGCAAAATGCTGCCCGAATCCGGGCCGTCTACCTCACTCACCGATTCACCTCCAGATAGATGGTTTCCACGACGTTCGCCCACACACGAGGAGTGTGCGTGAGCGGTTGGTAGCCGCCTGCTCCCCCAATGAGAACGCGACCGTTGCTCCACCGCGTGGCTGCCTCGGCCACAGCTAGCGCCGCATGCTGGAAACCGGCGAAGGTGTACGTGTTGCGCATACCGAGGTCATTCGCTCCGCCCATGCCATCGGCACCCGCGGCCACCAAAATGACATCCGGCCGATAATCATCGATCACTGACACTGCTTCTCCGATCGCCCAGGCAAACGCATCATCCCCGTCCGTATCTTCGATGCACCAGTTGTACGCGTGGTTGGCGTCATGGTGCCTCGTGTGACGAGTTCCCGCCAGGCTGAGGTCACGCGTCATACCGTCGAAGGGAAAAGCGACACCGTTGTGAATGCTCAACGTCGGAATCTCGGTATCGAACAGCATGGACTGAGTGCCATCCCCCGCGTGAATGTCCCAATCGAGATAAAGAGGGCGAAACCCTGCGGCCGCGAATTCGCGTGCTGCCCAGGCCATGTCATTGAAAACACAGAATCCGCTTGACCCATCGGATGCGGCGTGATGTTTGGCACCCTGAGGATTGAATCCGACCATGATGTCTCGCGCAATCATCGCCTGGGTCAGAACCATCGTTCCCGCAAACATGGTCATGGCTGTTTGACCCATCTCGGGACGCCGACCTGTCCACTGAAGGTCGATCCCCTCGTCAATGACGCGTGAGACAAAACCGGCTTCGTGCACCGAGTCAATTGCCGCCCTGACGGAGTGCCGATCGACGGCCGTCGGGTCGCTAACGCTGACAGCGCGAGGCAGTTCCGCCACGAGGAGTCCCGTCGCAAGCTGAGCCCGCATTGGGTTCGTGGGATGCGAGCCATCGCCCTCACCGAGTTGCCAGATGAGATAGTCATCGGAGTACGAGATACCCAGCTGTCCGATTGAGGAAATGCGCTCCTGAATGACCGCGGATGACGCGGAGGGTGTCGGAGGCACTGAGGTGATGTTGTTCATGATTTCTCCAATCGGTTGGCTGTTGAGAAGTGGTCGCCTTGTGGGCGGTTGGATGACGATACAGGTAGCCACTGACATCGGAAGCGTGACGGTCACGAGTTGAGTGGTAGCCGCTCCAGGAGTGCAATGAAGTCAGGGTTTCGCCACGCGCTGTGCTGAGGCAACACTGCGCGAACTTCTTCGTGTGCAGTCATGCAATCGCGCCCGAGATGGCGGGCCGAATATGCGGCCGCAATCGTGGGTGTGCGCGAGTGGGCCGCGACACAGTGCAAAAACACGACGTGACCCTCGGAGCGCAACCTCGCGACCGTATCGGCGGCATCCACCACCACGGTCGTTGCATCAATGTTGGCGTCGACGTCATCGACAAGCCAGAACTCGACTCGACGTGAGACGGCCGAATTCTCCGCGGGAACCTGTTGAGTTCCCGTGCGACAGATCGACACCACCGCCGTCACATCTGCAGGAAGATGGTCAAGAATATCCATCGATCCGAGCCACACGCCGTCATCATGTGGGTGACGAGCAAGCGTGCCAATGGGTTTTGCGGTGAGGTAGGTGGCCAGCGGCCATCGGTCATCGCGCGACCGCGTCGGCTCGGCGTTCGTGAGTGCGAGCGCGATGAGTTCCCGCTCGGAATCAATCGACCAGCCGTGCAATATTTCTCGCCAACGTGCGGGGAACACCGCTGCACCCGCTGCGGCGCCAATCAGTGAGCCCGCGATGGCAGCCACGGTATCGGTATCGTTTCCGCCGCGAACAGCGCGCTCGAGAGCATCCACGACGTCGATGCGACCGAGTTCGATGATCGAGTGATGAATTGCCGACCACGCGGCGCGGAAGGCAGAAACGACCCACCCGTTATCCAGACTAAAGTGAGCCGGCGTGGCACTCTCAGCTTCGGCGATTCGCTCGGACCAGTATCCGCGACGCTCTTCGGGAAGCTCGTCGAGCCCCACCCGAATGTTGAGTTCACCAGTGTGAATTGCGTGGACAATCGCAAAACACCAGAGAACGCACGCGTCGCCGGCCGCATCTTCCCAGTGCGTCAATTGTGAAATGCGTCGAGCCATCGCCGCCAAACCCGTGGTGTCATGCAGGAAAGCCAACGCGACCGGAGCCGTGCGCATCAACGCGCCGTTTCCTCCCGACCGATTTCCCGACTCCGCATGATGCCGCTGCGAAAGCGCCCGGCACGACTCCTCGTCGATGCGCCCATCTCGCCGGAGTTGACCCAAAATCGCACCAGTCTGCACGCCGACGTCTTTCGTGACCTTCAGCCAATCGAGCCAGTTCGTGAGTACGTGACGCATGTCGATGGCATCGGCACCAGCGGGGTCAGTCCGGTGATGTGCGGGGACGATCCCTCGCGCAATGCCGAGAGCCATCGCCGTGTCATCGGTGAATTCGCCTGGCGCAAAGCCGAAGGGACCACCGCCGATCATGTCGACAGGAACATCCGAGCCCAGAACCGGACCGAACTCATAATGCGCACCGAGTGCGTCGCCACAGGCGAGCCCGATGAGGCACCCCGCGGCCCGAACGCCGACGTGGCGAGTCTCGCGAGGGGGATGAATGATGTGTGCCATGGGATCTCCAATCCGTTAGTGGGCTGCAAAGTTCGATGGATGCGTAAACACGCGCTCTCGGCCTTACTGCTACGCGTGCTGAATGTTGAAGACGGCCGCGTGAACGAGCCCGGCGGCCAACGCATAGCTCGTGATGGCGAGCGGACCTACCGGCGTCTCCACACGCTCGGGCACCTCTCGCCGAATCTCCATGTTGGAACGTTCCAGCACGCCAGCGAAGTCGCGAGCGAGGTAATTCGGAGTGGGTCGGTTCGGTGCATCGAGCCCTTCGTATCGAGCGGCATTGACAATGGCATCGAAGCGTTGTTGGAGAGCTTCGTGAGTTCCAAAGATCTCGGCCGCAGCTATGTATCCGCCAATCCCAATAATCACGCCACGCTGTCCGGGCAAGAGATTGACGCGCTCGAGACCCGGCGCTGCCTCTTCCGCCTGCTCCATCGACATGGCAAGCGAGTGACCGACAACGGCGCCGCGCGTGCGTTCGAACCGAGCGATGTCATCCCAAACGTGGCCCTGCACGGCGCTGGCGTCCGCCAGGCCGTTGAGCAAGTTGAGCTCGAGATTCGCGTTGAGTCGAGCTCGCGTACGATACGGAGCGCGTCGCACCTGGCGACCGTGTTGCTGCGTGCCGTGCCACCGACCCTGTTCGACGCACGCAACCGGAACCTCAATGGTCTGACCGCGTGGAATGATGATCGTGCACGCGGCGACGCGATTCTGCCAGCCGCCCTCAAAAATATCGCCTTCAACGACGACGTGATCGCGGTGGCCGTTATTGGTTACAGAGAGCAGATTAACATCAGGACTACCCTCAACCTCGGTAACCGTCAGGTGCTTGGTTTTGAAGCAGACGTTAGTCATCTCAGTGCCCGTCGTCCAGACGGGAAATACCGTCACGCCGTCGCCAATGAAGGTGCCTTTTCCTGTGTGAATTGTGTCCATCATGATTGCCTCCCGAGGTCTAGTGGAAAGTGTTATATTTTGGTTACGTGTACTTTGCGTAACTATACGTAAAGTGTAGCACACGTATTCGTAATATAGCGATATGTTTTCGCGTTACTAATAAAAGTGTACGGATGGCCACCGACAGTGGCTGGCACTGAGCCACACGGGATCGACATTCGCCCATAGAATCAGGCACGGAAAGGCAATTCACATGACAGGGCTGGACGAATATCCGCGACCGAGCGTTGCGGTGGATCCGGTCATCTTCTGCGTCTATCGCGATCGACTGTGCGTGGTCCTCGACACCAGCTCGGGAACGCTCCCTCGTCTGCCCGGCACATTCGTGCACGAAGGGGAAACTCTCGAACAAGCCATCCACAGAGGTCTGACGAGCAAACTCGGTATCGCCGTAGATCGAATCGAACAGTTGCACGTGTTCGACCAGCCCGGACGTGACCCGCGCGGCTGGGTGCTTTCCGTCGCCCATTTCGCCCTGGTGAACGAAGACGCGCTGGACTCACTCCCGCCACGAGACATCCGACCTGCCGACGATCTTCCCCGACTCGACTATGACCACAGCGCCATGATTGAGCGAGCGCTCCTGGCGCTGCGCAAGCAATACCTCGACACACCGGATCCGTGGCGCATCCTCGAACACTTCACGCTCGGCGAGCTACGCGCATTCCATGAGTGCATTGACCCAGGAACACACCTTCGCGACACTTTCCGCCGAGTGATGGAGCCGCAACTTATCGAAGTTGTGGATGCGCCGCGCACGTCGACGGGGGGCCGACCCTCGCGCGTCTGGCGCACCCCGCGAGCCGACGAAGTTCTCAAGGTGCGCTACGCGAGCGAAGCGAAGGGGCCGCGCGAACCACGAGAGCCCCAGCATGTATCGAATATGGCACCAACCGAGACTCGCGGTTCGCTGGAAATACTGAACGTCATCGGACCGCGCGATTCGCTCGCATCGTTGGGCACACGCGCGTCTTCACGCCAATTTAGCGTTGAGTTTTTCTGGAGCGACGGATCCAAATCCGTACACGAACGACTCCGTGAACGCGAAGCATTCCGGCTTTTTGATGACTTCGTGTTCGACGCCACGTCGACCCAACCCGATGCGACGACCGCCTTCCCTGTGAAAGCGGTCATGCGCAACGAAGTGGGCGACGTGGTGCGCGACCGGGACCTCTAGTTCGAAGGGTCCGTTGCGCCCGCGTCCTCTTCGGGCCGCGGAGAAGTGTCGGGGTTCGCTTCGGTTGTTGGCGTCGAATCCGGTGCAATCGGCAACTGCTCGGCTGCCCGAGCCTGACTCTCGGCTTGCCGACGTCGAAGCACGTCGTTCTCGGCCTCGAGAGCCGCCAAACGTTCCTCCATCATGAAGACCCGCTTCTGTTTGCGTCGCAGATCACTCGTGTACCGACCTTGCGCGTACCTCAATGAGTCCACTCCCTTTGCGGAAGGGTCGAACGACATCGAGCTTCCCCGATCGAAGCCCAGACCCTCACCGGTCATGACGGCATCCTGGTTTGCTCCCAAGAAGACGAAGTCCCACTTGTACTCCTTCTTCTGCATAACGACCAAGTCTCGGACCGCGGCTCGATTCCAATCGGTGCTCGAGTTTTCCATCCCGTCGGTTACGACGATGACTTGAACGGTGTCGGGACGCTCCTCTTCGGCCATGTCGGCCAGTACTCGCCCGAACTCGGTCACGCCGCGACCGATCGCGTCGAAGAGTGCAGTGTTGCCGTTGGGCTCAATCTGAACCACCACGTCAGCCACGTCGCGAAGATGAAAATCTCGAGTCACGGTGTCGTTGAACGAGTAGACGTCCACCGTCAGCCTGCCGGGCTCCTTGGATTGATCGGTGAGGATGCCCTGCAACGCTTCAACCATGGAATGTCGAATGAACTCCATTGAGCCCGAGCGGTCAACGATGAGCAAGAGTGCGGTGTAATTCGGATCGGTCATGGTGGTTCCCCCTTTTTAGTAGCACCGCCGAGGCGATCCCGGCG
>Ga0136644_10002197_pt1 | contig 15014 bp, 10 predicted proteins | sample C_130820_EF_Meta_FD_94780 | JGI IMG/M metagenome (GOLD analysis project Ga0136644, IMG submission 94780) | Freshwater microbial communities from Lake Croche, Canada to study carbon cycling - C_130820_EF_MetaG (v2) (version 2) | ecosystem: Environmental > Aquatic > Freshwater > Lake | place... | reverse complement strand
TCGAGCCCGGCCTCGGCCTCCTTGCCCGAGTGGCAGTCGTGGCAGTATCTGCGGAAAAACCCCTGCACGGGCGCGAGGTCGCCGGCTCTGGCAGGCTGCGCCAACGCCGCGAGGATCGCCAGAACGAACACCAGCCGCACCATCACGCGTCGAGCCCCCGCAGCGACCCGGTGCTCGTGGCGAACGATTCCGCCTCCAGGCCGAATCGTCGGAGCATCGTCACGAACAGATTCGCGAGCGGTTCGTTGCGCTTCTCGTCGAACGCGAGGTGGCCCGGGTGGCGATAGCCGCCGCCGGCGAGGATGAGCGGCAGGTTCGCCGTGGCATGCGCGTTGGCGTTGCCGAGGCAGCTGCCGTAGAGCACCTGCGTGTGGTCGAGGAGCGTGCCATCCCCTTCGCGCACGCCCGCGAGCCCCGCGAGGAGCGTGGAAAAGGCCGCCATCTGGGCCTCCTCAATCTTCCGGAGTTCAGCGATCTTGTCCGGCTCGTTGCCGTGGTGCGTGAGGCCGTGGACCTCGCTCTTCACGCCTGGCACGTGCGGAATCGTCGAAAACGTCGCGATCGAGAGCGTGACGGACCGGGTGGAATCGGTCTCGAGCGCCAGCCGGAGCAGGTCGAACATCAGCTTCGACTTCGCGATCACCTCGTTGGCGTCGGCGATGTCGTTCGGCTCCGGGTAGTCGACCTTCGGTTTCGGCATGTGTTCCCATTCACGAGCCTGCACGAGCCGCGCCTCGAGCGCCCGCACGCTCGTAAAGAACTGGTCGAGACGGCCGCGATCAGCCGAATGAACCCGCTTCTCCAGGCTGGCAGCCTTGTCGAGAACGAGGTCAAGGACACTCCCGCCCGCCTCGATCCGGCGCATGGTGGCCGCCTGCTCCGCGGCGGTTCCCGCCACGAACAGACTCCGGTAGAGCCGCTTCGGACTCGTCTCGGCCGGGATCGGCACGCCCGACCGCGACACGGAGAGCGTGTCGGAATAATGCTCACCGTTACGGACGCTGATCGCGAGGAAAGGAAACCGCGTCTCGGTGGCCAGTTTCTCGGCGACGACCTGGTCGAGCGAGATCGTGTTGCGGAAGCTCGGCTGCCCGGGGTGCGGGGCGCCGGTAAGGAAGCACTGCGCGGCATGGTGGTTGCCGTCGACCTCGGGATGGGAGATTCCGGAAAACACCGTGAATCGCCCACGGTGGTCTGCGAGCAGGTCGAGATACGGGCTCGACGGCGCGGCGCCCGCGGAGGGCTTGCTTGTGGGAAAGAAAAACTGCGGCATCATGCCGAGGGCGTTGTGAATGAAGACCATCCGCTTGAGCGGTTGCGGCGCGGCGCGGCCCGATCCGAAGGCGGCCGATTCCAAGAACGGCGCGGGCACGGCGGCCCCGCAGGCCCGCAGGAGCGCGCGGCGGGAGAATGAGTGGCGGTGCACGGTCATGTGGGTGGAATCCACGATGTGTCTCTCGATCCATCGTGCCACGCGCGGCGGGCTGTGCCTGTCGCAATTCTGTCCACACCCAAAGGAGATTACTTCGACGCGCCGATGGCGTCGATCTGTCGCCGCAGAGGCACCCGCGGACGGACGGATCGAGCGGCCTCACGAGTCTATTCTCAACAATGCCGGCGACCGCGACGGGATTGTTGGTCTGACTGCGAAGAAAACTGCTTCCAAAGGCAGTGGAACGTCTCCCGGCTCCACGAACGGAGCCGAAAGATGTGGCTCGGCCGCGATCCGCTCGTCGCTTTCGCGTTGCTCCGGCGTCCGATGATCGGGTCGAGGGCGAATCATGACGGGTGCGTGGGTTTCGAGGCGACTCAGTAGGCGGTGATCACAAAAATTCGGCGTTGGGTGAACCCGTCGAGCACGGGCGCTCACTCCTTTGCCAACCCGTCATGCATCTCGGTCGCCCCGGCGGACGGGCGGCCGTGTCAGCGGCGCATCAACTGGTCGCTCGCAGCGACGGCGTGCAAGAGCGTCCGGAGGCAATAGCCCCCCGCTGCGTTCTCGGCGACGATCCGGGCCACCTCGCGGCGGTCGGCATAGGAGAGATCGGCACCGGTCGCATAGCGCACGAGATGGGACACGAATGCGGTCGCCACGGCGTCATCGTACTTCGCCAGGAGCTTCTTGAAATCGTCGATTCCGGAAAATGACTTCTTCCCCGGGAGCGTTCCCGAGGCATCGACCTTCGGCCCGAGCTTGTAGTTCATGTACCAGACGTACCACGGGAACCGCTCCCCCGCGGGCAACGCCGGATCCCCCTTGTCGCCGGAGCGATAGCGATCGCGGTATCCACCCACGGGATCGAAGCACTCAAGCGCGAAGCCCGGCGGATCGATCTTGCGGTGGCACACCGCGCAGCTCTGGTCGGTGCGATGCTTGTCGAGCTGCTCGCGCACCGTCGTCGCGCCGCGGGTGTCGGGATCGATGGCCGCAATGCCGGGGGGCGGAGGGGGGGGTGGCATATTGAAGAGCCGGTCCATCACCCACACGCCGCGCTTCACCGGCGACGTCGTCGTGCCGTTGGCCGTGAGCTTGTGGATCGCCGCCTGCGAAAGGAGCCCGCCGCGATGGCTCCCCTTCGGCACCGCCACCCGCCGCACCTCGACGCCCTCGACGCCCTCGATCTGATAATGCTCAGCCAGCCGCTGCGTGAGCATCGTGAAGTCGGCGTCCACGAGCGTCCGAGCGGGGAGGTCGTTGTCGAGGCACTCCCGGAAAAACGCCCGCGTCTCGGCCACCATCGAGTCGTGCAACAGCCAGGTGTATTCGGGATAGAGGTGGCGGTCGGGCGTCGTCTCGTCGATCCGGTCGAGTTCCAGCCACTGATTCGTGAACTCGTCGATGAATCGGCTGCTGCGTGGATCGGCCAGGAGCCGCTCGACTTCGTCGTGGATCCCCTGCGACTCGCGAAGCCGCCCCGCCTTCGCGGCGGCGAGCAGGGCCGCGCCGGGCGGGCCGTTCCAGAGCCAGTAGGAAAGCCGGGATGCGGCCGTCGCATCGTCGGCGCCGCGGGCCGGCGGATGAAACAGCAGTTCGGGGCTCGTGAGGACGGCGACGTAGGCCCGCCGCATCGCATCTTCGAAACAGTCCTTCGCGGCAAGGCGCTGCTTCACGAGTTCGACATAGGGCGCCACTTCGGCCTCCGCCACGGGCCGGCGAAAGGCCCGGGGGAGGAAGGCGGCGAGGAGCCGCTTGGCATCGGCGAGCGGCGCGGCCGTGAGTACGGTTTCGAGTGGCCGCGAACGGTCGGCAGGCGGGATGTCCACGTAGTAGTTCGGCAGATACCCGCCGATGCCGCTCACCGGCTCGCGGACAGGCGGCACGACGTCGGCGTTATTCGGCAGCGGCCCGATGGAAAGCGTGCCGAAGAGCCGCTTGTGGCTCTCCGGCGGCCACGAGTCGTTGATCGGCCCCTCCACCTCAAACCAATCGACGGCCACACCCGGCCCGACATGCTTCGCCGCGCGGCCGCCAATCTGCCGCGGCGCGAGGCCGTGCCAGAAGAGCGACACGGGCTGAAACACGACCGAGTCGCGGGCATCGAGCCAGGCAGTGACTTCGTGCACCCGCGGCTCGAGCGACGGCGCCGTAAAGAGGCCGAGCACGCGGCCACCTTCCTCCTGCCGGCCATGGGGATGAGCCCGCAGGGTGGCGGCCTGCGGGGCCACGCTTTCCACCTGGGTGGCATTCCACTGAAACCCCCAGATCGACATCTTCAGGCGGTAGAAACCCGGGAAGACCGGGGCGACGTTCCACGCCGCCTCGAAGCCCGGTCCGGGCGGCCAGAGCAGCCCCACGGAACTCGTGCTTTCGGCGACCTTGTTCGCCCCCCAGATTCGCTTCCGCTCGGCCATGTCGGCATCCTGATTCGGCGCGGTGATGATCCCCTTCACGTCCTCGAACCCACCCCGCACGGGAAACGCCGGGTCGGGCTTGCGATCCTTGAGGAGCACGAAGTCGCCGTTCTGGAGGTTGAACGCAAACTTGAAGAGCCCCGCCGGCGAGAGCCGCTTCTTGTAGGCCGGCGGCGGGGTGCTGCGGGTGGTGATCGCCCGCGTGAGCGCCTCGTCGGCGGCGGCGGCGTAGGCTGACAGATGCACCGGCGACAGGTCGAGGGCGTCGGCCACCTTGTCGAAGCCGGCCACTTCGGCATCTTTCGGGAGGAGCCCCTGGATGTCGAGCCGGGGCAGTGCGAGCAGGTCGCGGAGCGTGTTCTCATATTCGCTGCGGGTCATGCGCCGCAGCCGGATCCGGCCCTGCGTTTCGACGCGCGCTTCGTCGGCGGCGACGAGTTCGCGGTCGAGCCACGCGAGCACCTCCGCTTTTTCCTTGCGCTCGGGCCGCTCGGCCTCAGCGGGCGGCATCTCGCCGGCCGCAACTCGGTCGTGCACCCGCACGAGCCGCGCATGGGCGAGCGGATCGGAGGGGTCGCGCGAGAGGCTCGCGAGGTCGAGACCAGCTTCGGGCGATTCGCCCGAGTGGCACGAATAGCAGTTCCGTTCAAAGAACGGCTCGAGCGGTGCAACACCGGCGGCGCGCGCCGATCCGGCCGCGCACACGATGCCAATCAAAACGGTTGCACGCAGGAGTTTCATGCCAAGCAAGCTGCGGATCACCCAGATACACTGCAAGATCGCGTCTCCCATACATCGTAGTGCCGCCGGTTCGACCATGCTCGTCCGAAAAATGTGCACGCACGCGCGGCACCTTCCGGCCTGGAAAGGCTGGTGCAGCGCTCGGGCTGCGGGCCTCGCTCTGGCGATTGTCGCGAGCGGAGGACCGGAAGCTGACGCCGCTCTGGAAGTGACCGCCGTCGTCATCGACGGCCAGGAAGAGCCGATCCCCGCACGCCCGGCTGGAGGGGTGCCGGCAGCCGTTCGCGTGCCCTCCAACGCCCGCACGCTCGCGTTTCGGTTCCGGGAGGTCAGGGACTCAAACGTCATGGGAGGCGACGCGCGGCTGCGGTATCGGCTCGACGGCCGCGACGACACGTGGCGCGATCTGCCCGCGGCCGGACGGGCGCTCTTGTGGTTCGTGGACAAGGAAGGGCTCGTGATCGGCGGCCTCGATGAGCCGATGCCGGGCGAGACGCCGGGCTGGAACGGGAGCGTGGAGACATCGCCCTATGCGCCGGTGTCGCTGCATGCCGTCGCCCCCGAGAGCACGTTTGGGGTCGTCGTCTCGTTTTTGTCTCACAACGGCGAGCGCGTCGTGGGCTGCCTTGGGATCGACGAGATGCAGCTCTCGTGCGCGCGGCCGGGCGAGGAACCACGCGTGCTGCCGTTGTCGCCGTTGAAATTCTCCGGGGGCGTGCCCCGGCCGCAGTCGCTGCCGGACGGCTGGCAGCGGGTGGGCACGCGGCCGGAGTTGAGCGTCGTGCGGCTGCGAGCCGCTCACGAGCCGCATCCAATCCTCGCGGTCGAGGACGACGACGTGAAGCGGTTTGGCAACTGGACGGTCACGTCGCGGGTGCTGCCGGAGGCACGATCGGGCGACACGGTGACGCTCGCGTGGACGTCGGCCCACAGTTTCGGACTCGGCGGAGAAGGGGTCGCCACCTACGAGGGCCTCGCTCCGGGCACCTACACGTTTCGCGTGGCGGCGTTTCGGGCCAACGGTGATCCTGCGGGCGAGGAACAGAGGCTCCAGGTGGTCGTCGTGCCGCCGTTCCACCAGCGGCGCGATGTGTGGGCGGCGGGTGCACTGGGGCTCGTGGCCGCGGGTGTCTTCGCCGGCCGCACGATCTCCGCCCGGCGGATGAAGCGCAAGCTCGAGGCGCTCGAACGGGCCCACGCACTCGAGCGCGAGCGGGCCCGGATCGCCCGCGACCTCCACGACGAGATCGGCGCCGCCCTGACCGAGATCGCGATGCAGGCCGATGCCGTCCGGCACGAGGTGGCCGACGTCGCCTCGCCCGACGCGCTGCAGCTCACCGACGGCATCTGCCGATCGGCCGTCGCGCTCGTTCGCAGCGTCGACGCGATCGTGTGGGCGGTGAACCCTGCCAACGACACGCTGAACCGGTTCGCCGCGTACCTCGTCCAGTCCACCGAGCAGTTCCTCGACGCGGCCGGGCTCTCGATGCGGTTCCAGGTGCCGTCGCCGCTGCCCGAAACGCCGCTCGCAGGCACCATCCGGCACCGGCTGCTCCTGGCCGTGCGCGAGGCGCTCAACAACGTGGTCAAGCACGCGCAGGCGCAGGCAGTGACACTGTCGCTCCGGCTGGCCGACGGTATGCTCGCGATCACGATCGAAGACGACGGTGTCGGGTTCGACTGCTCGCGTCCGCCAGCCGACGCCGAGCACGACGGCCTCGAAAACATGCGGGCCCGGATGCGGGAGATCGGCGGCACCTGTACGATCGACTCCGCTCCCGGCACCGGCACGCGGATCATGCTCCGTCTCCCCTGGCCCCCCGTTCCTCTCCCTGGAGAAGCATCCCATGCGCAAGATCAACGTGGCCCTGGTCGAGGATGATGCCCGGCTCCGCAAGGCCGTGGAGCGGGGACTCGCCGGCGCCGACACGTGTCGGCTCGTGGGGATGTTCGCCACGGCGGCCGACGCGATCCGCGACATCCCCGCGCTCGCCCCCGACGTGATCCTGATGGACGTCAACCTCCCCGACAGAAGCGGCGTGGAGTGCGTGGCCGAACTCGCGCCGCAGCTCCCGGGCACGCAGATCCTCATGCTCACCGTCTACCAGGATCCCGACACGGCCTTCCAGGCGATCGCCGCCGGCGCCCACGGCTATCTCATCAAGCCGGTGATGCCCAAGCGACTCATCGAGGCGATCCGCGAGGTGCGCGAAGGCGGAGTGCCGATGAGCCGGGCGATCGCCCGGCAGGTGATCGAGGCGTTTCGGACGATGCATGAGCGGCCGGCGACCACCGCAGCCGCAGCGGCCGCGCCGAACCGCCCAGAGGCACCGCCGGTCGATCCGCTCACGCCCCGCGAGCGCCAGGTGCTCGAGCTCCTCGTGGAGGGCTATTCCTACAAGGAGACGGCCGCCCAACTCGGGATTTCGATCGGCACGGTGGGCACCTACGTCGAGCGGATCTACGAAAAGCTCCACGTCTCGTGCCGCCGCGAGATGGTGGCCTGGTCGAAGGGCCGCTAGCCGCGGATCGGCCTGCAATTTTCCGACGCTCGGTCGTGTGGGGCGCGGGCTTACACTATGGACTGGAGGGCCGTGCGCGGATCGGTTTGGAAGTGGTTTCGCGCCGCCGCTGACGCACAACGACCAGGTGCACCGCATGGGGTGGAAGAATCGAATCCGTTCGCGGGCCGGCTTTACGCTCGTCGAGCTTTTGGTCGTGATCGCGATCATCGGCGTGCTCGTCGGCCTGCTCCTGCCCGCCGTGCAGGCGGCCCGTGAGTCGGGGCGGCGCTCCTCCTGCTCCAACAACGTGAAGCAGATCGCGCTCGGCCTCCACGGGTATGCCGACGCCAAGAAGAGTCTGCCCCCGCAGGGTTCGGCCGAGTACATGCTCTTGCCGGCCACGGCCTCCGCCGCCGACAAGCGCAAGGGCTGGGGCTGGACGTTTCTCATCATGCCGTTCTCGGAGCAGTCGGCCATCTACGACGTGCTGGCGACGGGCTCTACGACGGCCGACGTGACGGCGCTCAGCGGGACCAACCTCGACCTCGTGCGCACGCCCGTGCCGATGTTGCTCTGTCCGAGTTGCAGGGTCCTGCCGGCCGACGTGGAGGCGCAGTACACGTCGGGGCCGAAGTCGGGAAAGTGCAACTATGCCGCCTGCACGGGGCCGGCGAACATCGGGTGCTCCAACTTCACCGCCAGCACCGCCGGCCCCTGCTCGGCGGCGTCGCTCGGCGCCATTCGAAAGGCGCGGGGCCGGCCGCTCCGCGAGATCACCGACGGGCTTTCCAAGACGTTCCTGTTTGGCGAAGTCGGCGGCAAGGCGGCCACCGGCGTGAGCGACAACAAGATGCCGGGGCTCTGGGCCGGCACCTACTATCCGATCTACGACGGCGCCCTGTCGCTCTCGGTGAGCCGCACCACCCGCTACAAGCTCAACAGCGGCGACTCCTCCGCCTTCGGGAGTTCGCATCCCGACGGCGCCCATTTCGCGATGTGCGACGGCTCGGCCCGCTTCATCAGCAGCATGATCGCGTCGGTGGACAATGTCATCGGTTTTCGCACGATCTCCCCCTCGAACTTCGGCGGCGACGCCCAGGCGACGGCCGTCCAGAACGATGCGCAAGGGCTCACCGCCGTTTATCAGCAGTTGAGTAGCGTCGCGGAGGGAACGTCCCCGGCGGACTTCTGATCCGATGCAGTCGCTGCGCTTCGGGATTGCGGTTTCAATCCTCGTGCTGCCGATCGTTCTGGCCGGGTGCCAACCCAGCGTCGGCGCCACGGCCACCGGCGTCGTCTCGTTCAATGGCGTGCCGGCGCCGGCAGGAGTTCAAGTCGTCTTCTATCCGCAGGGGCCGAAGAGTTCGTCGTCGATGGCGATCACGAATGCCGAGGGGAAATACGACCTGTGGTTCAATGCGAGCATTCGCGGGGTAATGCCGGGCGAGAACGTGGTGTCGCTCTCCATCGACGACGACCTGAATGCCTCGCGAGGCGTCGCCGTCACAGACTCCTTGCGCGCGATCAAACTTCCAGCCCGCTACCGCGGCCCAAAATCGCCACTCGTGAAGACGGTGCAGCCGGGCGTGAACGTACTCGACATCGACGTCACGCTCTCGGACCCACCCAAAGCCGACTGAGCGCGCCGCGTCCCGCGCTTGTGCCTCGCGCACGCAGGAGTAGGACAGGCTTCAGCCTGTCACCCTTGCCGGCACCCTTGCTGTCAATCTTGGGCAGCGATCAACTCGCAGACCGCGCGGAGCGGAACTCGCCCGGCAGCCGCATCAGGTCGTGGAGCGCCGTGAGGTGTCGCTCGTAAACGCCGCGCGGCGTCGTGGACTCGCGCACGCAGATCGCCGCCGCCTTGCCCACGATCTCCCCCATCATGCCGCAGGTGCGCATGACGCGCACCGGACCGAGGCCCTCCTTCGTCACGCTGATGTCGCGGCCGGCCATAAAGAGGTTTGCCACGTTACGACTGTAGAGCGTGCGGTACGGCGCCCAGTAGGGGCCGCCGTATTTGAAATGCTCCCCGTCAGTGGCCCGCGAGATGAACTCCGTGCCTTCGAGGCCGGCTTCGTAGTCGGGGTGCGGCGAGTGGACGTCGATGTGCCACGAGCAGGGAAACGCCTTGTCGGGCCACTCCTTCCGCTCGCGAAAATCATCGGCCGAGAGCACGATGTCGCCGAGCAGCCGGCGCGACTCCCGCTTGCCGGCGATGTAGGCGGCCCAGCCGAGCCGGAGCGTCGGGTAGAGCTTGTCCACGTTCTTGAGCGCGTCCCACGCCCCATACATCGCGCGGAAGTTGTTGTCGCGGATCCGTTCGACGTCGTCGATCGGGTTCTTGTCGAAGCCGCTCTCCCAGAACCACCCGCCGAGGTTGCCGAGCGGGTCGTCGGCGCCATAGACGCCGTTGCCGGGCCACTGGGCCGTAAGCTTTTTGCGGCCGGGGAACGGCTTGTCGGACAGATCGAGCGCCCACGGACAGCGCGGGAACGGCTGCTCGTGGTCGCCCTTCTGGAAGGCGGCGGTGAGCGCGTCCTTGTCCTTGCACTCGCACTCGAGCACGTGCTTTTCGTTGGCGGCATCCATCGGCCGCCACCAGTTGGTCATCCCCATGTTGCCGCCGATCGCAAACTCGTAGTCGGCGCCGGCGAGATGGCCCATCACCGCGTCGCCCGTGCAGTCGGCGAACAGGCGGCCCAGGAGCCGCGTGCGCCGGCCGCCGCGGGTGCTCTCGGCGACGACGGCGGCGATCCGGCCCGCGGCCACTTCCACTGCGTTCACGCGGTGCTCGAGAAAGAGCGTGACGGTGGGCTCGGCGCTTGCGACCCGAAGCTTCAAGTCGTCGGCGAAATACTCCGCCGTTTTGCCCGCCATCATCCCCGACCGTTTGAAGTCGGGCAGGATCTCCTCGACGATGTCGCCCACGTGGGGAAAGGGCTCGACGCGGGTCGTGCCCTCGGGCCAGACCCGCACCTCCGACGAGCCGTTGCCGCCGAGCACGGGCCGGTCCTGCACGAGGGCAACCGTGAGCCCCTGCCGCGCCGCCGAAATCGCGGCGCACGTGCCTGCGAGGCCACCCCCCACCACGACAAGATCGAACGTGCCGCCGTCGTCGGGCGAATCGGGAAGCCCAAGGAGTCGGCGGCGGAAGGCATCGAGCGCGTCGACGTCGTTCACGGGCTCGAACCTAAGATCCCGGCAGAAGAGCAGCGCCTCGCACCGCCCCTCGAAGCCGGTGAGGTCGTGGAGCGCGACGGTCGCCTCCGCCCCGACCTCGACCGTGCCGCCGTCGTGCCAGTGCCAGTCGGCGCGCTTCGTGCCAAACGTTTCGCCGACCGGCCGGCCATCGAGCAGCACCTGAAACTTCCCCGGCGCACCGGGCGCTCCCCACGGGGCCACCCAGTCGCGCGTCCGCACCCAGAGCCGGTAGCGGCCCGCCGCCGGGAACGTCACGTGCGTGACGGCATCCGCCACGGGCCTGCCGAGGCCGTGGGCGAGCAGGTAGGCCGATCCCATCTGGTCCATCGACTGCTGATCGACCACCCAGCCGCCGATGTCGTCAAACCCCTCCGCCTCCAGAAACAAAAACTCGTTCGTAGCCGGGGCCGCCGCGCCACGCCGGCCGGCGAGGAGGGCAAGCGCGGTGCCGGTCGCGGCACCGAGAAACACGCGACGGCGCATGCTGGTCGTCCTTTTTCGGGGGGAGAGTTCCGGGGGCCGATGGCCCGTCTTCTGCAAAGTCTGCCAGCGATGCCGGAGGCTCGCCGCCTGTCCGCAAGATTCAGACTCTTTTCCACCATGCCAGCGACGTAGATTCGAAACCATGACGACCCCTCGCCTTCTCGCCGCCCTCTGCGTGTCGATCGTCGCAGCCTGCGCCGAACGGTGTAGTGCCGCGGAGGAGCGCAGCCCCGTCTATCCGTATCCGGCCTACGCGGAAGGACGGCTCGATCCGCAGCCGTTCGGCTGGCCGCTCTCGGCGGAGGAGCACGCCTACGTCCAGATCCCGGAGTTTGAGCGCAAGCCGGGTAAGGACATTCAAAAACACCGCCCCGACATGTGGCCCGTCGTGCCGACGGCGAGCCGCTGGCGGAAGGCCCCCGAGGAAAACATCTGGATCAACCACCATGCTAAGTCGATCGAGCAGGCTCGGGCGGCCGGAAAGGATCTCGACGTGCTCCTCGTCGGCGATTCGATCACGCAGGGCTGGGGCGGCAGCCCGATCGACAACGTGCCCTTCGGCCCGGCGTGGCAGAAGCCCTTCGGCCGGTTTCGCACGGTCAACGCCGGCATCGGCGGCGACCGCACCGAGGGCGTGCTCTGGCGGCTCGAACACGGCCTGCTCGACGGCGTCACGCCCCGGGCGGTTGTGCTCATGATCGGCGTCAACAACGCGCCGCACGTCGCGGCCAATGGCGTGCCCCCGGAGGCCGTGGCACAGGGCATCGCGCTCTGCGTGGAAAACGTGCGGCTGAAGGCGCCGTCGGCCCAGGTCGTGGTCGTCAAGGTCGTGCCGGCCTTTGCGCCGGACAGTGCCGTGCACCGGGGCATCCTGGCGATCAACGCGGCCCTCGACGCGCTCGAACTTCCCAAGGACGACCACGTGCACGTGGTCGATGCCGGCGCCGGCTTTCTCGCGGCCGACGGAAAGCTCAACACGGCGGCCTATTCCGACGGCCACCTCCATCTCTCCCCGGTCGGCTACGGCCTCGTGGCCGAGAGTCTCGCCCCCGTGCTCGGCACGGTGCTCGCCGACGACGGCACATGATTTTTAGGCACCCACTTCTCCCCTCACGTTCGAAAGGTTTCGCATGCACTCCCGATCCCTGACCACCGCGGCTGTCGTGGCCACTGTCTTCGTGCTTCTTCAGTCCGTTCGCGTCGCGGCCCTCGACTACGCCTATGAAACGGCCGAGCCGCAGAAGACCGGCTGGCCGCTCACGCCGGAGGCGGAGGCCTACACCATCAAGCCGGAATTCGAGCGGCGGCCCGGGAAGGAGCAGAACAAGCACACGCCAAATCTCTGGCCCGTGGTACCCACGGCCGGATCGTTCGGGGGCAGGAGCTGGCTCGACACCCATGCGAAGCTCGTGACGATGGTCGAAGACAATAAGGGGCCCATCGACGTCCTGCTGGTGGGAGACTCGATCACGATCCAGTGGGGCGACTCGTGGAAGCGAAACTTTCCCGACTCCAAGGCCGTGAACATCGGCATCGGCGGCGAGAAGACTCAAAACGTCCTCTGGCGCCTCGACCACGGCGGCGTCGCCGGCCTCGAACCCAAGGTCGTGATCCTCATGATCGGCAACAACAACATGTTCTTCACGCCCGAGACCGGCATCGAGCCGGTGGCGCAGGGCATCAAGACGTGCGCGCTCAACCTGCGCGAGAAATTTCCGCAGGCCCACCTGATCGTGGCCAAGGTGCTGCCGGCCCACGCCCCCGGCAACCGCTTCTACGAGGACATCAAGAAGACCAACGCCGCCGTCGACGGGCTCGATCTCGCCGCCGATCCGATGGTGCAGGTGCTCGACCTCACCCCGGACTTCGTCGAAGCCGACGGTACGCTCAAGAAGAACCTGTTCAAGCCCGACAACATCCATCTCTCCCCGGCGGGCTACGATGCTTATGCCGCGCGGCTGAAGCCGATCCTCGAGAAGCTCAAGGAACGGTAACGGCCGACGGCGATCCCCGCACTCGCGACAGGCACGCCCACCTATGCATCGCTGGCTTTCGTGCTGCGTCGTCCTCGCCACGACGTGGGTCGCGGGCTGCCTGCCTTCACCCATCGGCGATCCAGCGACGAGCACGATCGACACCGCCCTCGAGGGCACCTGGCTGCACGATGGCCTGGAACTGTCCCAGTGTCAGGTCGGCGGCGTGGAGTATGGCCCGGGACGTCAGCAGACGATCTATCTCGTCAAGGCGTTCGACGAGCGCTGCTATCTGATCACGGCAATCTCGTTCTACGCCGCACAGGACGGCCGGCTCGGCACCTTTGGCCCCGGTGGCGACGCGGGGCTTTCGTGGTGGAAGGGGTGGCTTGCGCCACTCGGCGACCGGCGCTATCTCGTCTGCCAGAAGCTGGGCGCCGACCCGCTCCCCGGCGCCCAAACGGGCGGGTGGTTTCCGACGTTCGAAGTCGAGCGGCCCGACGATGACACGGTTCGGATCACACCCGTCGTATTCGCTGACATTTATAAGCGTCTGGAAGGCGTCACGCCGGACGAGGCAAAGGCCGTCATCGCGGCCGAATATTCACGCGAGAAACTGGAGGCGCAGATTCGGGAAAACCCCGAGGCCGCTGCTCCCGGAGACCCGCGGCCGCTCCTGCTCGAGCGCATGGACGAAGCGTCGCGACCGCTCGTGGAGCGGGTGCTCACCGCCTACCGTCTCACCGATGCCCGCCGCGCGAGGCAGCCCGGGCCCGCCAACGTGCCGGCGGCGGTGGCGCCCGCCCCTCGGCTCGACGGCCCGTATGACATCCGCACGATCCCCGAAGACCTCACCCGGCCGACCGAGCTGTCCGACGCGCCCGGGCCCGGGAAAGTGGTCATGGACCAGATCACGAATCCGAAGTTCTTTCCCTCCGGCCGGCCCGCCTCCCCCACTGCCCTGCAGGGGCATGCCGTCTACCTGCCGACCAACTGGGAACCGGGGGAAAAGTATCCCGTCGTCTTCGAATACCTGGGCAACACCGTGGGGGTGCGGAGCCTGAAAGGCATCGGCTACGGGCTCACGGGCGGCCGGGACTTCATCTGGGTGATCCTGCCCATCGTGAGCGAGTTCCCGGCGACGCAGCCCGATGTCGAAGTCAATTGGGGCGTCGGTGCCGCGCTCTCGAACACCGTCGCATACGCCAAGCAGGCCGTGCGCGAGGTCTGCGAGAAGTGGGGCGGGGACCGCGACAACTGCATTCTCATGGGCTATTCGCGGGGCGGCATCGCCTGCAACCTCATCGGCCTCTACGACGACGAGATCGCGTCGCTCTGGAAGGCGATGGTGCCGGGGGCCCACTATTTCCACGCCGGCCTCGACATCACGGGCACCAAGATCGCCCTGGGGGGTGCCGACTACAAGGATGTCGCCGCCCAGAGCATCGCGCGGCTGGGCACGATCTCACAATTGTGCATCGCGGAATACAACACGGATCCCCTCAATGGCAATCCCGACCAGCAGCTGATCCCGAAAATCGACGCGGCCGGCTGCAGCACCATCGGCGATGCCATCGCGGCGTTCAAGCTCAAGCCGATCTATGACTCGAGCCAGACAAAGACCCGCGAACTCATCGAAGCCCACAAGCCGCCGACGAGTGAGGTGACGTTCTATCCGCTGCCGTGGGTCAACCACGGATCGACCTTTTCGCTACGGCCCACCCCGGAGCGGGAATTCATCCGGAACTGGCTCCGGGCGCAGGTCGGACTTCCGTCCGGGCAGAATTGAAATGCTCGGGCCAGCCGACCACGACATCGCGACGATTCGCACGTTCGTCGGGCTCACTGTCGAGGAGTTTGCCGAGGCAACCGTTCGACCGTGGAGCCGGCTTCAAGGGTTCGTGAGATTCGGATTCCAAAGTCCGGGCTTTACGTCGGGCACCGCGCCATCCGGTGGCAGCGTGGTTTTCACTGCAGCCGCGAGCTGCTTCGAGAGTTCGGTGACGGTGGTGGCATGGGCGGGCACCTCCGCGAGGTTCGTAAGTTCCTTCGGATCCGCGTCGTGATCGTAAAGCTCGCGGCCCTCGCGGCCCTCGTCCCACTCGGTGTATCGCCAGCGGGGCGTGCGGAGTGAATACCCGAAGAACTGCTTTTTTTCGCCGGCGCCCGAGTCGGACTTGGAGGCCGCGCGGCGGAGATTGCCGGCTCGGGTCACCTGCGCGACGGCCCAGCCCCGGCCGGCAACCGTCGGATCGGA
>Ga0136644_10002196_pt1 | contig 15018 bp, 15 predicted proteins | sample C_130820_EF_Meta_FD_94780 | JGI IMG/M metagenome (GOLD analysis project Ga0136644, IMG submission 94780) | Freshwater microbial communities from Lake Croche, Canada to study carbon cycling - C_130820_EF_MetaG (v2) (version 2) | ecosystem: Environmental > Aquatic > Freshwater > Lake | place... | reverse complement strand
TATCAGATATGAGAGAATTGTTACAGACGTATTCTGATTATACGCAAATAAAAAAATCGGATTTGGCGACGCTTCAACTGAAATTACATGATGATGTAGAAACCATTTTGCATGCGTTACAAACGAATAATGATTATTATAATACTGTGAATGATGGATTCAATTCGATGATGGATACGCTTTCTGCTATCAAAACAGATTAATTTTTATTTCTAATTTTTATTAAAATTTGGCAGTCTTTTTTGTGGCAAATTTTAAAACTCCTAAGAGTAAATCGAAAACCCCTTGTGGGTAAATCGAAAACCCCTTGTGGGTAAATCGAAAACCCTTCAGGTTGGCTTCGCTCTACAGGGGTCATGTTATCTATTCAAGTATTTTTGCGCAATTTCGGACAACCTCTTATGAATAAGGGGAATGATTTGGTCCGGCGTTTTGTTTTCATCTGCCAATTCATGTTTGATAAAATCATCCGGTACATCGACTGACCTTAGTTGGTCTATTTTGTCCTGGGAGGTTGTATTGGAGTCGAACGCAATTTTTCCGGCATGAATAAGGGCGCCAACTGTATCGGATTGTGTAATGTCTTCGAACCCTTCTCTAACTAGGTTGTTTAATTTGGATGTGCTGACTGTAGTGTAAATTGCGATGACAATAATAAAAGCAAAAATGAGGAATGCAATACCGGTCTTTTTTTTGAATACCATAGATAATCTGTTTTATAATGAAAACAGAAAATAGTTTTTGGTTTTTCTGTTTTGTTGTTTTCTGTTTTGTTGTTTTCTGTTTTGTTGTTTTCTGTTTGTTGAATGAATATAAAAGATATTGGCTTACCCTATTCATCCATACATTCACTACAAGGATAACGATGTCTACGCACTACAACACCACCAGAAATATTGGCTATGTAAAATGGTTCAATAAAAAGCAAGGATTCGGCTTTATCCATGTCCTAAATGGAGACCATTCCGGAAAAGATATTTTTGTCCATTTTTCTTCGATTCGCGATAAAAAGAGTATGGAACAACAATACAAGTATTTGATTCAGGGCGAATATGTCGAATTCTTAGTTGAAAAGACCGCGAAGGATACCGACAAAATCCATGCTGTGGATATTACTGGAATCCTTGAAAACAACATTTTATGCGAGACACGCCATATTCAACATGTTTCAAGAAGTAGCGAAGCCTCTTATTCACTTGAAGCATAATTTGTATTTTTAGAACCTTTATCTCTGGTTCAGAGAACCTCGCTATTATCTCTGGAAAAAGTATAAATATTCCTTTTGTGTGGTCATTGTAGAAGGATAGATAGTCTTGCCCTTAATAATAAATCCGGAATAGAGTGCATCGTTTATAATGTCGCCTATTTCTTTCATAAAGAGTGTTTTTTCGTGAATACGTAGTTGCCCTGTATTTAGATTCGTCATTTGTTCCGTAAGTATAAGAGACGAATTCGTTTTCCCTGGTTCCACCGATAATTTATAATCGATGCCTTTGGCTTTCTTTTCTTTGATAGGTTGGGTTGTATTGGGCCGCAATTTTTCGAAGAGGTGTACGACCAGATAGCCCCCAGGTTTGAGCCAATAATAGCAGTTTTTGAAAAACGCGACTTTTTTGTCGGTTTCATATACCTGATTTCCCAAACAAATAATATGAGTAAACGTGCTTTGTTCGAACATCTGTTTATCAAGGACGCTACCGACGACCATTTGGTTAGAGAGTGGGCTATGATTGACTAGTGCTTCCGATTCTTCGACACCATATACATTCGTGTAGCCCCGGTTGTTCAATTCATTCATAACTTGGCTAGTACCGGCGCCTACATCTAAAAATACGCTATATTCCTTAGAGGGTTGTGTCAGTTGTTGAATCGCTTTGATTTCCTGTTCCAACCGGCTGGGTTCCGAAATAATTTCGCGATAGACTTGTGCATAAAAGTCATCATAAATATCCTGGTTCCGTTTCAAAATATATTTGTCCCGGGTTCCGAAATCGATATTGTCTTTTGTTTCGAATCCTTCCTGGCTTACCTGCATTCTTTTCCATAAGGTTACAATGACAAACAGAATAGCAAAGAATATCACGATTTTCAACCACAAAGTATCTTTCATTTTGTTGAAATGCTGTTATTATTATATAGGATTTTTTTATGCAATGAGCGATACAAAGGAGATTCTTGTATCCTTTGAAAAAAAAGAAAGAAGGAATTCCAAAGAAAGGGAATCTATAAAAGATGGCAAGATTCCGAAAAAGAGAAAAGTTACCGAAGAAAAGAAATGGCAACATTCCTCGACCCTATTACACCATACAGAAAATTCGTTACAGGTGTTGCGGTCATTGTTGTGTTCGACGGTGGATGCATGGTTGCCTATCCATAAATTGGTATTTTCGCAAATATCGGCCAAAATAGCCAGTTATCGCTCGCAAGACATGGAGAAATCGCTGTTCGACGAAACCCTCTTTGTAAACGCTACAGGGGTTGTCGAATTGTTGTTGGCATCGGAAATGAAGTGCCATTTCTGTAGCGATGTAATGCAGCTCTTGTATGAATATGTACGAGAGCCGAAGCAATGGTCGCTGGACCGTATTGATAATTCTTTTGGCCATAACAGAGATAATATATATGCAGCCTGTCTTTCTTGTAACTTGCGTAGAAAGACGATTCATCATGACCGCTTCTATTTTACTAAACAGGTACGTTGGGAAAAGGTGGATGGTTCTTCGTGATAAAAAAATAAATCGTTAGTTTATTGGAAAATGGCCATTTTTACGAAACGTCAAGCACTCGCTACAGTATCGATTATTTTGATTGCGCTCTTGATTTATTATACTGCATATCGCGTATTTTTGAATGCATCTGGTGCAAAACCTGGACCCCCGTCGATTTACTCTGTAGAGAAGATACCGTCCTTTTTCGAGGGGTATGAAGGGCTTTATTCGGGTGCTGTTTCGGTACCGGATGTAATACCTTATCCTTTGCCGCCGCCTCCTGCAACCGAATGCAAACAGTCTACCGATGGCAAGTATTTTTATCCACAGGGGGTTGTACAAGGTACGACTAAAACACAATGTACTGACCAGTGTCCGGTGCCGACTCTGCCTAACAATGTAGGGCATTGTGTAGGCGGATTGAAATCCGCATAGAATAATACTGTGAACCCCGTCTGTAAAAATATCCAGATATGGTAACAGGAGGGTTGCGATGATTGTGAAACGCGAAGAGAAAAATGGAATATTGATTTTATATGTAAAAGCTGATAAAACCGACGCCGAAATCGAAGGGATGATGGGGACCGCTATCAAAGCCGGTTCGATACCCCTTATTTTGCATCAGGATGCCGATGTCTATGTAGTAGAGGATGGTGAAGATAATGAAATAAAAAAAGGCGGTGAAGATGGAGAAGACGGGGGAGATAACGATGGAAAACCTACTGAGGAACGGACCGGAAAAATCGCTACAAGGAGTATTGCTGCAAATAAGAAACCACAACTTCTGTTACGATTTCGCAAGGGGATTATTCCTTCGGAGATTTCCTCGCAATTTTATGATGCCGTGATTGGCTTGGCGCATCAGAAGACGTCAAACCGCGGCAAGTTTCAGGGTCAGAGGGGAAAATATATTATGTCGAATATTTTCGGATTTATGGACGGATGGTCGGCGAACCAGAAACGGATTTTCAAACAGCTGGGTATGGCGATTCCGAAGCCAGATATACGGCCGTCGCGTTTCAATATACAGACACCCGACAAATTCAAATTGACATTGCCTTTCTTGCGCCTCGTCGACAAATACTACAGGGAATTGGTGCCGGACCGTTATTCGGCGCAGAAGAAAAAGGCTGTGAAATGCGGCGATTATGCAATACCCGGTACTGCATTTACTACTGTAACGCTTAATTTGAACCATATGTCGCGGCTTCATACCGATAAGGGCGATGATGAAGAGGGGTTCGGTAACCTTTCTGTAATAGAGCATGGGGCTCCTTACAAGGGCGGCGAAACCTGTTTTCCGAAATATGGGATTGGTGTCGATGTTAGAACAGGTGACATTGCCTTTATGAATGTACATGAGGCACATTGCAATACACCTATTGAATATTTAGGAGCAGATTCACAACGTTTGTCGATTGTATGTTATTTGAGAAAAAAGGTTTGGAGCTCGTTACAGGGGATGACGCGAAAGAATATAAAGAAACATAACCAGACGATTAAGAAATATTATGCATCTCTTGGAAAAAATTGAATAGATAAAATGCGGTTTTAATTATTGTAAAGAATGGGAATAACAAATTCTTCATTACCTAGACAAATCAACGATGAATATTATACAGAGATTCGGTGGTTGATTGAAAAGTTTTATGACATTGATTCGGAAAGTCTTGAGATTGACATGGGGGACTCGGCAATAATGTTTGATTCTGTATGTGGGAATAGGGAATATAGAAAGATAATGGAGTTATTGGAGAGAATGAGGAAATTCATTTTTACATGGCAATATGTTTTACAAAAAAAGTTTCCATCTATCATGTATTATTATGAAAATTATGAGACTTCCAGTACGATTTTGACACAAAAATGGATTGAATGGGCTGTAGATTACGATAAATCGATAATTCCTACTATCTTGAAAGTATTTACTTATCTTGAATATAATTACCAATATGAAAAAATATTCAAAATGTCGATGGTTTATAATTATCCATACGAAGAGAAAGGCTATAAATATGTAAGCGATTATGATAAAAGTTCCTTTACATTGGAACAAATTCTTGGAAATATGGTAATGTATGAGAATGGTATCTACAATAGTAGTTTAAAAATACGTAATTGGGGTCTTTACGAATCATCATTATATCATGTAGGAATGTATCATGTTATGCATGAAATAATAGAAATACTAGAGAATAAATTAGAATAGGGCGTATTTGTTACTGGTAAAAATATTTTACCTATAGACTAGGGATATAGCTGGTTTTCTCAACCCGATTGAATCGGATTGGGTTGAGGTGCGGGACTTTTATGAATTCATTCTTTTATCCATATATACTAGTTGGCTATGTCTACCAAGAGAAATTGCAAAAATAATAAAAATAAAACATTGAAACACAAAAGCTCAGATGATTATGTTGTATGCATACCGAGTTACAAACGTTCGCGCATCTGTAATGAAAAGACTCTGAAAATGTTACAGAAGGCGCACATTCCTGCATCGAAAATTTATGTTTATGTAGCGAACGAAGCGGAGAAAAAGGAATATGAGGCCGTATTGGATTCGGCGCGTTATGGCCGACTGGTTGTAGGGAAGCCGGGTGTCGTTGCACAACGCCACTTTATTACGCAACAATGGCCGGAGGGGAAGCATTTGGTATTGTTAGACGACGATGTAGAATCGGTGGATATGTCTTTGTCGGGGCTGTTTCGAAGGGCGTCTTTGGACGCCTTTTTTAAGGCCGCTTTTCAGGAATGTCGGAAGAAGGGTGCGTATATGTGGGGTGTGTATCCGGTGTTGAATCCTTTTTTCCGTAAGGGGCGGCCGGAAATATCGTATGGGCTTAACTATATTATTGCTGCGTTTCACGGGATTATCAACCGGCCTCACTTGCGCAGCATTGTTCTGAAAACCAGTCAGAAGATTCCCTACAAGGAGGATGTGGAACGTACGATATTATATTTCAAAACGGACGGTATTCTGGTGCGTTTCAATCGTATCGGGTTCAAGACGAAATATTACGGGACGGAGGGCGGTTTAGGTACGTTTGAAGCCCGTATTGGGCCTTCGAAAGAGGCTTCGAAAATGTTAGAGGAGGTGTATCCGGAATATGGTGTAGTGGTGGAGCGGCCGAACGGCATGACCGAGTTCAAATTAAAGCGATTACCGCCGGATGAATGCAAGTTAGCTGCGGCCAAGGAATAGCCGACTTGCAAAATGGCTGCGGTTGAAAAAGAGTAGCCGACATCTGCATAATATTTACTTGTTGCGTTGCAACCATAGAAACCTTTCTATCCTTTGAAATTATAGAAACGTTTTTCTTTTGTGGTTTAAATGAAAGACTTCGATTTGGATATTCGTAATTACAATATAGCTGATTTGGAACATTTCTTCCAGATTTTCAATGAGCCCTATACTCTCGAACTCCTAGAAAATAGGGAACGCGAATGGATGGCCAAAATCGCGAAATTAACGCACCTGGATTCGGAATTCAAAGACGCCTTCCGCAGCTTCCTACAGGAGGGTCGCGAAGCATTGGTGAGGGAGAAACTGCAGCCGAAAAAGCCGCCAGTTGTCGAAAATGTTCCAAAAACCTTCTTAAAAGGTCCGCCAGAGGAGATTGTGCGCACTGGCGATGCCGACCTCTATGCAAAACCGATTGTGTCGAAACCCGACTTGCCCTTCGTATACGCCCGCAATTCGGAATATTTCGGCGGTGTCCTCAACCCCTTGGAGAAGCATTTGACCAAACGCGTGGTGTCTATCGACTCCATTTTCCGCGAAAATTATGCCGCAACCACCTGTAGCGATTTTGTATTCCGGTTCCCCGAAGTGTTGAAAAATGTGGCCTGTATGGAGCTCATGTCTTTGGAACTGCCTGTGCAATCCTGGTACGATGTTACAGAGGCAGCGGCGTCGAATTATTTTACTCTTACTTTTTCCGGGTTGACCGGTTATTCGAATGGCTCAATTTTCCGTATCGCCATTCCGGACGGGAATTATACTGCTAGTGAAATGGTAGACGCCATTCAACAATCGTTACAGGTGGCTAGTCAGGGTGCACAATATATTCTCGTTATGTTGGACCCATCTACGATGAAGTTCGTATTTTATCCGGACCCGGTTTTGTCTGTTAGTGGGGGGCCTCTTTATTCTCCGGAATTTGCATTCGAACTGAATTTTATGACGCGCGAGAACAACCGAATGTACGAGAATCTGGGATGGAAATTGGGATTTCGCAAATATGTCTATTTCGGTAATTTAGTGACCTCGATTGTAGGTGAATCAGCCTATGTTCCATTCTTGGATACCTATGTCTATTTGGAAATCGACGATTTCAATCGCAACAATCAATCGAATGTAGTGATTGGTTATACTGACCCGAACACCATTGTAGGGGATAATATACTGGCTCGGATATCGTTACAGGAGTTGGCGTTGCAAGGTGTCTCGCAAATATTCAAACGGCGCGAATACTTCGGTTCTGTCCGTCTGGAGAAATTGCGAATCCGGCTGTTGGACCGTTTTGGGAAACCGCTACAGATGAATGCGGCGGATTATTCGTTCGCCCTGGAAATCAAGCAAATTTATTCTTAAATAGGATTGGGTTATCGATTTTTTTTTGTTTTTCTGTCGGTTTTCTTTGTTGCATGCCTTCCAATAATGTAAACCTTTTTTTGTGGTTGATGGCATAGTTTTTTTGAAGGCTTCTCGGCCTCTTTACAATATCGTTACAGGGTTGCGGCTGTATATATTGTTGTTTGTCTATCTGTATTTCGATGACGGTGAGCCACTTCTTTTTCAAGTAATTCCAGTTTTTCTCGAAAAGACCTTTGAACTCTTCCGTATTTCCTGAACCACCCCATTCATGCAGCAAATAGCCCTTCTGTTTGATACGGTACATCTTCTTACCCATACTGGCTAATTGGTAACAGAGGTCGGTATCTTCGCACCAGAATTTGCCGAATTTGGGGTCGACTTGGAATCCGAAATGCTGCATATCTCTTCGGAAACATTGGCAACATCCTGCTAATACATCGACTTGGTATTCTTGTTCATCGTCGTTCCGAGTATCTTGATGTGTACCGAATTTCCACGAATAGATGAAGGCACCGGATATGCCGACCATTCCTATTTCCTCGTTGTAAAGAATGTTGGCGATTTTCTCGAAAAAAGCCTTGTTTACGAGTGTGGCATCCGAGTCGATACTGGCGATGATATCGCCCTTTGCCTCTTTGAAAAGGACTGCACGACCTGGGCCAACCCCCAAGTTTTCTCGACTAAATATGATGCGAATTTTACTGTGCGATTTTTTGAATTGTTGGAGGAAGTCAACGGTCTCTGGTTCGCTCGCATTATCGAGAATGATGAATTCTTCTATCAAATCGTCGTCTAGAGATGGCAAATAGCTCTCCAAACATTCGCGGGTCTTTTCCAAGCGGTTATATGTCAACATCACAATACTGATTCGATTCTTCACAAACTTTCTGGCAAGAATGTTATATAACTTATTCTCCTTGTGTATATTTTCCTCATTCACCTTCTTCAATTCCTCGTATGTAAATGTTTCCCACAAATGAATGCTGTAACTATTTTTCACAATATTCGAATACACCTCTCTATTGGGCTCTTCACTGAATAGACACTCCTTGATATCATTCCACAGAGGGTAGAAGAATCGATTGGATTCCAGAATCGTAACGTCTTCGCTGTATTTTTTCGATAAATAATACGGAATAATGACACTATGCTCATCCCAATATTCGTCGCGACCTTTCGACCGGAAATTCTGATAGGTATCCAGCCATTTCTTTGCAAAATGGCTATTCGGTTTGCCCAACATAGTTGCATTGCATAAACCATAATTATCGCCCTGTAACCCCATTACGAAATCGTTACAGAGGAGGTCTGTGAAGGGTCTGACGCATATAGTATCAATATCCAAATAGATACCGCCATGTTCTACCATTTTCGTTACACGTACAAGGTCCGCCATATGTGCATAATGATGGAGCTGGATACCGTTGATTTCGGTTGGCAAGGGGATTTGAATAGGCGTAATGATTTCTTTCGCCTTTTGCCACCATTTACCGAAGGGTTCGTAATGATAGTAGAACAAAATACGGTCCGGATGGTTGACTTGATTCGCAGATTCGATAGCAATGTATTTGTATAGTTCGAACGGTTCAGTCTGCTCTTTCATTCCATATACGAAAAAAATGATGTTCGGTATTTTCACTATTTTTTTCTCGATTTCCTCGGTTAATACGGCGAGTTCCGACTGTATTTGGTTTACTAATTGCTGCATTTCATTTGCGGTTTTGTGATTTGGCGGTATTTTCAATTGTGTCGCCTGTTTTTTGAATCTATCCAACACCGTATCTATTTTATCTTTTTTCCTATTTTCGCCATTTTCGTTATTTGTAAATGCGTCATTGACTCTCGTTACTAATTCATTGATTCGTGAAGTATTCTCTTCTTGCAAACTATTTCTTTTTGTTACTTCTTCTTTTTGATGAATATGTACATAACCTTTGTTTCTTATGTACGTATCTTTTGTTGGATTCATATACAATGGTTTCAGAAATATATTCCAGAAATCACTACAGGAGGATTCATTCTTTCATATAAAGTTGTATATTTTTGTACATTTCCTTCTTCGGTAATTCACCCAATATACAATTGTTCTCATAAAATACCATAACTTCTTGCACAAATATCTTCGGATATTTTGCAAGGATGGTGTCCAGGTTCTCGTACATATGCATAACAAGCTTATGTACGGTTTCTATGTCACCGGTATATAAATTGTCAATTCCGAAATAATTATCATTCTTGTAATAAAACTGATTTAGCTGATATTTCGCTGCTTTCAATTGCTCTTTGATGAAAAGGTGTATCTCCTTTGCCGTAATAGTATGCGAATTTTGCATGACATCGAAACGCGTATTTACAACAATGCTATTTTTTGTTGACTTGTCGTTATATACCTCTTCAGTTATTTTGGCAATTCCGTACCACATATTCTTCCATGCAATGATGGGCTGCTTCGTTTTGCATATAATGCCGGTTTTTTTCCCCTTGATTTCTATTTGGGTATCGTCATCTACATATATTTTGCGAATGTATTGCGCCGTATCTTTGAAATAATTGCGAATGATGTCTTCCGTTATTTCTGTATTATCTTCAGGAATGGAACGCCAACTTACTTTGGACGATTTCTTGTTCCAGGTATGTATATAGATTGTCAACTCTGTATATTGCATTGCTAATTGTTTAATCAAATAGTATAAATCTGGTTTGTCGAATGAATTGCGAATATGCCCGCGTAGAATAAGGCAAATACTATCTTGGCTATAAAATGGCAAATTGGTATGGAAACCAGTTATCGACCCTTTCTGTAACAGTTCTGGTTCTTGTAACAGGGGGTCTGCATTATTGTTTTTCACATATTCTGACCATTTTTCTGTAATTTCGTCCATCTCGATATTCTGCTTCTTCTGTTGCAAATAGTCGAAAATGGCGGGAATGGACAGTTGGTTCGGCTCTATTATTTCGATGAAATATTGTGGTATTTTACTGTTTTTATTGATATTGAAAATAGGCTCTTTTTTCAAAAAATGGCATAAAACGCGGAACCCGATTTCGTCCTGTAGCGATTTATGTTTGGTTTGTATCAACAAGATTTGATTTTCATTCAGTGTCGATTCCTTGTCTTTTGGTTTTTCCAAATCAATCACATCTGTCAGCTTTATTTTGTGTTGAGTTTGATTCATTTCGATTCTGTCTGTGCTGTTTATTATGTTCAAACTCGTTATGCTATTATCGAGTCGCGATAACATTTTTAGCTGTTGCTTCGGTTTATCGTATTGAATGGTTTTGAAAATAGGTCTGGTTTCTTTTACAATAGGCGGTTCCCATTTGATTACGTTCATTTCCTTTCCTTTCCTATTTTGGTTTGATTCCATAATCATGCTATCATTGTTCTGTGTTGGTACAGTAATTTCTACAGGTTCGATTGATAAACTGGCTCCTTTTCTTCCTATTTTCGATTCCAGGATTTGTATTTCTTTCGCTGCATTCTTTTCAACTATATTGGCTATTTCTACAGTCATAGGATTGGCCTTCTTTCTATCTACGATAGCGTCTAAAATCATGATATCTCCTTCTGTAATATTCGTTACAGGAATGTCCAGTTTGATTTCGGGGAGTTTCACTATTTCGTGGAATTCTTCTCTTATGGAGACTGGTTCCTCTAACTGTTTCGTTTGCCGTTTTACAATGGATGTCATTCTCTGTATTACCGGTTTGTTTTGTTTCATGTAAATCGGGTTGAGGGGTACATCGACTTTTGTATTTGGATTCGATTGCATTTGGAAAAAATGGTTTTCTATCTTTCTTTCTTGTCCTGTTTGCGAATTATGAATAGGCAGCGGTGTTGTTTGTCTTTTTATAATTTGCCTTTTTTCTTCTTGCCTTCTTTGTGGAATTTCTGTTTCGACGTTTTTCTCTTGTTTTTGGTGGATAACTCTTTTCTCTTCTTTGTTTTTGATAAAACGATTTGCAATCTGATTTTTTGTATGCAAAGAATCAGATATCATGTATAATCTTACATAATATTATTAACCCTTTTGTCCTGGTCTTTATGACAATTTTGTCATTCTAGGATTTCTAGATAATTTATTTCCATCTGTCCTAATAAATAAATGAAACAAAATTGTCATTAACTCTACCAGGGCGAAAGGGATAACCATGATTTTATTATACAGTTTATAAATGGTGTATAATGCGTTCTACACTGTCTAGTGCGCCTTCACACCAACCATGATTGTTGCTGACTGTCTCTCCTACCAAAAAGAGCCGCTTATTCGGGTCTGGATGTTGTATCTGTCGCAAATAATTCGCAAACGGGGTGCCTTTTTTCATGGGCTTGTAACAGTGGGTTCCGATATGCCAATAAAAGGCGCGGATTTCCTGCAATTTCAATATGCCCGGTTCCAGAGCCAATGCCTTCTCCAACTCCTTTGCGAAAAAGGCACGATTCTCTTCGTTATTTTCCTTATGGGGATGCAATAATTCTGCATTGCGATTGTCGCAATACGATATCATGTAGATGCCCTTTTCTACATTTGTTGGAATGATTTTTTGCAAGGGCGGGGGCAGGGTCGTGTATTTCGTTACAGTGGATTGCATGATTTGGGTGGAGTTGGGGTCGAATTTGCCGTAAACGCGCATGAAGGGCTGGCCTACGATTCGGTCATAGATAGGTACGGATTCTGGGGGGACCAGTTTCCGTATCGTGTCGACCGGCGTAGTAATCAATACAGTAGTGGCTGTAATGATTTTTCTCTCTGTTTTATTGATATGCAGCTTGAACATGTTTTCGGCGTCCTTTGAGCTTTCGACTTCTTGGTCCAGTAATTCGACTTCTTGGTTCAAGTGGATGCGGTGGCGGCCTACTTTCCGGACTAGGCGCTGTAACAGGAGGTCCCAGGGCATGGTTATCATGGTTCGTTCATGGAAATCAGTGATGCCGTAATGATAGAGGAAATCGTAGACATCCTGGTCATCGAAGTCGGCATATCCGACTGCATCGACAAATTCCTTATACTTTTCGGGGCCGCCTAAAAGGGGCGTGGCAAATTCCTTTACAGAAAGCGTGTCCTTGTTGCTACGATTTTTGGCTCCTTCTGCGCCCTTATCGCGATACACCTGTAACAATTTCTGGACGGCTTTATGCATGTCGAACACTGGTAACAGAGGCGATTGCCTCGATTGAAAGGGATATGTTTTTATAGGGATTTTCATCTCTTTCAACAGCTTGACCAGGTGGCGGTTCGATGCCAGACCTACGCCTGCGCCTGCAATGACGCGTTGATTGGCGAAAAGGGCGGTTTGAACACGTCCTCCTATCCTCGATGCCTTTTCCAGAAGAATAATTCGTTTCTGTGGCGATTTTTTCAGGATTTTATAGGCAGCATAGAGTCCAGAAATGCCTGCACCAATAATCGCTATATCATAATGGTTATTATTCTCTCTTTCTTCTTGCTTCTTCTTCTTCTTTATTCGATTTTTCATTGTTTTCGTTTGTTTGTCCTTTTCTTTCGCATGGTTCTGTTTTTTATAGGTTTTCTGCATAACTTATGTTTTGTTGTATACGCAGGCCTTCTTATATGATAGGAGGCGATTTCTTTGTTACCTCCTCGTTTCGCCTGGTTTATGACGTTATTTAAGGCTACATATAAATGTTTTTTTACTGATGAACCATCTTTTGCAGAAGACAAAGAGTCTTCAAGCATTAAATTTGGTATATCATATACAACTTTGTAAATTTTAAATGCCTCATTTTTTTTCTCATCTATCAGTATGGTTTTTCTTGCATTTAATAGCATTCTATAGTCGTCTGTAATTTGGATTGAACCCATATATCTGTATACTTGTTTAACTCCTACCTTTATCGGTTTTTTGAAAACTTCATCCGGTAATGAAAAAATCTTTAATCCATCATTATCGTCTTTTCTCGACAAGTCTATTTTATCAATCGTTATATTACATGCTTTGGTTTCACAAGGTTGCGAATCAGGTTCTCCAGGGTTATCACAATTGATATTCCCTTCTTTATCTTGTTCAATAAGTAAATTACATATCACTTTATTTTTAGGTTCCGGAGTTTCGTTCTTTAATGTATATACACCGTAAGCTATTTTGGGAGAACGCTTTAACATCAGTTTATTTTGTATAAAAAATAAAAAATTACCATCGTCAGTAAAATCATCATCACTATCTGTTTTATACAACGGAATATTGGATTTGTATTTACGTGCAAAATAAAAAAAATTATTAATATTTTCTTCAAACATTGAATAAACCGTAATAGGGCGTAAAGATACTTTGAAATTATATTCTTCCGTTTTTGTTTCTTGAAACGTTTTCAATAGTATTGTTTTGACATCGGCTTCTATGCTTTCATTGCTTATTCTTAAGTTATTCTCATTTCGTTCTTTAAATTCGTCTATTATTTTCTGACTATATTTGAATCCTTCTTTTATTTCAGTCGGTTTTATTTCTTTTAATTTTTGAATCGATACATAATCACCATTTTGAGTTGATTCTTCTGATACCTTTTGTTCTTGTTCTGATTCCTTTTGTTCTTGTTCTGATTCCTTTTGTTCTTGTTCTGATAGGTTCATTTCTTTATTTATTGGTTGCTCCTCTATCACTTTGACTTGTTCTGTACTATTTGTCTCCTTTATTTCTTTTAAAAAATTATCTATCTTTTTAAATACTTTCTTCATATTACAATACAACCATATATTTTATGCACAACTTTATCTAAACATACTACAGGTAAGAAATGTTTCGCCTTTTTATGTTATGGGCACACCCCCCAACAAACAAGACTCGGAACATTATATCAATATATTTTTGCAACAAATGAAACACAAGCAGAAAAACGGTTTCGGCTTCAGTTGGCTATCCACCCATCAAAAGTAAACCTTGCAATCCTATAAGAGCTCCCTCACCTACGACAAAGACCCGAATATATACGATGTCATTCCAAAAGTAGCCGAATCCAATTTGATTTTCGGACATTTACGCTTATCATCCATAAACGACACACCTTCTGTAACGAATAATCAGTCCTTCGTACATAAGAATCATATCTTTATGCACAACGGCTTGATACTGATTTGTCTATTTGCCGAAAAATCAAAGAACGTATTGCGCCTTCTTATCATTCTTTGATTCAAGGAAATACCGATTCGGAATACCTCTTTTACTTGTTTCTGACCCTTTAATAAAAATACGAAAAGATTGGGAAACCATTGGAATATATTTGGAAACCATTTGAATACTGTCGAAAACCATTTGAATACTGTCGAAAACCATTTGAATACTGTCGAAAACCATTTGGAATATTCGCTACAGGAGATGTTGCATATTATGCAGAACGACATCAGTGTAGACGGTATTTATAATATTATTTATTCTTACCAAAAACGTGTTCTTGTTTGTCGGCAGTGTAGAGGTTATTCGCATTCGCCCAAATTGTTTCTGCATAAGAATGCCGATACTATGTTGATATCGTCTGGGGATTCGAGCTGCGCTCCGTTACAGGGTGGTTTGGTGTTTCGATATTTGAAATGGGGATTTTCGAATTTTTTAGATGATTATTTAAAAAATTCGAAATAAAATGCGTTTTTTGAAAAGATAAAAACGTTAAATAAAATGCGTTTTTTGAAAAGATAAAAACGTTAAATAAAATGCGTTTTTTGAAAAGATAAAAACGTTAAATAAAATGCGTTTTTT
>Ga0136644_10002194_pt1 | contig 15051 bp, 7 predicted proteins | sample C_130820_EF_Meta_FD_94780 | JGI IMG/M metagenome (GOLD analysis project Ga0136644, IMG submission 94780) | Freshwater microbial communities from Lake Croche, Canada to study carbon cycling - C_130820_EF_MetaG (v2) (version 2) | ecosystem: Environmental > Aquatic > Freshwater > Lake | place: Lake... | reverse complement strand
GCTCGTGCACCAGCGGTACAGCACCAACACCTTCCCCACCTGGGATCTCGCCCACCCCTTCCGCTTCATCGCCCACAACGGCGAGATCAACACCGTCCGCGGCAACATCAACTGGATGCACGCGCGGGAGAGCATGCTGGCCCACCCCGTCTACGGACCCGACCTCGCCAAGATCACGCCCGTGGTCCGCGAAGGGGGCAGCGACTCGGCCACGTTCGACAACGTGCTCGAGCTGCTCGTCGTGGCCGGCCGGCCGATCGAGGAGGCGATGAGCATGCTCATCCCCGAGCCGTGGAGCGGCCACGAGAGCATGTCGGACGAGCTCAAGGCCTACTACGAGTTCCAGGCCTGCCTGATGGAGCCGTGGGACGGCCCGGCGGCGCTCGCCTTCACCGACGGCACGCGGATCGGCGCCACGCTCGACCGCAACGGCCTGCGGCCCGGCCGCTGGTGGCAGCTGCGCGACGGGCTCGTCGTCATGGCCAGCGAGGCGGGCGTGCTCGACCTGCCGGCGGCCGAGGTCGTGCGCAAGGGGCGGCTGCGGCCCGGGCGGATGTTCCTCGTCGACACGAAGGAGGGGCGGATCGTCGAGGACGACGAGATCAAGCGCCGCCTCGCCGGCCACAAGCCCTGGCGGCAATGGCTCGCGACCCACCAGGTGCGGCTCGACGCCCTGCCCGAAGCCGCGAACGCGGCCGAGCTCTCCCACTCGCGGGCCGTCGAGCCGGTGGCGGCGATCGCCGGCGCGGAGGGCGCCGCCGACGGCGGCCGGCCGGGGGATGGCGGGCCGCACGCGGTCGATCCCTGGCGGGCGGCCGGCGTCGCGGGCGAGCACGCCAGCCTGCTCGAGCTGCAGCGGGCCCACGGCTACACGCTCGAGGACCTCAAGATCATCATCGGCCCGATGGCCACCGACGGCGCCGAGCCGATCGGCTCGATGGGCAACGACACGCCGCTGGCGGTGCTCTCCGACCGTCCGCAGCTCCTCGCCAACTACTTCAAGCAGCTCTTCGCGCAGGTCACCAACCCGCCGCTCGACGCGATCCGCGAGGAGATCATCACCTCGATGATCACCACGATCGGCGCCGAGGGGAACCTGCTCGACTGCGTGCCGGAGCAGTGCCGGCTCCTGCGGCTCGAGACGCCGGTCATCTCCAACGCCGAGTGCGCCCGCATCAAGGCGCTGGCCCGCCCCGGCCTCGTCGCGCGGACGATCTCGCTCCTCTACCAGCTGCCCGACGGGGCCGCCGCCGACGCGGCCGCCGCCGGGATGCGCCGCCGGCTCGACGAAATCCGCGCCGAGGCCTCGCAGGCCGTCGCGGAGGGGGCCACGATCGTCGTGCTCTCCGACCGCGGCATCGACCGCGACCACGCGGCCGTGCCCGCGCTGCTGGCCACCGCGGGCGTCCACCACCACCTCGTCAGGGCCGGCACGCGCACGAAGTGCGGCCTCGTGGTGGAGACGGGCGAGGCCCGCGAGGTGCAGCACTTCGCCCTGCTCACCGGCTACGGCGCCGGCGCGGTCAACCCCTACCTGGTCTTCGCCACGATCGACCAGATGCAGGCCGAGCGGATGATCGGCGGCGACTACCCGCGGGAGAAGCTCCACAAGAACTTCATCAAGGCGGCCACGAAGGGGCTGCTCAAGGTGATGAGCAAGATGGGCATCTCCACGCAGCAGAGCTACCGGGGCGCCCAGATCTTCGAGGCCGTCGGCCTCGACCGGCAGTTCGTCGACGAGTTTTTCACCCGCACCCCGAGCCGGATCGGCGGCATCGGCCTCGACGGTGTGGCGCGGGAGACGCTCCGCCGCCACGAGCACGCCTGGCCGCGGACCACCGTGCCGCAGACGCTCGAGCTCGACGTCGGCGGCCGCTACCAGTGGCGCCGCAAGGGGGAGGCCCACGTGCTCTCCCCCGACGTGGTCTCGAGCCTGCAGCGGGCCACGCAGATCAACAGCCGGGAGGAGTTCCGCCGCTACCAGAAGCTGATCGACGAGCAGCAGACGAAGCTGCTGACGCTCCGCGGGCTGCTCGACTTCAAGGCGGCCGAAACGGCGATCCCGCTCGAGGAGGTGGAGCCGGCGAAGGAGATCGTCAGGCGGTTCGCCACGGGCGCCATGTCCTACGGCTCGATCTCCAAGGAGGCGCATGAGACGCTGGCCGTGGCCATGAACCGGCTCGGCGGCTGGAGCAACACGGGCGAGGGGGGCGAGGACCCCGTCCGCTACCAGCTCGAGCCCAACGGCGACAGCAAGAACTCCAAGATCAAGCAGGTGGCCAGCGGCCGCTTCGGCGTGACGAGCCTCTATCTCGTCAACGCGCGGGAGCTGCAGATCAAGATGGCGCAGGGCGCGAAGCCCGGCGAGGGGGGGCAGCTGCCGGGGCACAAGGTCGACCGGGAGATCGCCCGCATCCGCCACTCCACGCCGGGCGTTGGTCTCATCTCGCCGCCGCCCCACCACGACATCTACTCCATCGAGGATCTCTCGCAGCTCATCCACGACTTGAAGAACGCCAACCACCACGCGCGGATCAGCGTGAAGCTCGTGGCGGAGGTGGGCGTGGGCACGGTGGCCGCGGGCGTCTCCAAGGGCAAGGCCGACGTGGTGCTCATCTCCGGGCACGACGGCGGCACCGGCGCAAGCCCGCAGACGTCGATCATGCACGCGGGCCTGCCCTGGGAGCTCGGCCTCGCCGAGGCCCATCAGGTGCTCGTGATGAACGACCTCCGCGGCCGCATCGTCGTACAGACCGACGGCATGATCCGCACCGCCAAGGACGTGGTGATCGCCACGATGCTCGGGGCGGAGGAGTTCGGCATCGCCACGGCGTCGCTCGTGGTGATCGGCTGCATCATGATGCGAAAGTGCCACCTCAACACCTGTCCGGTGGGCGTGGCCACGCAGGATCCGGAGCTGCGGAAGAAGTTCACGGGGCAGCCCGAGCACGTCGTCAACTTCTTCTTCCTGCTCGCCGAGGAGGTCCGTGACCTGATGGCGAAGCTCGGCTTCCGCACGGTCGACGAGATGGTCGGCCGGGTCGACCGGCTCGACACGCGGGCCGCGATCGCCCACTGGAAGGCCAAGGGGCTCGACTTCTCCACCATCCTCCACAAGCCGGAGGTGGGGCGGAACGTGAAGACCCACCACGAGCAGTCGCAGGACCACGGCCTCGAGCAGTCGCTCGACATGACGACGCTGCTCGGGCTCTGCCGGCCGGCGCTCGAGGAACGGAAGCCGGTGTCGCTCGATCTGCCGATCCGCAACGTCAACCGCACCGTGGGCACGATCCTCTCGAGCGAGGTCACGCGGCGGCACGGCGCCGCGGGCCTGCCCGACGGCACGATCCGCATCCACTTCCGCGGCTCGGCGGGGCAGAGCATCATGGCCTTCGGCGTGCCGGGCGTGGAGGTGACGGTCGAGGGCGACGTCAACGACTACTGCGGCAAGGGACTCTCCGGCGGCCGCGTGATCGTGCGGCCCGACCGGGCGGCGCCGTTCAAGGCCGAGGAGAACGTGATCGCCGGCAACGTGGTGGGCTACGGCGCCACGAGCGGCGAGATCTTCATCCGCGGCATCTGCGGCGAGCGGTTCTGCGTGCGGAACAGCGGCGCCGAGGCCGTCGTCGAGGGCACCGGTGACCACGGCTGTGAGTACATGACCGGCGGCCGGGCCGTGGTCCTCGGGGAGACGGGCCGCAACTTCGCGGCCGGCATGAGCGGCGGCATCGCCTACGTGTGGGACCGCGAGGGCACGTTCCCGTCGCGGGTCAACAAGGAGATGGTGGAGCTCGAGCCGCTCGATGCGGGCGACCTGGAGTACGTGCGGTCGCGGATCGAGAAGCACGTGGCCCTCACCGAGAGCGCCCGCGGCCGGGAGATCCTCGACCGCTGGCCGACGGAGCAGTCACGCTTCGTGAAGGTGATGCCGATCGACTACAAGCGGGCGCTGGCCGAGCTGCGGAAGCTCGCGGAGCAGGAACGACACGAGGCACGACAGGCGGAGGAGAAGGTCCATGGGTGAGCCGCGCGGGTTCATGAAGTACGAGCGGAAGGTGTCCGGCTACGCGCCGGTGACCGACCGCCTCAAGCACTATCAGGAGTTCCTCACGATCCTCCCTCCGGAGGAGGTGAAGACGCAGGGCGCCCGCTGCATGGACTGCGGCGTGCCCTTCTGCCACACCGGCTGCCCGCTGGGGAACATCATCCCCGACTTCAACGACCTCGTGTATCGCCAGCAGTGGCACGAGGCGGCGCAGCGGCTCCACGCCACCAACAACTTCCCCGAGTTCACCGGCCGCGTCTGTCCGGCGCCCTGCGAGGCGGCCTGCGTGCTGGGGATCAACGAGGATCCGGTCGCGATCAAGCAGATCGAGATGACGATCGCCGACCGCGCCTTCGACGAGGGCTGGGTGGTGCCCGAGGCCCCGGCCGTGCGCAGCGGCAAGCGGGTGGCGGTGGTGGGCAGCGGCCCGGCGGGCCTCGCCGCGGCGCAGCAGCTCAACCGGGCCGGCCACCTCGTCACCGTGTTCGAGCGGGCCGACCGTCCGGGCGGGCTGCTCATGTACGGGATCCCCGACTTCAAGCTGGAGAAGTGGCGGGTGTGGCGCCGCATCCGCCAGATGGAGGAGGAGGGGGTGGAGTTCCGCTGCGGCGTGAGCGTGGGCGTGGACGTGCCGACCTCCCAGCTCGTCGACGAGTTCGACGCGATCGTGCTCAGCGGCGGCGCCACGCTCGGCCGCGACCTGCCGATCCCCGGCCGCCAGCTCGAGGGCGTGCACTACGCGATGGAGTTCCTCCCGCAGCAGAACAAGCGGAACCAGGGGGACGAGGTCGTCGGCCAGATCCTCGCCGAGGGCAAGGACGTGATCGTGATCGGCGGCGGCGACACCGGCAGCGACTGCGACGGCACGAGCAACCGGCAGGGCTGCAGGAGCCTGACGCAGTTCGAACTGCTGCCGCAGCCGCCCGACCTCGGCAAGTATCCGCGCCGCAACGAGCGGCCGGTGCACACGCCCTGGCCGGCGTGGCCGCTGATGATGCGCACGAGCTCCTCCCACGAGGAGGGCTGCCGCCGTGAATGGGGCATCCTCACGAAGGAGTTTCTCGGCGACGACGCCGGCCGGCTGCGGGCGCTTCGGTCGGTGCGGATCGAGTGGTACACCGACGCCGCCTCCGGGCAGCAGAAGTTCCGCGAGCTGCCGGGCACCGAGCAGGAATGGCCCTGTCAGCTCGCGCTCCTCGCGATGGGGTTCGTGGGCCCCGACAAGGCCGGGCCGATCGCCGACCTGGGACTCGAGCTCGACGCCCGCGGCAACGTCAAGGCGGGCGCCGACTACATGACGAGCCGCCCGGGCGTGTTCGCGGCGGGGGACATGCGGCGCGGGCAATCGCTCGTCGTCTGGGCCATCCACGAGGGGCGCGAGGCGGCGCGGGCCGTCGACCTCTGGCTGATGGGACAGACGAACCTGCCGAGCCTGTCGGCGGGCGAGTTCGCCGTGCACGCGTGAGGGTTTCGCAGGATCGCAGCCGGTGACGGCTGACCTCGTGCGGTGACGCGCGGGGCGGACCGTCCGCCGTCATGGTTGCGCGCGGGACGTTCGTTCGTTTCAGGTGACGCACGGGGCCGCCCGTCACCCCGCTCGCCGGACGTTCGCCTTCGCCCTCCGGGCTGCGGCTCACTCGGAGCCGGCTGCGCTTCGGCATCCTGCCTGCGCTTGCCGCCTACGCCGTCTCACGGGGCGACGGGCGGCACCTTCGCCGGACTGGTGCAGTGATGGCTGAACCGTGCGGTGACGCGCTTGCCGCCTACGCCGTCTCACGGGGCGACGGGCCGCACCTTCGCCGGACTGGTGCGCAGTGTCGTTCGCACATGTTCGGTGACGCGCGGGGCCGCCCGTCACCCCGCTCGCCGGACGTTCGCCTTCGCCCTCCGGGCTGCGGCTCACTCGAAGCCGGCTGCGCTTCGGCATCCTGCCTGCGCTGGCCGCCTACGCCGTCTCACGGGGCGACGGGCAGCCCCTTCACCGGATCGGGTGCGCAGTGTCGTTCGCACGTTTTCGGTGACGCCCGGGGCCGCCCTTCACCGGATTGGTGCGCCGTGTCGTGCCGACGTCCTCGGGTGACGTGCCGGGCCGCCCGCGATCGGGCGGGCGGGCCGCGGCTACGGTCGGGCCGGGGCGATCGTCGCCGAGAGGTGGCCCTCGTTGTCGGCCAGTGCGCCTGGCGCGTCGTTGAGCCGCGCATAGAGCGGGCCCGAGGCCGGGGCCTCGAACTCCCCCGCTGCTCCCTCCGCCACGACCACGAACCGGGGTCGGCCTCCGCCGGCCGGCCGCTCCACCCACTGCGCGAGCAGGAGCCTGCCGACCGGCCGGCCGCGGTACCACTCGAGCGAGATGCCGTCGGCCTCCGTCTCGAGCCGCGTGGCGTCCGGCGGCGGCAGTCGGCCGATCGTGCAGCGGCCCGCCGCCCGCCAGATGGAGCGGGCCCCGGCGGCGAGCTCGATGCCCGTGTTCTGCCACCCGCGATCGCTCTCCACGCGGATGTCGCGGGTGGCGCCGAGCGGCCCGCCGGACGACCAATCGATCTGCATCCGCGCGAGGTCGTAGCCGTAGTCGAGGTCGGCGGTGAAGGCGTCGAAGTCGCGGGCCGCGCGGGGGGCGTCCCAGCCGGGCGATCCGATCAGCCGCCGGGTGAACGCCGCGTCGAGGGGGCCGCGCTCGGCCGCGGCGAAGGCCTCCGCCGTCGCCGGATGCAGGGCGAGCATCGTCACCGCGGCCCAGCTCGCGGCGTAGGCGGAGAGATCGCGGTGGTCGGCCGGCGCCGTCGCGAGCACGTCGTCGAGGCCGGGCGCTCGGCCGTCGCGCCCGAGCGCGCGGATCCGCTCGATGCGGCCGAGCTGCTCGACGTCGTCGGCCTTCGCCGGCACGGGCGTGTGTCGCAGCCGGTCTGTGGCGCCAGGCGGTCCATCGAGCCGGTGCGTGGCGAGAAACTCGGCGATGCCCTCGGTGTACCAGCTCGGCGCGGCGAGTCCTCGGAGCGTGAGCGTGAAGGCATGCACACCCTCGTGCAGGAGCAGGTGGCGGCGGTAGGCGGGGTTCGAGGGATCGGCCATCCAGAAGCGGTCGCCGTGGCAGTGGCCCGCGACGAAATCGGGGATGCCGTCGGGAAGGAGGCCGGCGGCGCGGAACCGCTCGCGGTCCACGATCAGGCAGCCGCACGCCCGCCACCCGTCGTGGTCGGCGGGGTCGAGGCCGTAATGCCGGCACCAGATCGCGAACGCCTCGTCGAAGATCGCGGGCAGGTCGTCGACGCCGTCGCCCGCCCGCAGCGGACGGTCGGTGGCAAGTGCGAGATGCTCCCCCTCGAGCACCCGCAGCCCGGCCCGTCGCGCCCGGGCCGCGAACGCCGCCGCGCCGTCGTCGGAGGCCGCCGCTGGTTCGGCGCCGGCGGTGCCGCCGCACCCCGCCATGGTCGCAGCCATGGCCGTGCTCAGCACGAACACTCGCAGCATGACCGCGCGCGGCACGGGTGCCGGCGGACTGCGGAAGGGCGGGGCCGACCGGCGGCGGCTCGCCGGGGACGACGCGCCGGCAGCCCGGGGAGAACCCGCGGCGGCGGGACAGGTGATCGGTGCTCGCGCGGTCGCGGGTGACATGGTGTCGGAGTGTACGGTGCGCGGGCCGCAGCGGTCATCCGGCCGCGGCCCGCGGCGGACGCGTTCGCCATCCGTCGCAGCCTGCCGCGACCACCCAGGCTCCGCCGCCGAGCGGCCCGGCGGCGAAAACCTCGCGAGGGCGCGAATCGTGCGCGGCCCCGAACGCCGATGTTCGGGGTAGGGAATCGGGTCGGGCAAGCCCGGGCGACCGGGGCGACGGCGTCGAGCTCCGCGGCGGCCGCGGCCCCGACGGCTCGAAACTCCTCTCGGTGCGAAGCGACGGCGCGGCTACAAACCCGCCTCTCACGAGGGCGAATGCAGTGCGGCAGACAGGCCGACAACTCGAGGTGCGGTGCGCGGCGCGACAGGCCGTCGCCGCGGGCATGCGGGCGGCCGCGCGGGCGGCGGTGGCGTGCCTGATCGTCGTGTGTGGGGCCGTCGGCGGATGGCGTGACGGTGGCTGGAGCGTCTGTGGCTGGAGCGTCTGTGGCTCCGGCGTGGCCCACGCCGCGGAGTCGACCGATCCGGCGACGACGGTGAGTCCGTGGGCCACCGGCGGCGTCCCGGGCGTGGCCAAGCCGGCCGACGGCACGCAGTCGCCGCTCGCCTACTGGCAGGCCCCGGCGCTTCCGCAGGCCGTGATCACGGGAAGCTCGATTCCCACCGGCTGGACCCCGCAGGCGGTCCCCTACACCGGCGTTGGGCCCGACGGCAAACCGCTCACGATGTACTACGCGCCCACCTACGTCTTCACCTACCAGATCGGCCCGCCCGTGATCGCGGCGGCCGCGGCGCCGGCGGCCCAGATCAACCGGCGGCAGGCGATGCTCCCGCCGCAGCCGGTCGCCATGCAGGGGTGGAATTACCAAACACAGGGCGCGCCGGCGTCGGCCTACGCCCTCCCGCCGGCGACGGTCGCCCGCTACCAGCCGGCGCCCTATCAATTCCCGCCGGGCTCGCAGCAGCTCGCCGGCACGCCGATCGTGCCCCCCGCCGGCGGACCGCCGATGCCGGTCGCGGCGCCGGCCTACCAGCAGCCGATGGCGCCGCCCCCTTCGCAGTGGGTGCCCGTGCCGCAGCAGCAGCCCGTCGCGCCGCCGCAATGGGGCCCGTCGGCCGAGCCGCCGCCGGCCATGGTGCCGCAGCCGGCGCAGGCTCCTCCTCCCGCCCCCGAGGCGTTCGCCGCGGCGGCGCCGGTCGCGGGCGCCGCCGCCGTGGTCGCCCAGCAGCAGCCGATGGTCGCGCCGATCGGATCCCCCGCGGCCGCCGGCGTGCCGGCCACGCAGGCGAGCACGTCGGGCGTGGCGGCACGGCCCGGCACCGCGCACCTCTGGCGGGTCGTGGGCGTGCACGACGGCGACACGATCACCTGCCTCGACGAATCGAACCAGCAGCAGAAGGTGCGGCTCGCGTCGATCGACGCGCCGGAGATCGGTCAGGAATACGGCAAGACCGCCCGCGAGAACCTCGCCGCGATGATCTTCGGCAAGACCGTCGAGGTGGTCGACGAGGGGAAGGACCGCTACGGCCGGATCGTGGGCCGTGTCTACTCCAACGGCCAGGACGTCAATCGCGACATGATCGCCACCGGCAACGCCTGGCACTTCGCCGAGTATTCCAACGACGCCACGCTGGCGGCGCTGCAGTCGCAGGCACAGGCGCAGCGGGCGGGCCTCTGGGCGACGTCGAATCCGACGCCGCCGTGGGACTACCGCGACGCGCTCAAGCGGCCGTCGACGTAGCCGCGGGCGCGCGTGGCGACGGGCGCGCGTGGCGATGGGCGCGCGTGGCGACGGGCGGCCCCGGGTGGCACGAACCATGCGGCCGCGCCGACGTGCAGCCACGGCGCGGCGGACGTTCAGCGGGCCTCGCAGCCATCGAGCAGCGCCGTCGCGCGGGCCGCGTCGCCGGCGGCGATCGCCCGGGCGACGTCGTCGAGCAGCGGGGCGAGATCGGCGCCGGCGCTTCCGCGCCGCAGGGCGAGCAGCCGGCCGGGCAGCGCCAGGTCGGCGGGCCGGAAGGGGAAGGCGGCGTCGACGTGGCGGCGCCGCAACTCCTGCACCGCCTCGAGATCGCGTCGGCCGAACTCGCGGCTCGGCTCGATCATCGTGCCCTCGCCCCAGTCGTTCCAGGTGGCGATCTGCACGACCGCCGGCGCCGCCGCGAGCGCCCGGGCGAGGGTCGTGCGAAACGTGCGGCCGTCGTCGTCGGGGATCGATCCCCAGCTCGCATGCACCCCCGCCTGCTCGTAGATGTCGGCGAACCGGGGAAAGGCCACAGGGATCCGCTGCGGCCAGGCCTGCGACTCCTTCTCGAAGCGGTCCACCGCGGCGAGCCCCTCCTTCGGCAGCGGCCAGTCGAAGCCGCCGACGGCGGCCGTGCGGCGCTGCTGCTGGCTCACGTAGGCGGGCGCCGGCCTCACGTCGGCGAGCGCCCGCGACCACTCGCCGTCGTCGAGCCCCGCGCGGCCGAATGACAGGAGGAGCGGCCGGCCGTCGATCCGCACGTGACAGTCGAGCGGAAACCAGTGCCGCGCCAGCCAGCCGATCTCGCCGGCGACGTGCGACACGCGGTCGGCCGCGGCGATCCGGCCCGCCTCGACGAGGGCCGGGAGCGTGCGATCCTCGTAGCACACCGCCACCTTTATGCCCAGCCGCGCCGCCTGCGCGACGAGCCGGGCGGTGTTGCGGTGGAGGATCGCGTGGTCGCGGAAATCCTCGCGGCCGTACCAGTCGACGATCACGCCGTCGATGCCCGCGAGCCGCATCAGCAGCAGGTGGTGCTCGACGACGTGCGGGTCGCCGGAGTCGTAGGGTTCGATCGCCGGGTAGAACCGCGACGCGATCGGCCGGCGGCCGTCGCGGATCGCCTCCGGCTCGAACCGGTTCATCGTCCAGTGCCAGCCCCACGCCGCCGACGCGGGAGGGGCCTCGAACCAGGGCATGTAATGGGCCAGCATCAGTGTGCTTGCGCCCGCGGAATCAGCGGCCGGAGCGATCGCGAGCGGTGCGACGCAGAGCCAGACGACGCAGAGCGCGGCGGCATAGCACCCGGCGGCACGGCGCAAGACGGCAGCGCACGCCAGCCGTCGCGGCGGCGTCGCACGCGGCGGGCAGGCAGAAGGCCGCGGCCCGCGGCCGGCCGGGATCGTCGCGGGCGTCGGGCGTGGCGGGAAGGGCGGCATGGAGGCCGATATCGTAAAGTAATCCCGACCCGTGCGGCACCCGGCCCGCGCGCCGTCGACCTTGGAGATGCGTTGCATGCGGCGAACTGTCTGGATGGGAGCCGTGGCGTCGTGCGCGTGCGCGGCGACGCTGGCGGCGGCGGCCGACTGGCCGCAGTTTCGCGGCCCCGACGGCTGCGGCCACGCGGCGGTGACGGGGCTGCCGCTGCGGTGGAGCGACACGGAGAACGTCGTCTGGAAGACCCCGGTCGAGGGGCTCGCCTGGTCGTCGCCGATCGTCGTCGGCGACGGCATCTACCTCACGAACGCCGTGCCCGACGGCGCGGAGGTGTCGCTGCGGCTGGTGCGGCTCGACGCCCGCAGCGGCGCGGTCACCTGGAGCAAGGAGCTTTTCCGCCAGGTCGGCCCGGTGCAGATCCACAAGAAGAACAGCCACGCGAGCCCCACGCCGGTGGCCGCCGACGGCCGCATGTACGCGCACTTCGGTCCGCACGGCACCGCCTGCACCACGCTCGACGGGGAGACCGTGTGGAAGACCACGCTCGAGTACGCCCCCACCCACGGCAACGGCGGCTCGCCGGCGATCGCGGGCGACGTGCTCGTGATCTGCTGCGACGGCAGCGACCGGCAGTTCGTCGTGGGGCTCGACCGCCGCACGGGGAAGGAGGCCTGGAGGACGCCCCGCGACACGAAGCCGAAGAAGGGGTTTTCCTTCGCGACGCCGCTCGTCATCGACGTGGCCGGGAGTCCGCAGGCGATCTGTCCGGGAAGCGACGCCGTCTTCGCCTACGATCCGGCGACGGGGCGGGAGATCTGGCGGGCGAACTATCCTGACGGCTACTCCGTGACGCCGCGGCCGGTCCACGGCGCGGGGCTCGTGTTCGTGTCGTCGGGCTACGACAAGCCCGTGCTCCACGCGATCGACCCCACCGGCCGGGGCGACGTCACGGCCACGCACGTGCGCTGGCGGATGGACCGCGGCGCGCCCCTGACCCCGTCGGTGGTGGTCGTGGGGGACGAGCTCTACTGCGTCTCCGACAACGGCATCGCCACCTGCGTCGACGCGCGGACCGGCCGCGAGCACTGGCGGGAGCGGCTCGGCGGCAACTACTCCGCCTCGCCGCTGCACGCCGAGGGGCGGATCTACTTCCAGGACGAGAACGGCACGGCGGTGATCGTCGGGGCGGGCACCACCTTCGCGGAGATCGGCCGCAACCGTCTCGGCGACGAGGGCCGCACCTTCGCCTCCTATGCCGTCGTCGACCGGGCGCTGCTCATCCGCACCGAGTCGGCGGTCTATCGGATCGGCGCGGGCGACGGCCCGCGCTGAGATCCCCGGGCCGGGGCGTCAGCGACGGGCATCCAGGATGCCGACGGCGAGCCGGCCGTCGGTGTGGTAGGGATCGCCGCCGCCGTTGCGCCCCTCACGGCGGTCGTGGAAGCGGTCCATCCAGTAGAAGATGTCCACGGCGCCGCCGTGGTGGGCGTCGAGCAGGATCTTGTTGCGCTCGCGGTCGACGTCGGCGCCGATGCGGTGCGTGACGCCGCCGGTGGTGCGGCTGATCTCGACCCGCTCGTCGAACGTCGCGGCGCCGAGCCAGAGCGGCGCGCCCGTGCCGTCGACCGCCCGCGTGCGCCAGAAGCGCACGTGGTGCCGCTGCTTCGGGCTGTTGCCCACGGGCTGCTCGAAGGCGGCGTCCTGCTTGCGGCCGAAGAGATAGAGGTCGCTCACGGGCGCGTGTGGATAGGGCTTCGCGAGCACGACGTCGGCGGCGATCCGCACCGACGTCTCGAGCGTGATCGGATCCGCGGCATACCAGCCGGCGGCGGCCAGCGCGCGGTGCAGGTCTTCGTCGCTCCCCACGAGCGCGACGTTCACGGGGTCGCCCGGCCGGCCCTGCGCGGTCGTGGTGTGCCGCGGGGCGTCGACGATCGCGGGGTGGGGCTCGACGAGCGTGCCCGGCTGGCGGGCGGCCGCGGCCGCCGACGCGAGGCAGACGAGCGCCGCCGCGACGACGGGCGGGACGGCGGGCGGGACGGCGGGCGGGATGGCGGGGGAAAGCGTCGAGGTCATGGCGTTCTCCCCGCTGGCGGAACGGCCGGTCGATCGGCTGCGCCGGCCGCCGCACGGCGGGTCACGATTGGGGCGGGCCGGCCGGCCGCGTGCCGCGATCACGTCCGTCGCGTCCGTCGCGGTCGGGAGGCGACCGGGATGAAACCCGCCGGAACGTCCCGGCGGTGAGGGGCTTGTAGCGATGCCCGGGCGCGGTGACAAGACCGGGAGGGGGCTCGTGTTTCCGCCGCCGGTCAGAAGTTGCGGAAGTGGCTGTCGTCGCCGTCGGCCACCGCGTGCCCCTCCTCGGGCATGACGATGCCCCGCTCCTGCCGGCGGGCACCGGCCGTCCGGCGGTCGGCAGCGTCATGCCGTGCGGCGCCGCGGGAGTGCGGCCGCTGGGCACCCGGCCGATGCGGCAGCCTGCCGCCGAGGTCCGTCTCGCCGGCGTCGTCGCGGCTGGTGCTCTGGATGATGTCCTGGAGCCGCTCGACGCTCTCCCGCAGCAGCATCGCCTGGCTGTTGAGCTCCTCGGCGGCGCTCGAGGTCTGCTCGGCGCTCGACGCGTTGCCCTGCGTCACCTTGTCCATCTGGGTCATGGCGACGCCCACCTGCTTGATGCCCTGCGACTGCTCCTTCGCGGCGGAGGCGATCTCCGCCACCAGCACGTCGGCCTCCGCCACCTTGGCGACGATCTCCTCGAGGGCGTCCCCGACGCTCGTGCAGCTCTTCGAGCCCCGCTGCGTGCTGGCGATCGCGGCCTCGATCTTGTCGGCCGTCTCCTTGGCGGCCGCGGCGCTCCGCTGGGCCAGCGAGCGGACCTCGTCGGCCACCACCGCGAAGCCGGCGCCGGCCTCGCCCGCCCGGGCGGCCTCCACGGCCGCGTTGAGGGCGAGGATGTTCGTCTGGAAGGCGATCTCGTCGATGTTCTTCACGATCTTGGAGATGTCGAGGCTCGAGGTCTCGATCGACCGCATGGCGACGTTCATGTCGGACATCGTCCGCTTGCCGAGCTCGGCCGCCGTGCGGGCCTGGTTGGCGAAGTCCTTGGCCCGCGTGGCGTTGTCGGCGGTGGCCCGGATCATCGCCGAGATCTCCTCGAGCGACGCGCTGGTCTCGGTCACCGAGGCCCCCTGCTCGCTGCAGCCGTTGGCGAGCGAGCGGCTGGCGGAGGTCAGCTGCGACGAGCTCGACGCGGTCTGGTCGGCTCCCTGCTGGAGCGACTCGGAGATCGCGGCGAGCGCGGCGTTGGTCTTGTCGATGCCCGCCTGGATCGCCGCGTTCACCGAATCGAGCGCCGTCTTCGTGTAGCGGGACGTGTTCCAGCCGATCAGGCCGCCGAGGATCGCCACGCCGGCGAGCAGGGGCAGGATCGAGTAGAGGCTGCGCGTCACCTTGTTTTGGGCAGACTCCGACTCCTTGCCCGCGAGCATGATGTTGTAGTCGATGTCCTTGTTGAAGCCTTCGATCGCGCGGTCGAGCAGCGGCTCGACCTGCTCGAGCATGACGGCGTCGGCGTCGGCCTGCTTCTGGTCGCGGGCCAGCTCGATCGCCTTGGTCGCCGCGGTGAAGTAGGCCTCACGGGCCGACCGCGCCACGCCGAACAAGCGGCTGTCCTCCGCGTCGGAGAGCAGCGCCTCGTATTCCTTGCAGAGCTCGTCCCCCTTGCCCTTGGCGGCCGCGAACGCGGCCTCCTCGGCCGCCGTCTGCCGCGACGTGCCCAGTGCGCGAACGAGGTTCATCGCCGACTTCGCGGCCGCGGCGTTGGCCTGGATGATCTTGTTGAGCGTCACGACCGAGGGCACGGCGTTGGTCGAGAGCTGAAAGACGTTGCCGTTGATCCCGAGGATCTGCCAGACTGCCCAGAGGCCCAGCAGGATCGAGAGCAGCACGATCAGCAGGAAACCGACGAGGATGCGGCGGGGCGTGGCGGTCGTGTTCATGATGTGGCCGACGGGCGAAAGGGGGAGGGGAATGCGGGGTCGAGACCAACGCGGCCGGAAGGTTTTCCCGACCGTCAGACTCCGCCAGCCTGCTCGGAAGACTACCTCCGGATTCACGCCGCACCAAACCGGGCCGCGGTTTTCCCGGCCGGTCGGTCGTCGCGACCCGCCCGACCCCCCCGACCCGCCCAACCCGCGCCACCCGACCCGCCCG
>Ga0136644_10002192_pt1 | contig 15057 bp, 16 predicted proteins | sample C_130820_EF_Meta_FD_94780 | JGI IMG/M metagenome (GOLD analysis project Ga0136644, IMG submission 94780) | Freshwater microbial communities from Lake Croche, Canada to study carbon cycling - C_130820_EF_MetaG (v2) (version 2) | ecosystem: Environmental > Aquatic > Freshwater > Lake | place... | reverse complement strand
GGCGGTGCGCGGCCCGCGCGGCCAGGGTCTGAACAAGGCCGAGATATTGGCCACGTTTGAGCGCCGCCTGGGCAACCCGAGCGACTTTGAGTGGCAGGAGTGCCTGCGCAACATCCACCGCATCGTCGAGCTGCGGCTCAACGAAAAGTTCGGCTACCAGCCCGCGCGCGGCCACCAAGTGTGGGACTGGGCCGAGCAACTCGCTGTGCACACCGATGCCAGGCCGCCAGAGGGCGCCGACACGGGTAGCGCCCGCGCCAGCCCGCTCACGGTCACCTACCTCACCCCAGCGCACCAAGCCTGCGCCGCGCAACTGCGCCAGTGGATGCAAGACGCCGGTTTTGACACGGTGCACATAGACGCCGTAGGCAATGTCGTGGGCCGCTACCACGGCAGCCAAGCGGGCCGGGCCCTGCTCACAGGCAGCCACTACGACACGGTGCGCAACGGCGGCAAATACGACGGGCGCCTGGGCATTTTGCTGCCCATGGCCTGCGTGCAGCAACTGGCGCAACGCGGCCAGCGCCTGCCTTTTGGCATCGAGGTGGTGGGCTTTGCCGAAGAAGAAGGCCAGCGCTACCAGGCCACCTTTTTGGGCTCGGGTGCGCTCACGGGCGACTTCAACCCGGTCTGGCTGGATCAGGAAGACGCCGACGGCATCTCTATGCGTGAGGCCATGCGTGCTGCCGGCCTGCCCGCCACCCTGCCCGCCATCGCCGCGCTGCGCCGCAACCCGGCAGACTATCTGGGCTTTGTGGAGGTGCATATCGAGCAAGGGCCGGTGCTGAACGAGCTGAACCTGCCCCTGGGCGTGGTCACATCGATCAACGGCAGCCTGCGCTACCTGGGCCAGATCACCGGCATGGCCAGCCATGCAGGCACCACGCCCATGGATCGCAGGCGCGACGCGGTGGGTGCGCTGGCCGAGCTGGCCTTGTTTGTCGAGCGGCGCGCGCTGGCCGATGGCGACTCGGTAGGCACCATCGGCATGCTGCAGGTGCCCAACGGCTCCATCAACGTGGTGCCGGGCTGCTGCCAGTTCAGCCTGGACTTGCGCGCCCCCACCGACGCGCAACGCGACGCGCTGGCGGGTGATGTACGAGCGGAGCTGCAAGCTATTTGCCAGCGCCGGGGCGTGAGCGCCACGCTGGAGCAAACCCTGGCTGCCGCTGCCGCTCCCAGCGCCCCGGCTTGGCAGGCGCGCTGGGAGCGTGCGGTACAAGCCCAGGGCCTGCCAGTGCACCGCCTGCCCAGCGGCGCCGGGCACGACGCGATGAAGCTGCACAACATCCTTCCCCAGGCCATGCTGTTTGTACGCGGCCAAAACAGCGGCATCAGCCACAACCCGCTGGAATCCACCACCAGCGACGACATGCAACTGGCCATCGAAGCCTTTGACCACCTGCTGGCCCAACTGGCGCAAAACAGCGACTGAAAGCCCCCCGGCACCCGCACGTGCTGACAGCCCCGCGCACCCCCCACCCACGACCGCCCATCATGACGACAGACCAAGCCCTAGACCAGTGGATTGACGCACATTTCGACGAAGAAGTAGCCTTTTTGCAAGCCCTGGTACGCGTGCCCACCGACACGCCGCCGGGCAACAACGCGCCGCATGCGCTGCGCACCGCCGAACTGCTACGCGGCTTTGGCTTCGAGGCCGAGCAGTACCCGGTACCCGAGGCCGAAGTACGCGCCTATGGCTTGCAAAGCATCACCAACCTCATCGTGCGACGCCGCTACGGCGAGGGCTTGACGGTGGCCTTGAATGCCCACGGCGACGTGGTGCCCCCCGGCGAGGGCTGGACACACGACCCCTATGGTGGCGAGATTGAAGACGGAAAAATTTATGGCCGCGCGGCGGCGGTGAGCAAGTCTGACTTTGCCAGCTTCAGCTTTGCCGTGCGCGCGCTGGAGGCGGTGGCCGCTGCGCGCGGCGAGGCACTCAAGGGCCAAGTGGAACTGCACTTCACCTATGACGAAGAGTTTGGCGGCGAAATGGGCCCCGGCTGGCTGCTGCGCCAGGGCCTGACCCGGCCCGACCTGCTGATTGCTGCTGGTTTTTCCTACGAGGTGGTGACGGCGCACAACGGTTGCCTGCAACTGGAAGTGACGGTACACGGCAAGCAGGCCCATGCGGCCATACCCAGCAGTGGCGTCGATGCGCTTCAGGCGGCGGTACAGATACTGGCTGCGCTGTACCAGGAGAACGAGCGCTACCGCAGCATTCGCTCCCAGGTGGTGGGCATTACCCACCCCTACCTGAACGTGGGCCGCATTGAAGGCGGCACCAACACCAACGTGGTGCCAGGCAAGGTAGTGTTCAAACTCGACCGGCGCATGATCCCGGAAGAAAACCCCAGCCAAGTAGAGACCGAGGTACGCCAAGTGATTGCTCAGGCCGCCGCGCGCTGCCCCGGCGTCACGGTGGACATCAAACGCCTGCTGTTGGCGCAGGCGATGCAACCCCTGCCCGGCAACCAACCCTTGGTAGCAGCCATCCAGAAGCACGGCGAGCAGGTGTTTGGCGCCCCCATACCCGCCATGGGCACACCGCTGTACACCGATGTGCGCTTGTACGCCCAGGCTGGCATACCCGGCGTGATCTACGGCGCAGGCCCCCGCACCGTGCTCGAATCCCACGCCAAACGTGCTGACGAACGCTTAGACCTGGCGGACCTGCGCCGCGCCACCCAAGTGATTGCGCGCGTGCTGCATGAATTGCTGGGCTGAGGCAACTCCCGGTGCGAGAGATGCCGGCGCGGGACCGTCACCGCGTTCGGCAAGTAGCTTTGTGTCCTCAAGCGCCCTACCATCGGCTGCTGGGCCATGAGCGAGGTCTGAGCCAGGTGGGGTGAGCGCCCTCGAAAGCCTTGCAATTAGGGCGGCACCGAGTCAGGAGATGAACCGTGAATTTTGATGACCACATTCAGCTTCCGCCTGAAGCGAGCAACGACGACGGCCAGCCCTTCGAGCCGGATGACGCGTGGTTATCAACTGCGCCACGAGAGCAACAGATCGCGGCAATGCGGCGATGGTTCTTGGCCCGATACGAGAACCCAGCGAATAAAACGCCATGGGATGGAGAAGACAAGAAATATGTGTTCATTTGGGGTGGACCCTACCACCCGAATGATGAGATTCAGGAGCGATTCGGTGGCATCGTTCCGCACGATACGATGCACGAACTCATCGTAGAGCTTTGGCAAAACGTGGGCGACGAGTGGGCTCCGATCGAGCATGAAGGGGCGGACTATGACCACTATGTGCGACGCGTTGTGTACGACCGATACGATCCGGTGCGATTTCTGGACGAGAGGCTGTATCAGATCGAAGCACTGCTAAAGGCAGTATCGGAGGCTGGATCGGTTCGGCAATTGGTTCACCAGATGGCGCACAGTTCGCTGATTGCCGCGCTCGAGGCCTACCTGTCAGACACCATGTCGTTCTGGTCAACAAGTGATGAAACGGTCTTGAGGCGTGTTGTCGCCACTAACAAGGACTTTCAGGCGATGAAGCTCAGCGTCGCAGAGATATTCCAAAGACTGGATGGCCTAAGGGACGAACTCAAGTCCTATTTCGATGGCTTCACGTGGCATAGGCTGGCTAAGGTCAAGGAAATGATGGTCAGCGGATTAGGCATAGATGTGCCGGACATTGCTGAGCTGACAAAGGAAATTCTCGTTAGACATGACATCGTTCACCGGGCCGGTCGTGACGTTGACGGTACTGTGGTTGACCTTTCCGCCGACGATGTACGTCAAGTGCGCGATCTGGTTCGCGGGTTCGCTCATCAATTGGAAGAACGGCTCAAGGTCCGATTTCCGGAAGATCGCCGGGTCAGGTGATCGCACCAGATCCTGTTGGTGATGCATGCAACTGCAATCCGAGTGCCGCGATGACTTTCATAATGGTTGCGAACTCGGGGTTGCCCTCAGCCGAGAGCGCTTTGTAGAGACTCTCGCGCCCCAGGCCCGCATCGCGGGCAACCTGGCTCATGCCCTTGGCACGCGCGATATCACCCAGCGCGGCGGCTATCAGTGCCGGGTCGCCTTCCTGAAGCGCTGCTTCCAGATACGCAGCCATGTCCTCTTCGGTAGCCAGGTGCTCGGCGGCATCCCAGACTCGGGGCTTGGTTTTAGCCATGGTAAAAACTCCTTCAAATTTCTTGCCAACGCCTTGGCATGACGGACATCTTTTTCCTACGTGGACTTATCGCCGCCAGCCAATAAGACGATCAAAACTTCAGTTGCTGGATGAAATAGATCCGGTATCCCGGCCCGTGATCGACCCTCAGCTCTGAGACGCCATCGCCGACGGGCTTGGCATCCCCTGCATTCCCGAGTGACAAGCGCCGAATGCGGATGTCAATGCGGGCGCGGGCGGCTCGGTCTCGCAGACCAGCGAACCACTTGGCCTAGGTCTCCGTTTGCTAGATCTAAGCCATGCGGAAATGTATCCCATAAGAAACATTTTCGTGAACCTCGAGTTGTGCTGTTCGCAAGCGTTCACCCCCCGACCGCCACAGAAATAAGCGGTTCAAAAACTCTTTGCCTACTGAGTCCAGTTCTCCAGGCGCAAGCCCTTGATACGCCCGAAGTCCTTCACGTTGTTGGTGACGATGATGGCATCCAGTGCCTGCGCGTGCGCGGCGATCATCAGGTCAGCGGCGCCAAGCTGCGCTCCCCGGCGCTTGAGGTCTGCCCGAATTTCGGCGTAGTGCCGCGCCGCCGTCTGCGGCCAATCCAAGATCGCCAGATGCAGCGCGAGCCTGTCCAGCACGGACTGGTTTTGCTTGCGCTTTGCGGCAGCAGAGGCTTGCACACCGTAGGTCAGTTCTGCAAAGGTCACGGCCGACATGACCTGCTGTTGCAGCGCAATGGACTGCACCTTGCTCGCCAGCGTCGGCGACTCGCCTCGCATGAGGAAGACGCAGATGTCGGTATCCAACATGAACAGCGGCTGCTTCAAAACGCGCGCTCCTGAACCGGCATGGGTTCTGCGTTGGTCATGAAGTCGGCAGAAGCTTTCTGGCCAGCGAAGAAGCCAGACCAGTCGGTCGGCCTGGGCGTAAGCACCACGCTTTCACCCTCGCGACGGATAAAGACTTCGTGCACGCACGCCGGGAACCGGAATTCGAGCGGCATCGTGACCGTCTGCGAGCGGTTGTTCCAACCCACACGAGCGGTCGGTTGAGGCTTAGGATTTGAGCGGATTGCCATGTATCAAAGTATATGGCAAAACAAGCCAAATGGACAGCTACAGGGCAAAACATGTATTGCCTTACTGGAACAACCGCACATACTACAGTCGCTACACTGAGGCTATCGCCGACGATAGAGACAGCATCTCCAAAACTAACTTGCCCATCAGATGCATCAATACCGACTTTGATCAGCGTAATAAAACCTGCGGCTGGATTTACGGCAATTACCCCATCGATTGGCGCAACGGCTGACACAACTCCAGCAATGGTTTGGTCCTAAGCAGATAGAACAGAGATTCCCCATCCAGCGGCAGCCATATTGGTTGCGTCTCCCGCAACCGCCAATACTATATCTTGTTAACTCACGACTATCCCCCTTTCAAGAACCAAAACGTACCAACCGATGCCAAGATCAATGCATAGCTAAGTTTACTCAGCTTAGACAACCGTGCCGCTTGCTTCTTCCTGATTGCCATCTCATCTTCGACTCCACGGAAACTCGAAAGCGTATATATGCGAGCAGCCCAATAGAAATTCAGTCCGGCAACAATGCGCACTAAGATTCCCAATGTTTCTTTTTGCATGTATTTTTTCGATCAAAAGCAGACGTTCGGAACGTTTGCGAGAGACTTACTCATTAAAAGAACTCCATAAATATTATGAAAAGACCAAAAGCGCTGACGTTAAGGATCATCTGCAAAACCTCCCCGTTGGCACGGGAAGTGCGAGGTAGAAGCCATGAAACAATGGGTGCCATCCTGGAGCGTTTGGAAAAGACCGAGGCCAGCATCCGCGCCAAGGTGGAGCACCCGTTTCGGGTCATCAAGCGCCAGTTTGGATGCACCTTGGTCAAGTACCGGGGCTTGGCCAAAAACACGGCCAACTTGGTGACGTTGTTTGCGCTGTCCAACTTGTGGATGGTGCGCAAACGGCTCTTAAACATGGCTAACCAGGATTGAGTGCGCCCGTAGCGTGCAAAAGGGGTGCAAAACGAAGCGAAATTGACCCGAAAACACCGTACAAAGCGCTGAGCGTTCCACTATTTGAAAACTCACGCCTCAATGCACGTTTCGATGGGTGTTGTGCAGACGATCCCTATGAGGACGAATTTATACATACATCTGTCGTTAAATTTAGACCAATGGATGAAGGTTTGAAGAGACCTCATGACAGATGTGATGATAGGCTTATCTATATTTTTTATGATTATCAATAAAATCTCTAACTCCGATAATATCAATCCCACGATCGGGGCTCATATTGATCAAATCTCTTTTGTCGCCTGAGATAATGAGCTGTGCGTTTGCCGTGAGTGCAAGAGCAAGAAACTTATTGTCTTTCGGGTCTTTACAATCCAGCACTTCGAGAGTTACAGGAATTTTCTTCGTGAGGTTAATATAATCACGAAGATCTTCCAATCGGTCATCACGTGATAAATACCTATCAAATTTTGGACGTTTGAGGAGGTCTAAAAGCTCATCAAGAGATTCTTTCGACGCAACAATCTCAAAATACTCAAGCGCAAGCCCTAAAGCATCGGCCGCAACGCCTTGCGGATTCAAAATAGCACTTACGATGACATTGCTATCTAAAACGACTCTCTTAAATGAAGCAGTCATGGATCAGTTTGTTAATGTCTTCTTGCGTTAGCTTTGCAGTTTCCGGGTTTAGATTTCTTGATTTTATTTTCTGCATAAACTTCTGTCCATTCATTCTGCGTATTAAAGCGTCTGTCTCTTCGTTCGCTGGCATGATATACATGGAAGGGCGTCCATATTTCGTGATGGTCATGGTTTTTCCTTCACGAACAACCTGATCGGAAATAGCACCGAAGTTTTTTTGAACTTCACGTGAAGAGATTGTTTTCATGGTTATTTACCCCAATGCTTCAGAATCGTATGCATTATACGGATGTTGCGGACAAAGGTCAGTTTTGTCGTCGTGGCGGGGGCTTCACCGGTGGTAGGGCAGGAATAGGCCGGTGAAGCGGAAGGACCTGGCCCAGCCAATCTAGTCTCTATACTCGCCCGCCATGTCCCAAACCTCTGAACACATTGCCAGCCTGCGCAAAAGCTACGAGCGCGCCGAGCTGAGTGAAACCGATTCCGCGGCCCAGCCGCTGGCGCAGTTTGAACGCTGGCTGCAAGAGGCGGTGAGTGGCGAGCTGCCCGAGCCGCAGGCGATGACGCTAGCCACCGTGGGCAGCGACCTGCGCCCCTCCAGCCGCGTGGTGCTGCTGCGCGCGTATGACGAGGCAGGCTTGGTCTGGTACACCAACTACGACAGCCGCAAGGGGCGCGAACTGGCGGGTAACCCCTACGCAGCGCTGCAATTCCATTGGGTAGAGCTGGAACGCGTGGTGCGGATTGAAGGCCGGGTAGAGCGCGTCAGCGCCGAGCAGAGCGACGCCTACTTTCAGACGCGCCCGCTGGACTCGCGCATTGGCGCTTGGGCTTCGCCGCAAAGCGAGGTGATAAGCGGGCGCGGCGTGCTGGTGGCAAACGCGGCCAAGTTTGGCGCCCAATTTTTACTGCAACCGCCCCGCCCGCCGCACTGGGGCGGCTACTGCCTCAGGCCCGACCGCTGGGAGTTTTGGCAAGGCCGCCGCAGCCGCCTGCACGACCGCTTGCGCTACCGGCTCGACGCTGGCGGTGTTTGGCAACGCGAACGACTCGCGCCCTGATGGAGAAAGCCTGTTGATGCGCGCCACGTTACCGTGGCGGGAGGCCTGTTGATGCGCGCCACGTTACCGTGGCGGGAGGCCTGTTGATGCGCGCCACCTTGCCGTGGCGGCATGGGCTGCTGGCGCTGGCGGTGGTGACCGTTTGGGGCACCAACTTTGTCGTCATCAAGCTGGCCTTGGGGCATTTGCCGCCGCTGCTTTTTGCTGCCCTGCGCTTTACCTTGGCGCTGTTTCCCGCGCTGCTGTTTTTCAGGTGCCCGCCGGTAGCTTGGCGGCGCATGGCGGCTTACGGGTTATTGATTGGCGTGGGGCAGTTCGGTCTGCTGTACATCGCCATCAACGGTCATATTTCGCCCGGCATTGCTTCGCTGGTGATTCAGTGCCAAGTGTTCTTCACCATCGGCCTGGCCATGCGCTTGAACGGCGAGCGCCTGCGTCGCGTGCAGTGGCTGGCGCTGCTGCTGGCCACGGGCGGCATTGCCACCATCCTGGCGCATACCGATGGCAGCGTCAGCCCACTGGGTTTGGCACTGGTGTTGACGGCCGCGCTGAGCTGGGCCGGTGCCAACACCGTCGCCAAACAAGACCAGCCGCCCCAAATGCTGGCCTATGTGGTGTGGTCTAGCGCCGCATCTGCCCCGGTGCTGCTGGCTTTGTCTGTTGTGTTTGAAGGCTGGGACGCCATCCACAACGGCTTGGTGCAGGCTGATGCGGCCACCTGGGCCGCCGTAGCCTGGCAAGCCTGGGGCAACACCTTGTTCGGCTACGCCGCCTGGGGCTGGCTGCTGGCGCGCCACCCGGCAGGGCTCATCACCCCCACGGCCCTGTTGGTGCCGGTGTTCGGCATGGGCGCGTCTGCGCTCTGGCTGAATGAGCCACTACCCGCCTGGAAACTGATTGCGGCAGCCCTCGTCATTGCCGGGTTGGCGCTGAACACGCTCTGGCCGCTGCGAGCGCGGGCGAGCGCGCGCTGAGCGCGTGGCTGACGCTCAGGGGATCAGCAGCAGGGCTTTCATCTTCGCTCTGACGTGCATCATCACGTCGGGCGAGACCGCCGACTTTTTCTTGGCCTTGCGCAGTTTCCAGTCCACAGACTTGACTTGATCGGACAGCACCGCGCAATCCAGACCATCGATTTCGGTCGTCACTTCAAACGGGTGCCTTTTGATCTCTGTGGTGACGGGGCAGCAAACCATGAGACCGGTTTTAGCGTTGTAGCCCGCTGAGCTCACAACCAGTGCCAGGGTTTGCCCCCCTGCCACATGCCCAACTGGCGCATCAACTGCCAGCCACACCACATCGCTGGTAGCGGGAACATAGCCGCGGGGGGCCATCAACAGGCCTCTTTTACAAGTGAGTGTCCAAACGCAACCTCATCGTGCGTGTTCTCCTTGGTGATACCAGCCACCAGGTAATCCAGGCTGTACACCAAGTTTTCAGCCGGTTGAATCACGATGCGCCCTTGCGAGACGATCAACTCAACCTCTTGTTCCAACTCAAAACCGGCCTCTTTCAGTACCCCCATGGGCAGGCGCAAGGCCGGACTATTACCCCATTTGCGAATAAGCGCTGGCATAATACTTTTTCCTTAATTGTTTCTACATTGTAGATACTTCTTCGCTTTTTTTATCTCACTTTTTTTGTGTAAAACCAAACGTATGGAGCGCATGGCATGGTGTTTAAGACGGGCTAAAACTCGCGCCAGAATACGCCGCGCAGCGAGCGTACTGAACACGCGCACCTAGACGAAGCGGGTTGCGGCTTCCAATTTTCTGGCCCGACATCAAACGCCAGACATCAAACGCCAAATTTTGGGTATTAACATTCTCTCCAGGCCGCAAGCCTCCTGCTCAACCGCGCTCCCGCCCTCCCTCAGAACGGCTTCATGAAACGATTACCAGCATCCCCAGGCCAGCGCCCGCCTAGACAAAGCGGTCTGTCAACGCCCAGCTTGCTTGCCCTGACTCTGGCGCTGCTGGGTGCAGCAGGCGCGGGCTGGTTCGCGGGCAACCGCCAGCGCGCCAGTGCCGAAGGGGTGGGCATGGCTGCGCCCGCTGCCGCCGCCTCCGGGGTGGCAGGCCCGCCCGCTGCGGCTTCACGCCGTTTTGCGGGTGCCGCCCGCGTACAGCCCGTCACCGTGGTTCCGGTGCGGCTGCGCGATGTACCGGTGCTGCTGTCGGCCATTGGTACGGTGCAGGCCCTCAACACCGTGACGGTGCGCGCCAAAGTGGATGGCGAGCTGCGCGCGCTGCGCTTTCAAGAGGGGCAGTTGGTCAAGGCTGGGCAGGTGTTGGCACAAATTGACCCACGCAACTACGAAATTGCCCTGGCCCAGGCCAAGGGCCAGTTAGCACGCGACCAAGCGCAGTGGCGCAACGCGCGTCTCGACTTGGAGCGCTACAAAGACCTGCTGGCCAAAGACGCCATAGCACGCCAGCAGGTGGATACCCAAGAAGCACTGGTAGCCCAGTTGGACGGCACGGTACAAACCGACCAAGCGCAAGTGGACAACGCGCAGTTACAACTGAGCTATACCCAAATCACAGCGCCCATCAGCGGGCGCTTGGGGCTGCGCCTAGTCGATCCGGGCAATATGGTGCGTGCCAGTGATGCCACGGGCCTCGTCAGCATCACCCAAACCCAGCCCGTCAACACCGTTTTTGCCCTGCCTGAGAGCCAGTTGCCCCTGCTGCGGCGCAAGCTCCAAGCGGGCCAGGCGCTGACGGTGCAAGCCTGGGATAGGGAGCAAAAGCAAGTGCTGGCGACCGGCCGCGTGAGCAGCCTGGATAACGCCATTGATACCAGCACCGGCAGCATCAAACTCAAGGCCGTTTTCGCCAATGCCGACCAATCGCTGTACCCGAACCAGTTTGTGAATATGCGCCTGCAAGTGGACACGCTGGCCCAGGCGCTGGTGGTGCCAGCCAGCGCCATCCAACGCGGGGCGCAGGGTACGTTTGTGTATGTGGTGAAAGACGACAACAGCGTGGCCGTGCGCCGCATCCAGTTGGGCGCCAGCGAGGGCGATTTCACCAGCGTGCAAGGCGAGCTCAAGCCCGGCGAGCGGGTGGTGAGCGACGGCGCCGATCGCCTGCGTGATGGGGCCAAGGTGGAGATCATCACCCCCAGCTTCCGCCCAAGCGGTAGGCCCGGCACGCCAGCAGGCACGGCAAGCGCGCCTGCACGATCGGCTAGCGCCCTTGGCCCGAGCGCAGCGCCAAGCCCAAATGCTGCCCAAACCCATGCTGCCCCCGCCGTGACCGGCACGGGCGCAAGCGCGCCAGCCGCTGCCGCTAAGCCTGCCGACGGTGCCGCTGCCGCCAGCCCGGCGGGTGAGCGCCCCGCTTGGATGGACCGCCTGCCACCCGAAGTGCGCGACAAGCTGATGGCCATGAGCCCGGAGGAGCGCCGCGCCTTTATCGAAAAGCGGCGTGCGCAGCGCCAATCGGAGGCCGCGTCGCCATGATGCCGCCTTGCGGCGCTGCCGCATGAACCTCTCTCGGCTGTTCATTCTTCGCCCGGTAGCGACCTCGCTGCTGATGCTGGCAATGCTGCTCACCGGCGGCTTGGCCTACCGGCTGCTGCCGCTGTCTGCGCTGCCCGAGGTGGACTACCCCACCATCCAGGTGACCACGCTTTACCCCGGTGCCAGCCCCGAGGTCATGACATCCTCCGTCACCGCGCCCCTAGAGCGCCAGTTTGGCCAGATGCCGGGGCTGGCGCAAATGTCATCTATCAGCTCTGGCGGTGCCTCGGTCATCACGCTGCGCTTTTCGCTCGATGTGGGGCTGGATGTGGCCGAGCAGCAGGTACAAGCCGCCATCAACGCAGGCAGCAACCTGCTGCCCTCAGACCTGCCCATGCCGCCCACCTACAGCAAGGTGAACCCGGCCGACGCGCCCATACTCACGCTGGCCATTACCTCACCCTCGCTGCCCGTGATACGGGTGCACGACTTGGTAGAAAACCGGCTCGCACCCAAGCTGTCGCAGGTGCCGGGTGTGGGCCTGGTGGCCATTGCCGGTGGGCGCCGCCCGGCCGTACGCATACAGGCCAACCCCGGCGCGCTGGCGGCGGCAGGCTTGACGCTGGACGATGTGCGCACCAGCGTGGCCGCCGCCAATGTGAACCAGGCCAAGGGCAGCTTTGACGGCGCGGTGCGTGCCTCCACCATTGACGCCAACGACCAGCTTCAATCAGCCGCCGATTACCAAAACCTGGTGCTGGCCTACAAAGGCGGCAACCCGCTGCGCCTGCGCGACGTGGCGCAAGTGGTGGACGACGCGGAAAACACCCGCTTAGCCGCCTGGGCCAATGCCCTGCCGGGCGTGATTTTGAACATCCAGCGCCAGCCGGGCGCCAACGTGATTGAGACGGTGGACCGCATCCAGGCCCTGTTACCCCAGCTACAGGCCACGCTGCCCGCCTCGCTGGATGTGCAGGTGCTGACCGACCGCACGGTGACCATCCGCGCCTCGGTGCGCGACGTGCAGATCGAGCTGCTGCTGGCGGTGGCGTTGGTGGTGGCGGTGATCTTCGTTTTTTTGCGCAGCGCCTCTGCCACGCTGATTCCGGGCTTGGCGGTGCCCTTGTCCTTGGTAGGCAGCTTTGGCGTCATGTACCTGGCCGGCTTTTCTATCAACAACCTCAGCTTGATGGCGCTCACCATTGCCACTGGCTTTGTGGTGGACGACGCCATCGTCATGATCGAAAACATCGCCCGCTATGTGGAGCAGGGCGAGGCCCCGCTACAAGCCGCGCTCAAAGGCGCACGGCAAATCGGCTTCACGATTATTTCGCTTACCGTATCGCTGATTGCGGTGCTGATTCCGCTGCTATTCATGGGCGATGTGGTGGGGCGGCTGTTCCATGAATTTGCCATCACGCTGGCCGTATCCATCCTCATCTCCGCGCTGGTCTCACTCACGCTCACGCCCATGCTGTGCGCGCGCCTGCTGCGGCACACGCCCGAGGCCAGCCACGGGCGGCTGTACCAGGCCACCGGACGCTTTTTTGAGTGGCTGATTGCAGGCTATGGCCGCTGGCTAGACACGGTGCTGAAGTGGCGCGGCACCACATTGGCCGTATTCGGCGCCACTGCGCTGCTCACCGCCTTGCTCTACCTGTGGGTGCCCAAGGGCTTTTTCCCGCTACAAGACACGGGCCTGCTGCAAGGCACGACCGAGGCCGCGCCGTCCATCTCATTCGCCGCCATGGCCGAGCGCCAGCAGGCCATGGCCGAGCAGGTTCTGAAAGACCCGGCCGTGCACAGCCTGTCCTCTTTCATCGGCGTGGACGGCGCCAACACCACGCTTAACGCCGGGCGGTTGCTCATCAATTTGAAGCCCAAAGACCAACGCGAAGGCTCGGTTCAAGCCATCATGCGCCGCATTGGCGAATCGGCGCGCGCCGTGCCAGGTATGACGCTGTACCTGCAACCGGTGCAAGACCTGAGCATTGAAGATCGGGTGGCTAAAACCCAGTACCAGTTTTTGCTTTCCTCGCCCGACGACACGGCGCTGGCGCTTTGGAGCGAGCGGCTGCTACAGCGGCTGCGCGCACGGCCCCAACTGGCCGATGTGAGCAGCGACCTGCAAAGCCAGGGCCTGCAAGCCTATGTAAGCATAGACCGCGCCGCTGCGGGCCGCCTGGGCGTTACGGTGGCCGGCATAGACAACGCGCTCTACAACGCGTTTGGCCAGCGCCTGATTTCTACCTTGTTCACCCAATCTAACCAGTACCGCGTGGTGCTGGAAGTGGCGCCACCCTACAGGCTAGGGCCCCAGGCGCTGGATAGTTTGTATGTACCCTCCAGCAACGGCAATGGCCCGGTGCGCTTGAGCGCGGTGGCCCAAGTGGTGGAACGGCCTGCGGCGCTGGCGGTCAACCATGTGGCGCAGTTCCCCGCCGCCACGCTGTCGTTCAACACCGCACCTGGCGTCTCTTTGGGCGACGCGGTCGCCGCGATCAAGGCAGAGGAGGCGGCGCTGGACTTGCCCGCCAGCATAGAAACCCGCTTCCAGGGTGCGGCGCTGGCGTTTGAAGCCTCGCTCACCAACACCTTGCTGCTGGTGCTGGCGGCGGTGGTCACCATGTACATCGTGCTGGGGGTGCTGTATGAGAGCTACATCCACCCCATCACCATCCTCTCCACCCTTCCCTCGGCGGCACTGGGCGCGTTGCTGGCGCTGCTGGTAAGCGGCCAAGACCTCGGCTTGATTGCCGTCATCGGCATCGTGCTGCTGATTGGCATCGTCAAGAAAAACGCCATCATGATGATCGACTTTGCCCTTGCCGCTGAGCGCGAGCAGGGCCTGGCACCGCGCGAGGCCATCCACCAAGCCTGCCTGCTGCGCTTTCGCCCCATCCTCATGACCACCCTGGCCGCCCTGCTAGGCGCCCTGCCCCTGATGCTGGGCACGGGGGTGGGCAGCGAACTGCGCCACCCCTTGGGCGTCACCATGGTGGGCGGCCTCATCGTGAGCCAGTTGCTCACCCTGTTCACCACCCCCGTTATCTACCTGCTGTTTGCCGACTTGGCGCGGCGCTGGCGCAAGCCGGAGGCCGCATGAGGCCAGAAACAAATCGGCAGGGCGAAACACACCCCGTCCGGGCACAGATCGCAGGCCGCGAAAGCGGACAAGCTCTGCCTCCGAGCCGGGTTATTGGTGAGCCAGCAAACCTGGAACTCCGGGCACAGATCGCAGGCCGCGAAAGCGGACAAGCTCTGCCCCCGAGTCGGGTTATTGGTGGGCCTGCAAACCTCGAACTCCGGGGACAGATCGCAGGCCGCGAGAGCGGACAAGCTCTGTCCCCCAAACCACTTCGCCTCGCCTGCAACAGCGGCCAGCCGGGTCGTTACGTCGAAGGGGGGATGGGGTCGCCTGCGGCTACGGGGCCAATTCCGTGCCTGGGGACAGAGCGCCGCACCTGCGGTGTTGCGGTCTGTCCCCGAAGCTGGCGCATCGCCCGTCCACGGTGGCAGGGGCCAGACCCGTGCGAGTGGGGACAGAGCTACGCGCCTGCGGCGCTTCGATCTGTCCCCGACGTGGGTCTTTTGGCGCGCCCAGCAGTCTCGCGGGCGGCTTTTGTTTTGCCCGCCAAACCCCACCCGTCCGGGGACAGATCGCAGTCCGCGAGAGCGGACAAGCTCTGCCCCCGAGCCGGG
>Ga0136644_10002188_pt1 | contig 15086 bp, 7 predicted proteins | sample C_130820_EF_Meta_FD_94780 | JGI IMG/M metagenome (GOLD analysis project Ga0136644, IMG submission 94780) | Freshwater microbial communities from Lake Croche, Canada to study carbon cycling - C_130820_EF_MetaG (v2) (version 2) | ecosystem: Environmental > Aquatic > Freshwater > Lake | place: Lake... | reverse complement strand
TGGAACTCCGACAATCAAATCGGATGGCAGGTTGTTGGTAAGGCGATGCAACCTACCAGCAGTACAGGTTCGGTGCAGACGACTGGCAAGGGCGTCGCTGGTTTTCTGGACGCTGATGGAGTGTTCGTTTTGCTGTATTGAAGATTGGCTATCGAGATACCCAGCCGATGGCGGACTTTGGGTAAAAACCCGAACCGCTTATAAACGCTAATGTTCGCTAAAAGCAAAACCTCTGATGAACGCTCATGTTCGCTAATTAGAGTTCGTTAGGTATTTTAGCGAGTGCAATCCCCGCGAATCGCGACATCGGTTGAAATCTTGGTGAGCTCGGAGCCTACCATCGGATTTGTCCTTTGGCGGCTGCCTCTGATCCCAGTGGCCTGCTATTTGGGAAAAGCGAAAAATCCTAAGGCCTCCTATTGTGGTCTGCTAAACCTTTGTACCTGCAAATTCTGCAGAAGGCGCGAAAGATTCAGTCAATTCCAGGGTAGTGGTTTCCGCCATTTTGTGATGGGGCGCTAAACCATCAAAAGTGGGATGAAGGTATACAAATGATTGAGATTTCCAGGGGCGAACGCACTTTCCAAAGAACTTTGGATCTCCGTTTCCCGCGAACATTGGATTGATTAGTTCACATCCTTACGCAATAACTGACTCCGTCAAGACATTTACGGAGCAAGGTTAGCGGACCTGTATAAGCGTCGAAGGTTCGCTGAAAGTCAACGACGATTTAAAGACCGGTTGGACGGTTTAATCTCACTAGGGCTGGCCTCAGAACTCCCGGAGTTCTGGGGCCAGCCTGTGAGTTATTCAATGCTAATCATCTGTTGCATCTGTGGAGCGAGAGAGAACGCCTCCTTTATCTGAGCGTTAGCCAATAGATCGGCGGATCAGCAAGGATTGTCATTCGCTCCTTGGTGGTCGGATGAACGAATTCGAGCCGGTGACAATGCAACGCAATGCCTTGGGGGAATCGGTCCCGAGATCCGTAAAGTTGGTCTCCGAGGATCGGACAGCCCATGGCTGCCAATTGGCAGCGTATCTGATGCTTGCGGCCCGTGATCAATCGCAGCTTAAGAAACGACTGTCCTTTGGCACACGCCACCACGCGGTACTCTAAGATGGCGGACTGGCCATCAGGATGATCGGGGGCAACAACCCGCGTGACGGTATCCTCCGGACGTCGAACTAGCCATTGTTCGAGTCGGCCTTCGATCGCCGATGGACATCCCGTTACCAAAGCCCAGTACTCTTTGTCGACCGTGTGGTCTCGGAACTGCTCGCTGAGCCTCGCCGCACACTTGCTAGTTCTCGCAAAAGGGACCGCACCGGTGACAGGTGCGTCGAGGCGACTGACCACACCAAGGTAGACGTTTCCGGGCTTCTGGTATTTACTCTTGATGTACAACCGCGCCGACTCCAGCAGGCTTCGTTGGTCCGTCGACGCTCCTTGGACGACCCAGTCTGCGGGTTTGTTCACGACCAACAGATGGTTGTCTTCGTGGAGGATCTGGGAGGGATGCACGCTAGAGGCGTTCTTTAATTGGAGCTTAAAAGGGGGAGAGCGAACCGGAGTTTAGTCGAGCCCGAAGTTCTTCCAAACAAATGCAAGGGTATCGGCGGCGGTATCGATCAGTTTTGCAACCGGAGTACCTGCACCGTGCCCGGCGCTGGTTTCGATTCGGATCAGCGTCGGGCGAACTCCACTCTGGCAGCTTTGCAACCTAGCAGCAAACTTGTAAGAGTGCCCTGGAACCACACGATCGTCATGGTCTCCGGTCGTGATCAGAGTTGCTGGATAGCGAGTGCCTGGTCTGAGCCGGTGCAAGGGGGAGTACTTGAGTATATTGGCAAACTGCGATGGATCCTCGGAACTTCCGAATTCGCTAACCCAAGCCCAGCCGATGGTGAATTTATGAAATCGAAGCATGTCCATAACACCTACGGCAGGGAGCGCCACGGCAAACAGATCGGGTCTTTGGGCCATGGTTGCACCAACGAGCAGACCACCGTTGCTTCGCCCTGAAATCGCGAGCTTGGAGCTGCTGGTATAGTTCTCCTGGATCAAGTGCTCGGCAGCCGAGATGAAATCGTCGAAAACGCGTTGTTTATTGGCGAGCATTCCCGATTCGTGCCAATCGCGACCGTATTCGCCACCACCTCGCAGGTTGGCCACGGCGTACATTCCACCTTGTTCCATCCAAGCCAGATTGGCAGGAGAGAAGGTCGGAGTGATCGAGATGTTGAATCCGCCGTATCCGTAAAGGATCGTTGGTAGTTGACCGTTTCTCTCTGTCCCCTTTTTCCTCGATAAAATCATCGGGATTCGGGTTCCATCTTTGCTCGTATAAAATACTCGCTCGGTGATATAATTCGCTGGATCGAAATCCAGCTGCGGCGATTTCCATAGCGAGGACTCAAGCTTCTCAAGGTCTAGGCGCAGGACCGTCGGCGGGGTGATGTAGTTCGTAAAGGAGAAGAAGGTTTCCTTTGATGTCCTCTTCCCCTCGAACCCCGAAACCGTGCCGAGAGCCGGGAGTGCAAGTTCGGTTCCCACCTTTCCGTCTGTCCCGAACTCCTTGACGACGCTTGTTGCATCTTTAAGGTAGTGGACCAGCAGACGATTTCCCAGCAGGCTCGAGGTTTCGATCGACTCGTCGGCTTGAGGCACGATCGTTTTCCAATTACCTCTGTCTGACGCATGGATATCGATGGCAACAATCCGGTGCTTGGGGGCCGAGTCGTCCGTTTCGAAATAGAACGAATGGTTGTCGTTCCCGAGGAATTGCCAATCTGCGGTAAAGTCTCCGAAGAGCTCGACGACATCTTGTCGAGTTGGGATTTTCCCCTCGGTGATGGGCGCGAAGAAGAACAGGTTTTTCTTTTCGGTGCCTCTCCAGACGGAGATGGTCAGGAAATTGCCATCATCGGATACCGCTGCGCCAAACCCCCATTCCTTTTGATCGGGGCGATCGTAGACCAGAATGTCATCGGATTGAGGGGTACCGAGCCGGTGGTAGTAGAGTTTTTGGAAGTAATTGACCCCTGTGAATTCGTTCCCTACAGGTTCATCGTACCGGCTATAGAAGAATCCGCGATGATCGCTCGTCCAGGAGACCGAGCTGAATTTTACCCAGCGGATGGCATCAGAAAGATCGACACCGGTTTGTACGTCGCGGACTTTCCAAACATTCCAGTCGCTACCGGATTCGGCGACACCATAAGCTAGGAATCTTCCATCGTCGCTCGGCACGTAACCGCTCAGAGCCACCGTCCCATCTTTGCTCAGTAGGTTGGGATCGAGCAACAGCTTTTGTTTGGCCAAACCATCAGCATCGAGAGACTCAGCGACGTACAGGACGTTCTGGTTCTGGAGGCCGTTGTTGTAGGAGTAGAAATAGGTCATGCCGTACTGTCGGGGAAGTCCGTAGCGTTCGAAATTCCAGAGTTTGGTCAATCGCTCTTTGAACTTGCCTCTTGCGGGAATGCTCTCTAGATAATCGAAGGTTAGTTTGTTCTGCTCGGATACCCAGGCCTTGGTATCAGCGGCGTCGACATCCTCGAGCCATCGAAATGGGTCGTCGATTTTCGTCCCGTGGTAATCGTCGATTTGCTCAACAACTTTCGATTTGGGATAAACAAGCGTGATGTTTGGGTCTTGGCCGTAGACACCGAGGGAGACCACCGGAACAAGCACCTGGTAAGCAACTAGTACTGGTAAAACGCAGGCTAGGACAGAAAGACGAATCACAGAAAGACGAATCATTGTAGTGTGGTTGTTTCGGGGAGACAGAATTCGTACAAGGCACGGTATTGTATCCGAAGTCGATGGTCGTCGAGGTCGCCGTGGTTTTCTGCCAAGTTGATAGCAGCTTCAGTGACCATTATCTTGCGATTTGCTAAGATACAACCGATTGGCAAAGCATATTTGGCAAGGATAATCCCCCGCGTTTTGCCCCAGCGTTTGGCCCCCTCGTTTGGCACGTGACTGACATGGTTATCGATCCGATCCATATTCTATCCGAGCTTGTGCGTATCAACAGTGTCAATTCGTTTTATCCGGAAGGTCCTGGCGAAGGGGCGTTGGCCGACTACATCGAAGCGTTTTGGAAAGCCCACGGGATAGAGGTTTGGCGTCAGAGCGTGCTGCCGGGTAGGGATAATGTGATCGCCCGTTTGCCGGGGCTGGAACCCCAGCGACGTCTGTTGCTCGAAGCCCATATGGACACCGTCTCGGTGGCTGGGATGACTATTCCGCCGTTCGAGCCTACGATCGTCGACGGGAAACTTTATGGACGGGGGGCATGCGATACGAAAGCCGGGTTGGCTTGCATGATGGCCGCTACAGCGATTGCAAAGCAAAAGGGTCTGGTTCCGCGTAGCGAAGTTTGGATGGCGAGTGTGATCGACGAAGAGTTCTCCTGCAAAGGGGTCATCAAACTCTGCGAGTCGCTACAAGCTTGTGCGGCCATCGTGGCTGAACCAACCGAACTCAAAACGGTGATCGCCAGCAAAGGGGTTCTGCGATGGCGGATCACCGCAAGAGGGAAACAAGCACACAGTTCCAAGGTGCATTTGGGTGTTAATGCGATCCATCATATGGCGCATTTGCTCGTCGCGATTGAGAAGTACCATCAGACCCTTTCGGAGATCCAGCACCCGCTCCTGGGGTCCGCAACGGGCAACGTGGGACTCATCGAGGGAGGAGTCCAAGTCAACTTCGTGCCTGATCGGTGTACGATCCAAATCGATCGCCGGTTGCTTCCTTTCGAAAAGGTGGATTCGGTGCTAGCTGGGTATCAATCGGTGATCGATTCCGTGGAGGCGGGCCACGTTAGCGCTAGCTTTGAAATGGAACGTCCACTGCTCTTCGATGGCGGATTGGAAACCCCTGCCGACGCAGCCATCGCACGTTTGTCATGCAGTATCCTGCGGGAAATGGGGTATAGTGATGCAGTCGAAGGAGTCGCGTATGGCTCCGACGGCACACATATTCGACAATTGGGAATCGAGACCATCATCTTTGGGCCCGGCAGTATCGATCAAGCTCACACCGAATGCGAGTATGTGGAGGTCGATCAGGTCCGCGCCGCATTTGAATACTACCAGCGGATCATCGAGGAGTTTTAGTCATGACACACAACCAAGAACATTCGGATCTTTTGAGCCGCAGAAACCTGCTAGCTGCGAGTGGACTTGCGGCAATCGGCCATGCCGTTAGTCCCAGATCTAGCGCTGCGGAGACGATGCTCACTGAGTTTCAACAACAGGCTGGCCATATCGATGCGCATGTCCATGTGTGGCCAACGGTCACTGACCAGTATCCTCTGGATCCAGCCTTTACCGCAGCGGACGTTGTCCCTGAGTCCTTTACTCCTGAGCAGCTCCTGAAGATAGCTGAGCCTGATTTTGTGCGGCGTGTTCTTTTGATTCAGATGAGTTTCTTTGGGTTCGACAACAGCTACATGCTCGATTGCATCAAGAAGCGTACCAAGCAATTTAGGGGGGTTGCGATCATCGATCACAACGCAGCCGACGTCACAGAAAAGATGACCGACCTGCGAGACAAAGGAGTCCGGGGTTTCCGATTGTATGCCAACGCCAAGAACGTCTCCGAATGGGATGGGAACGCAGGCATCGATACGATGTTCAAGACCGCAGCGAAGAACCGGCAAGCCATATGTTTGTTGTCCGATCCAGAGGTGTTGCCAGCGATCGCTGGGATGGCGACCAAGTATCCCACGACCAAGATCGTCATCGATCATTTTTCGAGGATTGGGATGCGAGGTCCAGTCGAAAAGCAGGACATGGACAACCTCTGCAAACTAAACCTCTTTCGAAAGGTTTTTGTAAAAACATCTGCCTTTTATGCTTTGGGTGAGAAGAAAGCACCCTACACAGACCTACTGCCCATGATCAAGCAGCTCAGGGATGCCTTTACTGCCAATCGGTTGATGTGGGGGAGCGATTGTCCCTACCAGCTTCAGGGTGGGCATACTTACAAAGCGTCGTTGTCGCTGATCGTGAGTCAAGCCGACTTTCTCAGCGAGCTCGAGATGAAAGCCATCCTCGGACGGACAGCCGACGAGGTGTTTTTCCAAGATTGATGCGCAGCAAAAACAGCCAGTTCGCAAAGGTAGGCAAACTTGACAGCCAAACAAGGTGAGTCCAGTAGTGAGTCCGGTCGTAAGTCTAGGCCAACCACGGTCGCGAGACTAACCGGAGAGTCTGCTGCTGCGATCTGCGTGCTAGCCATTGAGGGTCCTAACGCGGGGCATTGGATCGACCAACACTGGACCCCAGCCCAGGGCACAGGGGAGCTACGAGTCGATACCATCCGCTTTGGGCTACTTGGGCTCGATGCGTCGGTAGGGGAATCGATCGTCGTTTGCCGGACGTCTCCAGAGAGCTACGAACTGCATTGCCATGGTGGCAAGGCTGCTGCGGCAGCAATCCTGAGCCAGATGGCAAAGAATGGCATTGTTGTTAAAAGCCAGCAAGAATGGTGTGTGGATCACCAACCAGATCCTATCGTTGCGGCTGCGAAATTGGCGTTACTGAGCGCCAAAACATCTCGGACAGCTCGAATTCTTTTGGATCAGACAAGAGGAGCACTGAGCCGGGTCTTCGCAGAGATCGATCAAACCGTGAGGGTAGGCAACCATGACTCGGTACGAACGCTCGCAGAGCAACTCCGTTCCTGGGACGCCGTGGGACGGCATCTGACATCACCCTTTGAGGTACTCTTATGCGGACCTCCCAATGTCGGGAAAAGCAGCCTAATGAACCGAATCCTGGGTTACCAGCGAGCGATTGTCCACGAACAGGCCGGGACTACGCGCGATCTATTGACCGAGGAATCGAGCATCGAAGGTTGGCCGGTTAAACTGCACGATAGCGCTGGGATTAGGGAATCCGAGGATCGAGTCGAACAGGTGGGTGTGCAACGCTCTGTCCAGGCGAGTCACACGGCAGACTTGCAATTGATTTTGGTCGATCCCACAGAAGGTTGGCAGGTCGAACACCAAAAGTTGTTCGACCGAAAGACTGATCAATCGTTGGTTGTCGTGACAAAGTCCGATCTGCAGTTGAATCACAACATGGGATTGCCTGGGTGCCAAATAGAAACGGTAAGCGCCCTTACCGGGGATGGAATACCTGGGCTACTGAGGGCGATTGCCAAGCGACTCGTACCGATCGAACCACCTGAGAATCAAGCGGTGATGTTTACCGACGATCAAAGAGAATGGCTTAATAGGATTACAGCGTCCTGAACTCTTGCGAGTCCAGCTACCTTCGACGTCCTACTCGCGCATCTGCATTGCCCCCTGACCCAACGCCGTGAAGCCGGGTGGTGGCCTGCCTTGCGTGTCAATGGCTGAGGTTCATTGACAACTACTCTGAGGGCATACGGCATATGCTACTTGTTACTGTTAAGAATCTTCAGCGCTTTTTCGAGGTTCTTGGAGTTGCTCGACTCCAACCGCAGAACTTGGATCCGGCGCGAGGGGGCGTTTGCAGTCTGCTTATCGATGTTTTCGATGAACGCTTTGACTTCATTGGTTAGCTCATTGGGACCACGCAGCACGATCATATTGGACGCATCGTTGACCGACATTGTTAGTAGAGGACCAGAGGTTTGGGCATTGATCTGTTGCAAAATCGTTGCCACTTCGGTTGAAACACCGTCGGGGATATCTAAAGGACTTCGGCCTGCACCGCTGGAGAGCTGTGATTTGTAGACATCCTTGACCAAGGACGAGACCGTATCTGCGCTGGCATTAACGACCGGGATGATCGTCGGGGTGATTTGTTGGAGGCGATCGATGAGATCCTTGGAATCGAAGACCCCGAGCAGTTCCTCGATGATTTTTCGATCGGCTTTATTACCCCCGATAACCAGGGCATTGGTCCGTGCGTCCGAGACGATTTTCACACGCTGCAAAACATCGCTCGCCGAGCTGCTAGCGTTGGATCGCCGATCCGTAGAACGAAACAGTTCCCCGAGTAATTCCTTAATCTGTTTTGCGTCAGCATGCTTGAGGATATAAACTGAAAAGTTTCCTGCGGAAGCGAAGGGCTCCACCGTTGGATTGAGCAATGTGGCTAGGAGCCGCTCCATGGCTGCGAGGGCCTCGGGGTCATCGGAGGCTAAGGTCCACTGGCCATCACCGGCAACAACGACGACGGGCGGTTGCTTAGGGTCGGTGTCTTGCTTCGGGTCCTGAGTTTGCTGCGACGAGATCAGCTTGCCCAGAAACGCATTGGGTTTGGGTTTCACTGCCCCTTGATCGGCTTCTGTCTGTGGCTTGATCAATTTCTTTGGGTCGACAACTTGGATCGGGTTAGGTCGGATCAACGGCCATAGCCGCTGGACATCCTCGAGCAATTGCGTTGGATTTCGATTGACCGGAACCGTACGCAATCTTGATCCGGATCGATTTGCATCCGATCTTGCGGCATTGTTGGGAAACGGTCCGAGTCCGGGCGTGGCAGAGTTACCGGTATTGACGCCGAGTGCAGCGGTGTTTGGGTTTTCACCCATGCGTTGCATGAGCTGTTTAATGCCGTCGAATTGATCTTTGGTGGCACGGACAATCAACTGTTGTTGGTTGGTATCGATCGAGATGCTTGGAGCCGTCTGCATGGGTTCGTCTTGAAACAACGCTTCGATGGCGGTTTTCATTGCAAAGGGATCGTTGGCTGAGAGATTGAAGATCTCTAGCGTCCTGGGTGGAGGTGCAAGCTTCTTGATCGCCTCTTGAACCATCGTGATTTGAGTAGCACTGCCGGTAACAAGCAGTTGTTCATTAGCATTGTCGTATTGGACATAGGCACCGGAGGTGTCTTTAAAGAGGCTTTCGATCGCGTTTTGGAGGGACTTTCCATCGACACCTTGCAGAGATAGGATCTCCAACCGCCTCGCGCTATCCTTGGCACCGGGGTTATCCATGACTTGAATCATCTGCTCGATCGACTGGAGTTCTTGTGGGGTCCCGGTGGCAAACACAGTCCGTGCGTCCCGGTTGTAGCTAACCCCGGCGGTAGTACGAGTCCCTAGGGCGCCGGTGATCGCACGAGAGACCACGTCCGGACTAGCGTATTGCATCACGAACGAACGCATCGAGGGGGTCTTGCCTGGATGCTTGTTGATCTCCTCGACAAGGGTCGATAAAGCCTCATGTTCTTGGGGAGTTCCCGTGATATAAAGTCCGCCGTTGACTGAATCTGAAGAGAACTTCGTCTTTGGATAGCTTTCCGCCAGTGCTCTTGCCATCGGGAGCGGCTCTGCGGTTGTCAGAGGATAGTACTTGGTCATTTTTCCTGATGCATCCGCTGTATCGATTTCACGAACGATCTGCTCGACACGTTTCATCTCTTCGGCAGGAGCTGTGACGATCAAGCTATTGGTGGTGGTGTCAGCGGTGGCTGTGATACGTTCTGAAGAAGCAGCGATGGCAGCCCGCAACGTTAGCGATTCTGCTTTTTGCAGTGCGAACACCTTGGTTGCGATCTCCATCGCTCCTTGGTCGTGCTCTTTAACGAGCTCACCAATTCTTTCGTGTTGGATTGGGGTGGCAGTAGCGATCAGGGTTCCGTCGGCTCGGCCGCCATAAATGCTTGCGGTTGGGAACTGTGCCGTAAGGATGGTTGCCAATCCGTATGCGTTGGGTTGTTTTAGTCGGTAGACCTTGGTAATCGCCGCATCGGCTCTGGGTGCATCAAAGGATTTCATCAATTCCCGCACGCGTTCGTGTTCGAATGGCTTTGCGGTGACGGCGACCGATTTGCCCGTGATGTCATAAACGACGGTGGCACGGGGCAATAACGCCGAGATGATCGTGTAGGCCGATACGGGGTTTCCAAACTGCAACGGGTAGACCACCGAGGTCGAGGGCTCTGGGGCCGGTAATTGCTGTTGGATCTCATCAATCTTCTTAGCAACCGTCTCGAGTTCCTCCTTGGTGCCAATCGCGGTGATGGTTTGATTTTTCGCATTGACCTCGATTTGAATTTGAGGGGAGATCATCGAACCGAGCGTCGTTGCCATGGAGGTAGCATCGATTCGATCGGCGTCCATAGGAAAGACACGGATGGACTTCTCTCCGGATAGCCCTTGTGTTTCAAGCCCCTTGATCACGGCCGATATCTTGGCTTGCTGCTCTTCGGTTGCGACGACGATGATCTGCCCTGCGGTGGGAACTGTGGCAACACTGGCCGTAGGAAAAAGTGTGATCAGAGCGGTCTGTACGGCGACGACCTGGGTGGGTTTGACCATATATGTTTGAGGTTGTTTGGTGGTTTGTGCCGTCTTGCTGATCTGCTCGAGCGACTGAGCGACTCGTTGATGTTGCTCTTCATTGGCAAAGACCGTCATAGTCCGTGAGGCGACATCCGGACTGATGAGGGCTTGGGGTGCGATTTGAGCAAGGATCGTGCTCAGGCTGGTCATATCGCCTGCTGGAACCGAATACGTCTTTACCAACTGCGGGGATCCGTCGGGAGCTGAGATCAATCGATCGAGGGATTGACCAAGCCGATCGAGTTCAACTTTGGTGCCTGTTGCGAGGATTCTATTGGTGGTTGAGTCGGCTGCGAGTTCCACATCGGGCCACATCTTCTGGAGCAGGGGTAGGAGGTACGTCGCGTAGGTTTTCTTGGTGTCGAAACTGCGGATTTCCTTGGGGCTTCCATCGCTGGATCTAGGTTTGTCCAGTTGATCGATGGTCGATTTCGAAATAGCCTGCATCTCGATCGAGCCAGTGACCGTCAGTTGCTTGAGTTTGTCGTCGGCCAGATTGGTCGTACCGGTGGTGATCTGATCCAAGACGGTCTTGATTTGCGTAGGTGTAGCGTTTTGGATCGGGTAGACCACGACGAGCTTCTGTTTGTCGGGGCTAACCTGAGCACTTAGGACATCGATCAGTTGTTTGATTTCTTGATGATTGCCTTCATCAGCGGTTATCAGCAGTCGGTCCTTGATCGTATCAACGCTAACCTTGGCCTTGGAGGTCAGAGGCGTCAGTGCGGTGCTGAGTGCAGCGGCAGGCATTCCTGGTACCGAGTAGCTTTCGAGGCGCATTACTTGTCGCTTGGGCAGCTCCTTCTCAATCGCTTGGAGCCTCTCGGCGAATTTTTGCTGAGTCGAATCTGTGGCAACGACCGTCAGACGTTTGCCTTCGGTATCCAAAGTAATTTTGGCATCGGCGAACTCGGCCGTTAAAAGGGTTTGGACCAGAGTCGATTCGGCGGTTTCCAGGGGATATATTTTTAAAGAGGTGGGCGTTGGGGTCGATGGGGGCTGGTCGAGGCTCTCGATAAACATTTTGAATTTGGTGTGTTGATCGGGCTGAGCCCAGACAAAAAGCTCATCCTTGTTGGACCCATCGACGAGCTTTATGGAGGCAAGCTCGGCTGGAAGTTCGGCGGCTAGCAAGGCTCTTCGAGCGAGCTGATTTTTCGACAGGTTATAGAGTTTTAATTCACGAGCCGTCGGCTTGGGCAATAGGGCCAAGAGAGGCTGGAGCGATGATTCCACGGCGACCAAATCCGCCGGCGTGGCGAGCATCAAGAGCTCGCTGCCTTCGGGGTTGAGCCAAGCGTTTGCGGTGGGGACAAGTTTTTGGACGGTGGCGAGCCATTTGGCATCGGCAACACGATCCAGAGGAATGGATCTCATCTGCAGGGACTTGTTGACCTGGGATTTCTTCCAGATTTCAAAGATCTCGGTTGCCAGCTTAATATCTTTTTCGGTGCCACGAACAATCAGCGCACCGGCGCCTGCGTTGGCGCCTACTTGGGACTTAGGCAGAAACGCCCTCATCGCTGTCTCGGCTATGGTTGCCATGGCTGGATCGATTTCAAAGACCTTCATATTGGGCGATTCGACCACCGGAGTGATATCCAAACCGATGAGTCCTGAGCGAATCAAGGCTTGGTCGGCGTTCGAGGCGGTAACCTGGACTCGATCGGTGGAGGTTAGAACGACTGCGTTGGGAGCGATGGCGAGGATCTGCTTTTTGAGATCTTCGGGGAGTGTCTTGGAGGCTTGGTAGGCAACCGATTCGAGCACATTCACTCCGTGTGCGTTTTCCGTCATCTTCTCGATGATGGCTTTGATGGTCGCTTGGGCTTCTGGAGGAACATAGGCGCTCAGCACGGCCGTCTTTGGATCGACTGTTATATTGTCCGACGAGATCAGCGTTTGGATTGTCTTGATGACGGCGGCTGGGTCGAGATTGCCCAGTGAATACGTCGCGAAGACGGGCTTCGGGGGAGGTGGTACAGGATCGGGTTTTGGGGGGACCTTTGGAACGGGAATCGAGGCGATTAGTTCGTTGATCGTCTGCATTTTCCCAGCGTTTTCAACAACCAGCAGTTGGGAACCTTGGGCTAGTGGTATCGCTCGACCATAGTTGCTTAGAAACGGCTTGACTTCACCCAAGACCGCTTCGATGGGACGCCCTCCCAAAGGGAATGCCACAGAGACCAGTTCGAATCGCCCTCGGGAGGCCAGTTCTTCAAGTTTGACTCTCGGGATTAGTTCCAGCGGTAATGAGTCACTAAGCTCCACGACGACGAGCATTTTGTTGCGACGCATCAACGAGAAATTGCGCGTCATCAGCACGCTATTGATCAAATCGATCCCTTCGGTTGGGGAATAAGTCCTCGCGTCGCTGTATGTAAAAGTACCTGGGGGTGTACGGTCCATAACGAGCGTGAGGTCCTGTTGGTCGGCGAACCACTCGAGGACATCGTCCCACTTCATTTCACGGAACTGGAATCTCAGTTTCCGGTTGGCTTCGAGTTCGTTGAGCAGTTCTTTTTGTTCGTTCGTCAGCAGGGCGATGATTTTGTCGTCGAAAGATTTTTTGGTCGAGGCTTTGGTTACCGCATCTGAGGCCGAAGCGACGGCTCCGGCTTGATCTTGGACGAGTTTTTGGATTTCAGCGCGTTGGGAGTCCGATAGGCTGAGCCGCTCTGCGACTTCGGGCAAGACGAGTTTTGCCAGGTCGGTAGATTGACCGAGTACGATCGTGGAGGCCGCGAGCCACAGAAGCCAGATGGTCGCAGCGCGCGAAAGGAGCCGAAAAATCATAGTTAGGTAAAATGGTTCGAGAAACGAACACCACCGGGTGGGAACGGGGCCAGCCCCGTGGGTGGTTAAGAGATCGGCAATCACCAGTTTACTATAATCGGCAGATCAGGAAAAAGCACTCCCGGGTTGGGCCCGGGAGTGGATCGTGCATTTGGTAGGGGTTGCGATGGCCGGTGGAAAAGTTTAACGAATCGCGAGAGTTGCGCGTTTTTCCTGGATGGTCTGAAGAAGCTGCTTTTGGGGGGCGACGAACTTCGCGACACCTTGTTCCATGAGCGTATCCTCCATGTGTTGGACTTGGACGGCTGAGTCCAGCTCACGGCAGATAGCTTCGGTCGGAAGCTCCGTTAGGTGAGACGAGAACACCTGGGAGCTTGCAGCGACCGCCGCGTTGGTTTCCGGTGGATTGGTTTGAATGTCAGATCCTGCTAGGGCCGAGACGTATTTCCAGGGAGCATCGGCCGCGCTTTTGGTCCCGGTGCTTGCGAAGATGATCTCTTGTTGCAGAGGAGTGGGGTTAGCGGCCCAAAATTCTTGGTTCTCTTTCCAAATACGCTTGGCATTCAGGATTCCGTAGAGACCTTGTGCAGGGCTCGACAGCCCCTTGCAGTTTTCGCCCGTGTACTGATCGACTCGCGAAACGAAGATGCTGTAGACGCTCTTAAAGTGGTCCAGCGAGGCACGTTGCTTGGCACCAGCCCAAACATTGTCGCGGGCGATGCGATACTGACGGGTTGTGAAGATCAGCGTAACATTTAGTGTGACACCGTGAGCGGCCAGGGGTCCAACGGCATCGAGACCAGCGGGTGTTGCAGGTACCTTGATCATACGATTGGCGTGATTGGCCGACCATTTCTTTCCGAGTTCGACGTATCGTTCGACCCGCTCGGCGTGTGGCAAATTCGCTGCGGGGTCTTCCAGGAGTGGATCGAGTTCGAAGCTGACCCAACCGGTATTGCCATTGGATTTTTCCCAACATGGCAAGAATTCTTTTTGGGCTTGAGAGACAAGCGCATCGGTGAGTTTCCAGCAGAGGGTATCGTCATCGAGACCTTGTGCTACCAGCTCGCCGATCATCGAATCGAATCGTCCGGTACGAATTAGGTTGGAAATGATGATGGGATTGCTAGTGGCCCCTACGGCACCCCAAGCAAGGTTTTGTTTGACGAGATCCGGATCGATTGAATCGAGATAAAGTTTGGTTCCTGTCTGAACTAGGGAGGAGATTGCGGGATTGGTCACGAGAAGGGCTCCTTTGTTTTTTCGATCTAGGGCTGAATACTTGTCAATCAAGAGCGAAACGCTATTTTCAACAGATTTCGAGGACACTTATAGTAAACAGTTCATGACTGACTCGGGTGTCGTATTCGGACGATCGGGTCGAAATTCATGGCAATTTAGCCGTCTTTTTCGAGAGTTTTTTAGTCCAAAAAGAAAAGCCAGGGTGTCGGCTGGGCTTTCGAGATAGGTGTTGGTTTATTTGAGATAGGAACAGTCAGCATGATCGATTTGCGAAGCGACACGGTGACACGTCCGACCACAGGGATGCGGGAGGCGATGTATCGCGCGGAGGTTGGAGACGACGTCATCGATGTGGATCCGACCCTCGACGCTCTCCAGTGCCGGACAGCGGAGATTCTTGGCAAGGAGGCTGCGATTTTCATGCCCAGCGGGACGATGACCAACCAGATCGCGCTGAGGATTCACTGCAAGCCGGGAGATGAGTTTCTCTGCGACAGCGATTGCCATATCTACAATTACGAGCAGGGGGCATTCGCCCAGTTGAGCGGACTGGTTGCAAAGACGATTCAGGGAAAACAAGGGGTCTTGACCCTCGAAGATCTCTCAGGGTCCATACGTCCGCACAACGAGCACATGGTCCATACGCGACTCCTGTGCATGGAGAACACCCACAACAGGGGTAGCGGAAAAGTGCAACCGCAGGCCGAGGTGGTTCGGGCATGCCACTGGGCGCACGATTCTGGGT
>Ga0136644_10002187_pt1 | contig 15086 bp, 12 predicted proteins | sample C_130820_EF_Meta_FD_94780 | JGI IMG/M metagenome (GOLD analysis project Ga0136644, IMG submission 94780) | Freshwater microbial communities from Lake Croche, Canada to study carbon cycling - C_130820_EF_MetaG (v2) (version 2) | ecosystem: Environmental > Aquatic > Freshwater > Lake | place... | reverse complement strand
GTGCTGGAGCAGGGGCTGCCTTTGGTTCTGGAGCAGGAGCAGGTGCTGGAGCAGGTGCTGGAGCAGGTGCTGGTGCTGGAGCAGGTGCCAAAGCGCCGTCACAATCCTTTACGGCAGTCGCAGGTGTCCAGCCGGCGTCACGCCAGCACAAGCCTGCACCGCTTTTCCAGGCGTCGCCAGAGGCATTGCGCCAGTTGTCAACGTTTTGAGCGCTGGCTGCGGTTGCAAGAGCTGCGGTGGCAACCAACATCGCCAATTTATTGAGTTTCTTCATGGTTCTCCTCATGGGGGATAAAGCCGCAGACTGGCTGCGTTGAAAGGAACGCATCCGATGACCATCACCTGATACGCTGAAATCATTGTGCCACACCCTGAGGGTTAATTCCGAGATGAACCGATCTGGTGCAACCCCTGCCAAGGCTTTTAAGCCAATATGTTGCATATTTGACACACCGCATTGCCTCTAAAATGACCCTTTTGTCCTTGCGCTAAATACACCCTTCAAATGACCCAGTTTGCCAAAGAAACCCTGCCTATCAGCCTAGAAGAGGAAATGCGGCGCAGCTACCTCGATTACGCCATGAGTGTGATCGTGGGTCGCGCCTTGCCAGATGCCAGGGACGGACTCAAACCAGTGCATCGACGCGTGCTTTTTGCCATGCACGAGTTGAACAACGACTGGAACCGCCCTTACAAAAAGTCGGCTCGTATTGTGGGCGATGTGATCGGCAAGTACCACCCGCACGGCGACCAGTCGGTGTACGACACCATCGTGCGCATGGCGCAAGATTTTTCGCTGCGCCACATGCTGGTGGATGGCCAAGGTAACTTTGGCTCCGTAGACGGCGACAACGCAGCCGCCATGCGGTACACCGAGATCCGCTTGGCCAAAATCGCCCATGAAATGTTGGGCGATATTGACAAAGAAACAGTCGATTTCGGACCGAACTATGACGGCTCCGAAAAGGAACCTTTGGTGCTGCCATCGCGGCTGCCCAACCTGTTGGTCAATGGTTCGGGCGGTATTGCGGTGGGCATGGCCACCAACATTCCACCTCACAATTTGAACGAAGTGGTCGACGCTTGTTTGCACCTGTTGCGCAACCCTGAAGCCAGCATCGACGATTTGATGGAAATCATTCCGGCACCCGACTTCCCGACGGCGGGTGTGATCTACGGCATCAGTGGTGTCAAAGACGGTTACCGCACAGGCCGGGGCCGCGTGGTCATGCGGGCCAAATGCCACTTTGAAGACATCGACAAAGGCCAGCGACAGTCCATCATTGTGGACGAATTGCCTTACCAAGTGAACAAAAAGACCTTGCAAGAACGCATGGCCGAGTTGGTGCACGAAAAGAAAATCGAAGACATCAGCCACATCCAGGACGAATCCGACAAATCGGGCATGCGCTTGGTCATTGAACTCAAGCGCGGTGCGGTGCCTGAGGTGGTTCTGAACAACCTGTACAAACAGACGCAGTTGCAAGACACCTTTGGCATGAACATGGTGGCCCTGATCGACGGTCAGCCCAAGCTGTGCAACTTGAAAGACCTGATCTCGGTTTTCTTGCAACACCGCCGCGAAGTCGTGACACGCCGCACGGTATTTACGCTGCGCAAAGCCCGTGAACGCGGCCATGTGCTCGAAGGTTTGGCCGTAGCGTTGGCCAATATTGACGAATTCATCTCGATCATTCGCAACGCGCCCACACCACCCGTGGCCAAGTCTGAATTGATGTCGCGCCGTTGGGACAGCAAGCTGGTACGCGAGATGCTGACCCGCACCCGCGCCGATGGCGGCGTGATCAACGCCGATGACTACCGCCCTGACGGACTTGAAAAAGAATTCGGCATGCGCAGCGACGGCCTGTACGCGCTGAGCGACACGCAGGCGCAAGAAATTTTGCAAATGCGTTTGCAACGCCTGACGGGCCTGGAACAAGACAAAATCGTTGTGGAATACAAAGAGGTGATGGCCGAAATCGACGACTTGCTCGACATTTTGTCCAAACCTGAGCGCGTGTCCACCATCATTGGCGACGAACTGACGGCGCTACGTCAAGAGTTCGGCCAGACCAAAATAGGTGCGCGCCGCAGCTACATTGAACACAATGCCCAAGATTTGGCCACCGAAGACCTGATCACCCCCACCGACATGGTGGTGACCTTGTCGCACAGTGGTTACATCAAGAGCCAGCCTTTGAGCGAATACCGTGCGCAAAAACGTGGCGGTCGCGGCAAACAAGCGACGGCTACCAAAGAAGACGATTGGATCGATCAGCTTTTCATTGCCAATACGCACGATTACCTGCTGTGCTTCTCTAACCGTGGCCGCTTGTACTGGCTCAAGGTCTGGGAAGTGCCCGCGGGTTCCCGCGGGTCGCGGGGCCGCCCCATCGTCAACATGTTCCCGCTGCAAGAAGGCGAAAAGATCAACGTGGTGCTGGCCCTGACCGGTGAAGCGCGCACCTTCCCGGAGAACCAATACGTCTTCATGGCCACCTCCATGGGCACAGTCAAAAAGACCTCGCTGGACGAATTCAGCAACCCGCGCAAGGGCGGCATCATTGCGGTCAACCTGGACGATGGCGACTTCCTGATCGGGGCGGCTTTGACCGACGGCAAGCACGATGTGATGCTGTTCAGCGATGGCGGCAAAGCTGTGCGCTTTGATGAAAACGATGTGCGCCCCTTGGGCCGCAGCGCCCGCGGTGTGCGCGGCATGATGATCGAAGACCACCAAAGCGTGATCGCCATGCTGGTGTCTGAGCAAGAAAACCCCGACGCACCTGCTCAAGAAACCAAAGCCCGCGCCAGCGTGTTGACGGCGACAGAAAACGGCTACGGCAAACGCACCAGCATTGCCGAATACACCCGTCACGGCCGAGGCACCAAAGGCATGATCGCCATCCAACAATCCGAGCGCAACGGCAAGGTAGTGGCCGCCACCCTGGTGCAAGCCGATGACGAGATCATGTTGATCACCGACACGGGTGTGTTGGTCCGAACCCGTGTGGCTGAAATTCGCGAACTTGGTCGCGCCACACAAGGCGTCACCTTGATTGGCCTGGATGAAGGCGCCAAACTATCCGGTCTGCAACGGATTGTGGAGAACGATGCCAATCCTGAAGACGCTTCAGCCGATGAAGCCGGTGATACACCAACGGCAAGTGACGAATAAAAGCCCTATTTGAACAAGCAAAAGCATGAGCCAACCCATTCAATCTGAAGGCCTTGCCTCGCTGCGCGTGGAAATTGACAACCTGGACAGCCAGCTGTTGCGCTTGCTCAACCAACGCGCGCAAGTGGCCGAAAAAGTGGGCGAGATCAAACGCGCCGAGGGCTCGCCTTTTTTCAGGCCCGACCGTGTCGCACAAGTCATTGAAAAAATCACCCAAGCCAACCCGGGCCCTTTGAAAGACGATCATATTGCTTCCATCTGGCGTGAAATCATGTCCGCCTGCCTGGCCCTGGAAGCGCCTCAGCGTGTAGCGGTCCTGGGTCCACAAGGCACCTTTTGCGAACAAGCCGCCATTGAATTTTTCGGCAGCGCAGCCAACCTGATTTACTGCGCTAATTTTGACGAGGTGTTTCACGCCACCGCCGCGGGCACAGCGCAATATGGCGTTGTGGGCATGGAAAACTCGACCGAAGGTGTGGTCGCCCGATCGCTCGATTTGTTTTTGCGCTCGCCCGTCCATGTGGTGGGCGAGGTCAGTTTGCAGGTGCGCTTTAATTTGCTGCGCCAACTTAACTCCGATGCGGGCATCGAAGTTGTCATGGCCCACCCCCAAGCACTGGCCCAGTGCCAAGGCTGGTTGACCAAGCACTTGCCGCATGTGGAGCGACGCGCTGTGTCCAGCAATGCCGAAGGTGCCCGGTTGGCTGCGACCAACCCCGCTTGGGCCGCCTTGGCCAGCGAACGCGCGGCCAGCCAGTTTGCACTGCACATCGTGCACCACGCGATTCAGGACGAGGCCTATAACCGCACCCGCTTTGCCGTGATCAGCCTGCCGCAAACCATGGCCACGCCACCCGCGTCCGCTAAGGACTGCACCAGCCTTGTGGTTTCTGTGCCGAACCGGCCGGGTGCGGTGCATGACCTTTTGGTGCCGCTCAAAAACAATGGCGTGTCCATGACCCGCTTTGAGTCACGCCCCGCAAAATCCGGGCAGTGGGAATACTATTTCTACATCGACATCCAGGGCCACATCAGCCAAGCGCATGTAGCCGCCGCCTTAGCCGAACTCCAAGGCCTGTGCGCCTTCTACAAGGTGTTGGGCTCTTACCCTGTCAGCGAATAATCCGCGAATGAAGTTCGAAAAACTGGCCCTGATCGGCTGCGGGCTGATGGGCGGCTCCTTTGCCTTGGCGCTCAAGCAGGCCCAAGGGGTCAAGCATGTGACCGGTTACAGCGCGTCCGATGCGAGCCGTCAAAAAGCTTTGGCCATGGGCGTCATAGACAGCATTGCTGATTCCGCTGCTCAAGCCGTGGAAGGGGCCGACCTGGTGCTGGTGGCTGTGCCTGTGCGGGCCACCCAGGCGACCTTCGCTGCGATTGCGCCAGCCCTTTCGCCCTCGGCCTTGTTGATGGATGTGGGTTCCACCAAGGCTGATGTGGTGACTGCCGCCAGGGCTACGCTCGGTGAACGCCTGCCCTGCTTTGTACCTGCCCATCCGATAGCAGGCAAAGAAGTCGCGGGCATTGAACACGCCGATGCAGGCTTGTACCGCCATCGTCAATTGATCCTGACGCCGCTGCCCAGCAATGGCCTGCGCAAAATTGCCATGGCCCACGATGTGTGGGAATCCTTGGGCTGCCATGTCATCACGCTCACACCCGAGCAACACGACGCCACTTTTGCGGCGGTCAGCCACTTACCTCACTTAGTCGCCTTTGCTTTGGTCAATGCGGTGGCCCAACAAGCCAAGGGTGCCGATCATTTGTCCATGGCGGGCCCGGGTTTTCGGGATTTTTCGCGCATCGCAGCCTCTGACCCTGCGGTGTGGCGGGATATTTTGCTGGCCAATCGCGAACAGGTCTTGCACCAATCGGCCTTACTGCGTCAATCCTTGGACGATTTGGAAAAAGCCATGTCCGAAGGACAGGCCGAAACCCTGGAACACTTGATCGCCCAAGCCAGCCACACCCGCGCCCAATGGCGTTTGGGGGGCGGCGTCACCGACACCAACGCCTGAACATGTTTGCCACCGAATTTCTTGACCTCCCTCCCCTGGCCAGCGCCAGCGGCACTGTGACCTTGCCCGGCTCCAAAAGCATTTCCAACCGGGTGTTGTTACTCTCGGCTTTGTGCCAGGGCACGACGGTGGTGCATGACCTGCTGGACTCGGACGATACCCGCGTGATGTTGGCCGCCCTGCGTCAATTGGGCTGTGGGGTCGATCTGCAGGGCACCACCGTGATCATCCATGGCTTAGACCGCCGAGCCTGGCCTGCCGAGGCGATTGAATTCTTCATGGGCAACGCAGGCACGGCCATGCGGCCACTGACTGCCGCATTGGCCGTGCAAGGTGGGGACTTCACGCTCAAGGGCGTGCCCCGCATGCACGAGCGCCCGATTGGTGACTTGGTGGACGCGCTGCGCGAACTGGGCTGCACCATCGACTACCTGGGCAACGCCGGCTATCCGCCGCTGCGCATAGGCCAGCCCCAGTTGCAACTGGACAAGCCCATCCCCGTGCGAGGTGATGTGTCCAGTCAGTTCCTTACTGCGCTGTTGATGGCCCTGCCGCTGGCTTCGACGGACCGCGCCATCACGATCGAAGTGATCGGTGAGCTGATCAGCAAGCCCTACATAGAGATCACCCTCAACCTGCTGGCACGTTTCGGCATTGCTGTCGAGCGCCAGGGTTGGGAACGCTTTGTGATTCCCGCAGGCAGTCGCTACCAGTCGCCCGGCACCATTCATGTCGAGGCCGACGCGTCTTCGGCCAGTTATTTCATTGCCTTGGGTGCGATTGCGCAGGGTTCTGGCATTCGGGTGCAGGGCGTGGGCGCCGATTCAATTCAAGGCGACATCCGTTTCATGGAAGCCGCCGCCCAAATGGGCGCCAAGATCACCAGCGGGCCGAACTGGCTCGAAATCCAGCGCGGTGCTTGGCCGCTCAAAGGCATTGACCTGGACTGCAACCACATTCCCGATGCTGCCATGACCTTGGCGGTGATGGCTTTGTATGCGGACAGCCCCACCACGCTGCGCAATATCGCCAGTTGGCGCGTCAAGGAAACAGACCGCATAGCAGCCATGGCCACCGAAAGCCGCAAGCTGGGCGCCACCGTTGAAGAAGGCCCGGACTGGATCACCATCCACCCCCTGCCCGCCGGAAAATGGCAACGCGCCAGCATCCACACCTACGACGACCACCGCGTGGCCATGTGCTTCTCGCTGGCGGCCTTCAATGTCGACGAAATGCCGGTCCGCATCGAAGACCCCCAATGCGTAGCTAAAACCTTTCCTGACTATTTCGAAGCCTTGTTCGACCTGGCCACGGCGCAACCCGGGGCGATCCCGGTGATTTGTATCGATGGCCCCACTGCCTCGGGCAAGGGCACCCTGGCCAGCCTGGTGGCCAGCCGTTTGGGCTACCACTATCTTGATTCAGGCGCGCTGTACCGCGTGACTGCTTATGCCGCATTGCAAGCGGGCTTGACGCTGGAGCCTTCCAACGAAACGGCCATTGCAGCATTAGCCCAAGTGCTACCGGTGCGCTTTGAAGGTGAACAAGTGTTGCTGGACGACGTGGACGTGACCGTCGCCATACGCAGCGAAGAAGGCGGCATGAACGCCTCCAAAGTCTCCACTCTGCCCGCTGTACGCACGGCTTTGCTGGCTTTGCAGCACAGTTTTGCCCGCCTGCCCGGCCTGCTGGCCGATGGCCGCGATATGGGCACGGTGATCTTTCCGCATGCACGACTCAAGGTGTTTTTGACGGCCAGCGCCGCACAAAGAGCAGAGCGTCGGTATAAACAGTTGATTTCTAAAGGTTTTTCGGCTAATATCGACATTCTTCGCGCAGATTTGGAGTCTCGTGATGCACGGGACTCATCCCGCAGCATCGCGCCCCTGATGCCCGCGCAAGATGCTTTGCAACTGGACAACTCGCACTTGGGTATTGAGCAATCAATTGACCAAGTGCTCGCCTGGTGGCACAGCAAGGCCCCGTCAGTCCCCTCCGCGCTGCATGCGCACAGGCTGACAGGATCACCAACCTAACCGCGGTTTTACCGCCAACCAATCGCCGCCTTCAGCCTTTCAAACGAACGCAATGGTGCGCTCGTAAAACCTGTTTGCGGATGAGGAAAATCAATGTCTGAATCATTTGCCGCCCTTTTCGAAGAATCTCTGACGCGCACCGAAATGCGCCCAGGCGAAGTCATCACCGCCGAAGTCGTGCGCATCGAGCACAACTTTGTGGTGGTCAACGCTGGCCTCAAGTCCGAAGCCTACGTTCCCCTGGAAGAATTCAAAACCGACACGGGCGAAGTTGAAGTTCAAGTGGGTGACTTCGTCTCTGTGGCCATCGGCTCGATCGAAAACGGCTACGGCGACACCATCCTGAGCCGCGACACTGCCAAGCGTTTGGCTTCGTGGTTGTCCCTCGAAAAAGCGCTGGAATCCGGCGAATTCGTCACTGGTACTACCAGTGGCAAAGTCAAAGGAGGCCTGACCGTTTTGGTCAACGGCATCCGCGCATTCTTGCCCGGCTCCTTGGTTGATACTCGGCCCACCAAAGACCTGTCGCCATGGGAAAACAAAACCATGGAATTCAAGGTCATCAAGCTCGACCGCAAGCGCAACAACGTCGTGTTGTCACGCCGCGCCGTAGTGGAAGCCTCGATGGGCGAAGAGCGCGCCAAGTTGATGGAAACTCTGCGTGAAGGTTCTGTGGTCCACGGCGTGGTCAAGAACATCACCGAATACGGTGCGTTTGTGGACTTGGGCGGTATCGACGGTCTGTTGCACATCACTGACATGGCCTGGCGCCGTGTCCGTCACCCTTCTGAAGTGGTGCAAGCCGGTCAAGAAATCACCGCCAAGATCCTCAAGTTCGACACCGAGAAAAACCGCGTGTCCCTGGGTCTCAAGCAAATGGGCGACGATCCTTGGATGGGCGTCAACCGCCGTTACCCACAAGCTACTCGCCTGTTCGGCAAGATCACCAACATCGCCGATTACGGCGCGTTTGTGGAACTCGAACCCGGCATCGAAGGCTTGGTGCACGTCTCTGAAATGGACTGGACCAACAAGAACGTGGCCCCTTCCAAGATCGTCGCTTTGGGTGACGAAGTCGAAGTCATGGTCCTCGAGATCGACGAAGACAAGCGCCGTATCAGCCTGGGCATGAAGCAGTGCAAAGCCAATCCTTGGCAAGATTTTGCACAAAACTCCAAGCGTGGCGACCGCGTCAAAGGTCCGATCAAATCGATCACCGACTTTGGCGTGTTCGTGGGCTTGGCTGCCGGTATCGACGGCTTGGTGCACTTGTCTGACCTGTCCTGGAACGAAGCTGGCGAAGCCGCTGTGCGCAATTACAAGAAGGGCCAAGAAGTCGAAGCCATCATCTTGGCTGTGGACGTGGAGCGCGAGCGCATTTCCTTGGGCATCAAGCAGCTTGACGGCGATCCGTTCAGCACCTTCGTGTCGGTCAACGACAAGGGCCAGATCGTGACCGGCAAGGTCAAGACCGTGGATGCCCGTGGCGCTGAAATCGATTTGGGCGAAGACATCATTGGCTACTTGCGCGCCAGCGAAATCTCCCGTGACCGCGTGGAAGATGCCCGCAGCATGCTCAAGGAAGGTGACGAAATCACAGCCGTAGTGGTGAACGTGGATCGCAAGACCCGCAACATCCAGTTGTCCATCAAAGCCAAAGACCAAGCTGACCAGCAAGAAGCCATGGCTTCACTCTCACAGCAGTCTTCGCGCGAAAATGCCGGCACCACCAGCTTGGGTGCTTTGTTGCGCGCCAAGTTGGACAATAACTGATCCTTGCTGACCTGAGGTGATCCCTTTTCTGAGTTGTGCGGTGCTTGTCTGCGCGCCACTCGAAAAGGGATTTTTTTGAACCTTTTTCAAGCTCCTGTTTCATGACCCGCTCTGATCTCGTTGACGAATTGGCCGCTCGCTTTGCGCAACTCACGCGCCGAGACGCCGAGTTCGCCGTCAAAACGGTCCTCGACGCCATGAGCCATGCGTTGGTCAAAGGGCACCGGATCGAAATTCGCGGTTTTGGCAGCTTCACCATCAATCGCCGCCCGCCCCGCGTGGGCCGCAACCCCCGCTCGGGTGAGAGCGTTCAAATCCCGGAAAAGCGGGTGCCACACTTCAAACCCGGCAAAGCACTGCGTGAATCGGTCGACCCAGGCTCTGGCGAACCCCAAAAACCGCAATCCAGCTGATCGGCTTTCAGCCCATTAGAATGCCTTGAGCTCTTCTAGGCCATTCATGACTTCATTTTTAAAGCTGCTTCAATGGGTATTGAAAGCGGCTGTTTTCTTCACCTTGTTTGCATTCGCGCTGAACAACCAGCACGAGGCCAGCGTGCACTTTTTCTTTGGAACCCAGTGGCGCTCACCCACGGTGCTGGTGGTTTTAGCAGCCTTTGCGATCGGCGTTGCGGTGGGTGTTCTGGGCATGGTGCCGCGCTGGTGGCGGCATCGCCAATTGGCCCGACAAGCAGAGAAAAAAACAGCAACCCTTGTGCAATCCACGCCCTCTGTAGCGGACACCGCGGAGCACTTGCATGGAGCTTGACTTGATGTGGATTTTGGTCGGGCTGCCCCTGGCCTTCGGCCTCGGTTGGCTGGCCTCTCGCTTGGACTTGCGTCAGTTGCGCATCGACAACCGACAAGCCCCCCGCGCCTACTTCAAAGGGCTTAATTACCTGTTGAACGAACAGCAGGACCAGGCGATTGACGCCTTCATTGAGGCCGTACAAAACGACCCAGACACTTCCGAGCTGCACTTTGCCTTGGGCAATTTGTTTCGCCGGCGCGGCGAATACGAGCGCGCTGTGCGTGTGCATGAACACTTGATGCAACGTGGCGACTTGAGCCAGGCTGACCGACAAAGGGCCCAGCATGGCTTGGCCTTGGATTTTTTGAAAGCAGGCTTGCTGGACCGCGCTGAAGATGCCTTACGCAAGCTCGAGGGCACCGCCTTCGAAGGCCAAGCCCGCTTGGCCCGCTTGGCCATTTATGAACGCTCACGCGAATGGCCGCAAGCCAGCGAAGTGGCTCAACAACTTGAAAGCTCAGGCGAGGCTAATTTTGCGGTTCGACAAGCCCATTATTTGTGCGAACAAGCGAGAGAATGCCAAGCCCAAAGTGACGCCGACGGCGCGCAAAAACTCCTCCAGCAGGCCCTACTGGTCGCCCCCCAGGCAGCCCGTGCGCGATTGCTGCTGGGGCAATTGCAACTGTCATTGGGGCAAGCGCCGCAGGCGCTGCAAACTCTGGGCAGCTTATTTGAAGGCAATGCGCTGGCCGCGCCCTTGGCCGCTGCCACCCTGGCACGTGCCGCGCAAGAAGCCCAACAGGTGCAAGCCACCTTGAACCTGTTGCAAGTCCACTATGCACAAGCCCCCTGTCTGGATGTGCTGGAGGCCATGGTGACCTTGGAGGCCGCATCGCCTGCCACGGCCGCTGCTTCACGTGCCCGCTACATTGATCATCTGAAGCAACATCCGTCACTCATTGCGGCATCACGCTGGATGGCAGGTGCAACCTTGGACCAAGAAAACGTTCACCCGCCTGTTCAGGCGGCACTGGAACAAGCCGCGAAACCTTTGGCACGCTATCGCTGCGCGGCCTGCGGATTTGAAGCCAAGGAGCATTTCTGGCATTGCCCTGGATGCCAGGCTTGGGACAGCTACCCGCCAAGACGTGTTGAAGAACTTTGATTTGTGAACTAGGCAAAACCGCTTGCTCTTGGTACAAAGTGCTGGAGCGCTGACACCCGCATCACCGGGATACGGGAGGCGCTCACACAAAAGGGAGCGGATATGTTTAAAAAATTAGTGTGTGCATTCGCCTTGATTTGGGCAACGGCCAGCGGGGCGGCGGTGGATGTAAACAAAGCCACTGCGGCTGATCTGGATGGCATCAAAGGCATTGGCCCCAGCATGTCGGGCAAAATTCTGGATGAGCGAAAAAAGAGTCCATTCAAGGACTGGGCGGACATGATCTCCAGGGTCAAGGGCATCGGCGATAAAAAAGCCGCCTTGTTGACGGCCGAGGGTTTGACAGTCAACGGAAACGGGTTCAATGCAAAGGGACCAACTGCCAAATCCGCTCCTGAAAAACCCTCGGCCGTTGTCCCTGCGGACACGGCTGCCAAAAAATAAACCTCAACTCAACTTAACTCACACCCTATCCACCGCAACCTGGGCGCTTACCGATCACATCGGTGAATGTGCCGCCGCGGCCAATCCAAAATTGCCAGGACGGTAGGGGTGTGGGATCGATCATGGTTCGGACTTCAGTCAGACGGTCGGATGGGTCAAGGCGGACAACACCTGGGCAGCCCTGTGCGCCACAAATCATCATCTTGCCAGACCCCGGCATGGGCAAACATCTTTAAGCTGCAAACTGCTTTTGTGCGCAGCTTCATCCACTAAGATCAAGACTCGGGCTGCACCCTGTTGCGGCCTGCAACAACCAGCTTATAGGATTGACAGTGTTTAAAAATGTGATGGCCTACCGCATTGGGCCCGAATGGACGACTTCGCTCTCACAACTGGAGGAAGCTTTAGACACTGCCCGCTTTGTGGAGTGCAGTCCCAGCCAAGACAAGTCGATAGGCTGGACCGAACCGCGCGGCCAGGCGAATGGGCCTTTGGTGGAGTCCATCGGTGGCCACTGGATCCTGAAGTTACAGATCGAAACCAAGGCTGTGCCTGGCGCTGTGGTGCGTCGCAAAGCGGATGAGCGCATGCAGGAGATCGAAGCGACCACCGGGCGCAAACCTGGCAAAAAAGAATCCCGTGAAATTCGCGAGGACATCGTGCACGCTTTGCTGCCCTTGGCTTTTTCCAAACAAAGCAGCGTGATGGTGTGGTTCGATATGGACGCGCGGCTGATGATGACGGACGCGGCGAGCCATGGCAAATCGGACGAAGTCATCACCGCCTTGGTCCGGGTGTTGGACGGATTGCCTTTGACCTTGCTGCAAACCACTACATCCCCACAATCCGCCATGTCCCAATGGCTACTGGCCCAAAGTGACGACGAATTGCCCTCGGCGTTCAGCGTCGAGCGGGAATGTGTGCTCAAGTCGGCCAGCGAAGACCAGGCGATGGTGAAATTCACACGCCATTTGTTGGCCACGGATGAAGTCCGCAAACACGTTCTCGAAGGCAAACTACCGACCCAATTGGCGCTCAGTTGGGAAGGCAAAGCCAGCTTTGTCCTGAGCGAAACAGGATCGCTTAAAAAAGTAACTTATTTGGATGGCGTACTGGATGAAACCGGTGACAAGGCAGATAAATTCGATGCCGATGTTGTCCTGTCAACGGGACTGCTCGGCCCCTTGCTGGCCGACTTGGTGGACGCCCTGGGCGGCGAGATGCAGTTTGCGGCAGCGCCCAAGCCCTTCCTGGAGGCCTCTACGGACTCACCATTTGCTTGAGCTCGCCTGAAGCGATCAGTGCATTCAAGTCATTGGCGCCGCCGACCAGCACACCGCGGATGAAAATCATGGGGAATGTCGGCCAACCGGTCCACATTTTCAGGGTGTTGCGCGCTCGCCATTGACTGAAGTAGTTGCCGTATTCCATGTATTTGTACACCACGCCTTGAGCCTCCAAAGCGCGACAGGCTTTGGTGCAAACCGGGTTTTGGCGCATGCCGACGACCACCACGGCATGGGCTTGGATGGCCGCATGCACCTGGGGCACCAAATCTTGCGAGGGCTCTGCAATGGCTCCTCGAATGGCCGGGTGGATGTGGTTGACATCCAAAATGGGGCGTTGTTGTTCAAGGGTCATCTGTGGGTCTTCGTGAAAGACTTGATGGTAACCCTTCGCCTGAACTTCATGTAAAGACCATGTTTCTATAGAACAGTTGGGCTGTCGAAAGATTCAACCCGCAGGTCGGTGTTTGCAATAGAAAGGACGATGGCAGCAATATCGCGCAAACACTAGGGTAAACGCTTAAAAAAAGGGTCATATCGCCATGATCTACTATCGGGTAAATCAACCTGAGGAGATTGTGAGATGCAAGTACAAATGAAGGTCAACGGCAAAGCGGTCACAGTGGACGCGGCCCCCCATACATTGCTGGTACAAGCCCTGCGCGAGCACCTGCACCTGACCGGCACCCATGTGGGCTGTGACACAGCCCAATGCGGCGCTTGCACCGTGCATGTGAACGGCCGCGCCGTCAAGTCCTGCAACATGCTGACAGCGCAAGCGCAAGGCGCTGAGGTCACCACCATCGAGGGTTTGGCACAGGCCGACGGGACCATGCATCCGATGCAAGCCGCCTTCAAAGAATGCCACGGCTTGCAATGCGGTTTTTGCACCACCGGCATGGTCATGAGCGCGGTGGATTTGTGCAACCGCCACCCTCAAGCCAATGAAGGCGAAATTCGGGAATTGCTCGAAGGCAATTTGTGCCGTTGCACCGGTTACCAAAACATTGTCAAAGCTGTGCAGCTCGGTGCTGTCGGCATGAAAGCCTAAAGGAGTCATGTCATGGGTGCATCCGATTTCTCCAAATTGCCACACATCGGCGAGTCCTTACGCCGCAAAGAAGATTACCGGTTCTTGACCGGTGCCGGCAACTACACCGACGACATTGACCTGGCCAACATGACGCACGCCGTGTTCGTGCGCTCGCCACACGCCCATGCCAACATCAAAAGCATCAACAAGGCCGCTGCCTTGGCTGCACCGGGTGTGATCGCGGTTCTGGATGGCCCTGATGTTGTAGACGCCAAAATCAACGGTCTGCCCTGCGGTTGGTTGATCACTGACACCAGCGGCCAACCCATGAAAGAGCCTCCCCACCCGATACTGGCACACAACAAAGTGCGCTATGTGGGTGACCATGTGGCCATGGTGGTGGCTGAGACTTTGGAACAAGCCAAGAATGCGGCCGAACTGGTGGAAGTCGACTACGACGTGTTGCCCGCTGTGGTCGATGTACGCGACGCCAAAGGCGGTACCGCTTTGCACACCGAAGCCCCTGACAACCATTGCTATAACTGGGCCATTGGCGACAAGGCGGCCGTGGACGCGGCCTTTGCAGGCGCAGCCCATGTGACCAAGCTCGACTTGATCAATAACCGCTTGGTGCCCAACCCGATGGAGCCCCGCGCAGCCATTGGCTCATACAACCGCGCCTCCGACGAATACACCTTGTACGTGTCCAACCAGAACCCGCACGTCGAGCGCTTGCTGATGACCGCGTTTGTGATGGGCTTGCCCGAACACAAAGTGCGTGTGATCGCCCCCGATGTCGGCGGCGGTTTTGGCGCCAAGATTTACCTCTACGCCGAAGATGTGTGCCTGACTTGGGCCTCCAAAAAGCTCAACCGCAACATCAAGTGGAACTGTGACCGCTCGGAAGCCTTCTTGTCCGACGCCCACGGGCGCGACCACTCCAGCCACGCGGAACTGGCGATCGACAAAGACGGTAAATTCCTCGCTCTCAAAGTGCACACCGACGCCAACCTGGGCGCCTACCTGTCGACCTTCTCGACCGCGGTGCCGACCATCTTGTACGCCACCCTGCTGGCTGGACAGTACAGCACACCGCAGGTGTATGTGGAGGTGGACGCTTGGTTCACCAACACCGCCCCTGTGGACGCCTACCGCGGTGCAGGTCGCCCCGAAGCGACATACCTGCTCGAGCGCATCGTCAGCCGCGCCGCATTCGAATTGGGTTTAAGCCAGGACGAGATCCGTCGCCGCAACTTCATCACCCAGTTCCCCTACCAAACCCCGGTGGCCTTGCAGTACGACACGGGTGACTTCCACGCTTGCCTGAATCACGCCAACGAACTGGGCGATGTGGCCGGTTTTGGCGCACGCAAAGCCGCCAGCCAGGCCAAGGGCTTGCT
>Ga0136644_10002186_pt1 | contig 15087 bp, 9 predicted proteins | sample C_130820_EF_Meta_FD_94780 | JGI IMG/M metagenome (GOLD analysis project Ga0136644, IMG submission 94780) | Freshwater microbial communities from Lake Croche, Canada to study carbon cycling - C_130820_EF_MetaG (v2) (version 2) | ecosystem: Environmental > Aquatic > Freshwater > Lake | place: Lake... | reverse complement strand
TGAAAAAAAAGATTCTGAAAAAAAGGATTCTGAAAAAAATAAATCTGAAAAAAAGGATTCTGAAAAAAAAGATTCTGAAAAAAAGGATTCTGAAAAAAATAAATCTGAAAAAAAGGATTCTGAAAAAAAGGATTCTGAAAAAAAGGATTCTGAAAAAGAACCTAATAATTTAACAGAATCATCACCATCATATACGCAAATTTTAAAAACTGAAACTCCAGATAATAAACAAAATCAATTAAATTTAAATTCATCAAATACAGAAACTAAAAATGATGTAATATTACAACCTAAAAAAATAGATGATAATTATTTTAATCTTACAGATTCATCATCATCATACTCAAATATATTTTATAAAACATATTAAAAATAATATGATTTAAGTAAAATATCGTCATTATAAATACGTATATCATATGTCCATATTTCAATACGTATAGATGAACAAAAATATATTAATTTTAATATTTCTTTTGCAAACATATAACCAAGAGAATACACTTTAAAATCATGACTAGACATATAAATAAAATTTATATCATTATTTGATAATATATCCATAATTAATTTTAATATTTGTGAACTATATTTATGACAAAATGTTGAATTGTTTAATAATTTATAATAATATTCATGTGCTACTATTTTTAATTTATCTATTAAATCTTCTGTTAAATTTAATGGCAATTCTTTATTATGTTCTTTATATATTTCTATTGTATTGTATAATGCTAAATAATCATTAACTGTTTTTATTTTATATCCAGTTATATCAAAAAGTTGTTCATCTAATTCAATTGATGATGTTTCTAAATCTATATCATCTAATATATTTTCAAAAATTGGATTATTTAATATTTTAATATCATTTAATACATCTTTTATTATTATATCTTTTTTATCTAATATTTTATTAAATATCCCATAATAAATATATTTTGCTGAATCTTTTGTTCTATCAAAATCACTACTTAATATACATGTTTTATTTTCATTGAATTCAAAATATGGACTAAATAAATTAAATATATATTTTCCAAAATTAATACAATATTGTTGTCCATGTTCTGTTAATTGTGCTGATTTATTAGATTTATTAAATTGTTTAAATTTAGGAGGTAATAAATTTGGTTCCCTTGGTCCATGTCTTGCTAATATAATTAATTTATTTAATTTAGAACTTATATTTTTTATAATTATTTTTGGTCTAATAATTATATGAAAATGTTTTATATGTTTAACTGATCTATCTTTTTCTGGATTGATCCATATAAGATACTCCATATTTTCTAAAAATCTAATTTTATTTAAATTATTAAAAACATCTAAATGATTTGCATCATTAAATGTCCAATAAATATAATGAGTACTATTTGGTGGAATAGAATATGGAAATTTATTTAATGTTAATATATTATTATCATCAAATTTATAAACGACTTCTTTTGTAATATATTCATTGATAGATTGTGAATTTTCATCATTTATATATATTGAATATTTAAGAGAAGTTAAATAAGATCTATTAAAAAACCATATTCCATCAAATCCAGAATTTATATTATTTTTATCATTAATTAATACTGAGTTATAATTCATTTAATTATAAAAAGGATAATATTTTATAAAAAATAAATAAAATATTTATTTTTTCCCTCACTTTATTTAATCAGATAGTTTGTTTCACAAACTATCTGATTAAAAAATTGAAAAATCAACTTTCCACATAATAGATATAATAAAAAAGAATATATTAAATGTCCCCGAATAAATATTGTTATAAATGCAGCATTAAACAAAAAGCTGATGAATCAATTTCAAACATTTATATTTTTAACATTGTAAATAATATTATTTTTAATTCAAATACAATGCCTGAAATATATGATAAAATGGATAATTTAAATATAGAATTTGATAAATGGTTAGAAAGAAATAATAGCGGATTAAATGTTTTTGAATGGTTCTCATGGTATTTATCTATTAAAATAAAAAAATATTGTCATATTAAATCTAAAGTTTATGCATTTTTTCAAAAAGTATTTTCTGATAATACTATATCTTCTATATTTACACAATCTCAAATAAAAACAATTATAAATCTTAAAAATCCTAATACATTATTATATCATTTAGTTCGTTATTGTGAAAATTCAAATGATAAATATTATAAACGATTTTATAATTTATTAATTGATATTGGATCTGATCCACTAACTGAAGAACAATTAACTGAAATTAAAAATTTAAATATTGAAGAAGAAAATATCCCAGATAATTTAAAACCTTATATTTCTAAAATAACAACAACTTATAAAAATATTGAAAAAATAATCATTCAAAATATTGAATCTAATTATCCTGATTATCAATTAGATAAATGTATTATATGTAATGAATTAATTGATTATACTTTAGAAATTCCTAAAATAATTAATTATGCAAAAAATAAAAATGAAAAAATATTATTAGATCTTATAGAATTTGCATTTAGACAAAGAAAGTCATTAAATAAAATTTTTAATAATTATTATGAAACATTAAATAATAATTCTGATAAAAATCTTATTCATAAACGACATGAACATATTTTAGATATTTATTCTACATGTTTAAATTAATTTATTATTTTTATAACTGTATAAATTATTATATAGTTCCAAAAAAATATCTTATTTAAGTATATATATCAAAAATGTTTAATCAAGTATCTGATCCCGCTTCTCTTCCAACTACCGAACTAGTATCATCAATTGCTAAATTAATTAATAGTGAAATGAATAAACAAAATTCACCTGTCGATGTTAATAATAATTCTGACTTTTCTAATGCTATTGTAGATGCAACTGCTGAGAAATTAGCTGACAAATTATTTGTCTTTGTTACTGGTTCTGATTCAAAATTAACTGGTAAAAACCCCTCCAATAGTAAACCAGTCAATTAAATCATATAACGGATAAACTTAATAAATGATACAATCAGAACAAAACTACTTAAACTCTAGTACAAATTACATAAATATAAAAAATATTCATTTACATAAATATTTTTTATAATAAATTATAAATAAGACTAATTATATGAATACACAAAAATATATAGAATCCAATAATTTACAAACAAAAATTTTTGAATTAACATTAATAAAATTAACTGAAAAATTATCAAATCATTCAAATTTAGAAGATGAAAAAAAAGAATCAATTAAATTATTAATTGAAAAATTATCAAATTATCCAAATTTAGAAGATAAAAAAAAAGATGAATCAAAAAAAGAATTAAAAGATGAATCAAAAAAAGAATTAAAAGATGAATTGATTAAAAAGAATAATCAATTCATATATATCTTAATTCCAATTATTTTTTTAATATATAAATTATTTTTATATTATTACAAATAAATCAAAACATTTTGGTAATATATCCCATGCTAAATAAAAATATCCATCTATACAAAAATTTGATCCATATGAATTTCTACAAATAAATGATTTATTTTTAATATCATATCCAATAATAACAACACAATGATTATATAATATATTTGATGAATTAAGTAATTTTAAATTATATATGTAATTTGTAGGAGATAATGTATAAAATGCATTATTAACAGGAATACCTAATATAATTGGGCAATTCCAATCTAAATAGTAAATTATATCATTAATATTATTTCTAACGCTTAAAATATTTTTACCATATTTTAATGATAATTTAAATAATGAACTATTTTCCCAATTTACAGGTGGAACTAAATAATCTGTCCATTGAATATTGTCATACATAACTCATAAACTTAACGATCTAATACCATAATATATACCTGTTCCAATATCTGCATTATCATTAAGTCTTGATGTATCATCTCGTCTAGCTAAATAATATATTGAATTTGTACTTAAATTTACTATATTCTTATTATTTTTATAATTTAAATATTCTGCTAAAAATTTACATCCATATGCTACACATTCATCTGTTATAGTTTGATTTAATATAGGAAATTTATCATAATCCATGATAATATGAGTAAATTTAATTGGTGTATAATTAGGAATAATATGATAAATGTTTTTAGTTGGTTTATTTATTGATAACATTATAATTATATTATATAATATAATCTTATTACTAGTTATATTTTATTAACCATTATAGCAAACTAATAAAATGATCAATAATATTATCAAAGTTTAATTCATGTTGAATTAAAAAATCAGTTAAATCCCATTCATATAGATTTCCTAATAATGGATTATAATATTGAATATGTGTCAATTTATTAATATTTTTATTATCAATATTATATTTAATAAACAATATGATATATTTTATATAATCATTTATCGATGGTTTAATATTAGTAGATGAATTAATAATTATCATCCTATTATCTAATATTAAATCTATTTTTCCAAAAATAAAATTATTAATAATAATATCATAATTATAATCAACATATTCAGTTAAAATAATATTTGATTTCAACCATTCATTTATTATATTTAGATGATCAATTAAAATAGTTTTATCTTTGAAATTAATATTATTTAATATTAATTGTAATGAATATCTACCTTTTATTAATTCATTTATTATACTTAAATTAAATATATCATCTATTAAATCGATTGATGATATATTTTTATTTTGAAATTTAATATATGATTCAGTTAAGATTGATTTATTATCTTTGGTAATATTATTAAAATCAACAGTAATAAATTCAGAATCAGATATTAAATTATAAATATTTGATAATATTTTTTTTGATTTGGGCATTATAAATTCTGAATTTAATTTAATAAAATAATCATTATGTTTATTTAATTGAGATTCATTATTGTTTTTGATTGCTTGTTTAAATGAATAACGAGTATTTTTAAATATCTGATCATTTTTTATATATGGTAAATATACATATTCTGTTTCTGATATTATCTCTAATATAATTCTATATAATTGCAAATCTAACATATTTGAACAAATTATATTTAAATCTGTTAAATTTGGATAATCAATTATTTCATCAAAATTTATATTTGAATGTATATTAATTAATTTGAAATTTAAATATTCGTCAGGAGGTAATATTTGTTTATTTTTTAAATCCATAAATGTACATATATCCAAATTATATATCATATTTGATAATATATTAGTTCTTTTTAATAATAAATTATCATATATCGGATTTGACCATTCAAATGAAACAAAATCAGCTATACTCTTGTCTAAATTATATAATTCATATATAAATCTAGATGGTTTAAATTTATCAAACCACATTGATGTTATTAATAATTCTTCTTTTGCTCTAGTACATGCAACATAAAATAATCTTCTTTCTTCTTGAACATCTGCGCCAACAATTGGAAATGATCCATCAATACAATTAATTATAATAACATAATCAAATTCTAATCCTTTTGAACCATGTATAGTTGATAATATAACATTATTAGACTCATTTTTTAATTCAGAATCTAACATTTTAGTTTTAATGTTATGAAGTGCTAAATAATTTTCTATTTTATATAATTTTTTATTAGTTCTACTTAAAATTGCTATTGATGCATTTTTTTTATATTTTTGAATTCTTAGTATATATTCATGTATATATTCTTTTTCATTTTGATCATTTTGAAAAAATCTTATTTTTGGTTTTTTTATTTCATTTATAGATCCTGATATTATTTGTTTTTCTATTCTATCAGAATTAAAACTAATTATTGCATTTGTAAAATTAACAATTCCTGGATTACATCTATAATTTATAGTTAAATATTTATATTCTGCATTATTAAAATCCTCACAAAAATTTAATATATATTTAATTGATGTATTTCTAAATGTATATATATTTTGTTGTTCATCTCCTACAACTGTTAATAAATCTGCATATTCAAACCATTTATTAATAATATTATATTGTAATTGATTAATATCTTGATATTCATCAACGAAAATATATTTATAATTTGATTCTTTATCATTCAATAATTCAATATATTTAATTAAATATTCTTCTGGTATAGATTCAGGTTTATTATCATCTATTTGATAATTATTTTGAATTATTTGTCTTAATGCGATTGAATGAAATGTACCAATTGTTATTTTATTTATTATACTTTTATCTAAATGTTTTGATAATCTTTTTATTATTTCTTCTGTTGCATTTCTTGTAAATGTTGTTAATATAAACTCTTCTGGATTGCAATTTAATATTTGAATCATATATATTACTTTGTTTATAATTGTTGTTGTTTTTCCAGATCCAGCACATGCAATAATACATAATGCTTGTTGGTGATCTAAAAATTCAGTATCATATATGATTTCTTTTTGAATATCATTTAACATATCTTTTGATATTAGTAAAGCATTATTACTTATCATTTATATAATAAGATTAAATATATATTTATATAATTAATCTTATATTCAACTTAATTAATTTTAATTATTTTTTAATTATTTTTAATTATTTTTTTAATTATTTATGATCTGATTGCATAATTATAATGATTACCTAAATAATAAATATATATATCGTTTAATACAATATCTGGCTGCATCCCCGCCAGCGAGGGGGCAGCTGGCTGCATCCCCGCCAGCGAGGGTTCAATTTTTGTTATATTATTATTATCGCTATATAATAAATTAACTCTAGTTAATTTATTTTCATTTTTCATTACTTCAGTAAATGCCATTATTTCTAATCCTCCTCCCCAATATATTGAATTGAATCCTATTCTTTCATTTATAGGTTTTATCATTAATGATAAATATTTTTCTATTTTTCCTGTTTCTGTTAAACTATCATAATCTATTAATTCTGGGTGTTGTTTATTTTGTTCTGACCAATCACTAATAAAATATAATAATACTGTTTTATATTCTTCATCTGATTGATATCTTGATCTAATATAAGTTGTAATTTTGCTTCTTAAATTAAATGTATTTTCATTTGTTGTTTGTTGTTGTAATAATGAATTAAATAAACAATCACCATCCCCAGCAACATTAATTATATTATATTCAGAAGGTAAAATTGTTTCTGTTGATGATAAATTTGATTTAATTGATTCTGTTAAATAAATAATAGGTTCTATATCTGATAAATTATTTAATAATACACTTGATTTACTATAATTTTTAATAATAATTATTTCTATTTTTCTTAAAATATTTAATAAATTTATTATAAAATTTGTAAATCTATTAAAATCTGATGTATTAAAATCAATTTTATAAAATAAATTATTTATTTCAAATGCACAATATATCATATATATTGTTGTATTATGTAATTCTGTTATTTTTTCTAAATATTCATCATGAATATTATTATTATAAATATTTAATAATATTCTAACATTTAATATAGCATCGTCATCTGAAACATATCTATAAGCTTTATATAATACACATAAACCATCAATTATAATATCATTTGGATTAATTGTTTTATCAACCATTTTTTTTTGATTATTTATATCAACAGTTTCTATTTGTAATGTAAGATCTTTGGGAATTAATGATAATTTAAATAATTCTACAACATAATAATTTATTGTTATTATTTTTCCATCTATATTAATATTTTTTATAAATGAACTATTTTCTAATTCTATTAAGTCAATATTATCAACTTTATTATTTTGGGATGAGATTGTAGTACCATAATAATAAACAAATCCGTTTGATTCTGTTTTTCCTCTTCTTCCACATCTTCCAGCCATTTGAATTAATTGAGTTGATGAATAATTAGATGAATTTATTTTTCCATTTGGTGCCTTAATTATAACTGACATAATTGGATAATCAATTCCTATTGTCATACTTTGTGATACAAAAATAAATCCAATATGTGGATCTGATGTAGTTGAATTTTTTATTGATGTTAATATTGCAATTTGTAAAAATAATGGTAATGATGGTATAACACAACTTATTCCAAATTTAGCACCCTCTATATATAATTCTAATAACTCAGTTATATAACTATCATTTATATTTAATCCTTCAGCTAGACACATTTTTTCAGATCTAATTCTATCAAAGTTAGATCTATCTGATTTTTTATTTAAAATATTATTTAAAGTAATTAGTAAATTTTTATGTTTATTAAATGATAATTCTTTAGATACAGAAATATCTATTTTAGGGAAAGAAAAATTTATATTTTCATCAATTCCTGATAAATTATCTACTTTAAAATAATAATTAAGTATTTCTTTTAATTCATAACTTATATTTTTTAATTCATTAATATTAATAACTGTTGAATCTGATAATATAAGTTTATTATCTTCTGGAACTTCAAATATTTTTTTTATTAAATTATTTTGTTCTGGTGTAATAGATAATAAATAATCTGGGTTATTTGCAATTTTTAATAAACAATCTCTAATATTTGTTTTTATTATTGTTTTAATTTTTTCTTTTAATTGTTCTAATTTACTATTTAATCTATCAATGTCTGTTGTTTTTTTAGTATCATTTTTTGTTTTTTCTTTTGATGATGATAATTCAGCATATTCATCTTTTTTATTTTCAACTATAACATTAAATTCCTCAATATATTTTTCTATTTCATTCGCTAATTTATCACGAATCATATACATTATCTTATTTTTCTTTGATAATTTATTCACTATTGTTGAAAAATTATTAAATGCCATTTCTTCCGTTTCTTCAAATATTAAACATGGGATTTTTCCTCTTTCATTCTTGATTAAACATAATAATTTTAATAAACTTTCATTTGTTATTTTTTCTTTATTTTCTTTACTTTCTTGTAATGAATATATATTTTCACCATCAAAAGTATGTTCTATTAATGTTATTACTCTTTCATTATATTCAATTGGATCAGATAATATTATACTATATTGATTAATATCATTTTCTAAAGTGGAAACATCAGAAATTAAATATTCTAATTTTGATGCAGTTATTTCATTTGATCTAGTTAAATATTTAGATTCAAATTCTTGATTTGATATTTTTAAAAAAGTTGATAATTTATTTATTATTTGAAATTTTTCTGTTTCTGTGCATTTATTTATTAATAATAATCTTACATCTTTTAACATATCCGGCTCAAATACTGATAAAACTTCTATAAAACTATCATTTAATGTATTCATTTCTGTCATTTTTTCAATATAATTATTATAAATTGAAGTTGCATCTTTATTTAAACCTCTAATTTTAAATTCATCATTAATTTCTTTACTTTTTAATAATTCATATATTTGTTTTGTTATATGTTTTTGAATATAATTATTTAATTCTGGTAAATTTTTAATTGTTGCTGATGCACATATTATTTGATTAACACATCTAGTTAACATATAATAAATTCCTCTGGCTCTAGCATATTCAAATTCATTACTGGCATAACTTGGAGATAATAAATGAATTTCGTCAAAAATACCAATACTATAAAATTTATTATTTGCTTTAGTATAATTCATTAAAGCTATTGGAGTACCAACATAAATAATAGGTTTATTACTTTCATCATCAATATTATAATTTTCAGTAATTAAACTAATTTTGATATTTGGAAATGTTTCTTTTATATTTGCGTAAATTTGTAATGATAATTGATTTGATGGAGCAACATATAATAATACATTTTTATTATCTTTGTCATTTAATATCATATCAATTGCTTTCATCATTGTAAATGTTTTTCCTCCACCTGTTGGAACTGATACTATACATGATTTTTCATCTTTAATATTTTGTAATAATTTAACTTGCCAGTCATCTAAATCAAAACCATAATTTTTTAATTTATAATTTTTTGTTATTAATTCCTTTTTTGATTGTACTATTTCAAATTTTACATTATATTCTTCATCTGAATCTGATTCTGAATCCGATTCTGAATCAATAACTTTATTTTTATTATTTTCAATAATATCATTAATATCAGTTTTAAATTGTTTTGTATAAAATTCTCTACGAAATATTTTTTTTGCGGCTTCAAATATTGCATCTTTTTCTAAATCATTTACATTTAATATATTATATTTTTTAACAAATTCTTCTTTTGATGATACTTCTTTAATTAATGTAGTATTTTGTTTTTTTGTTTTTTTACTATTTTGTTTTTTTGTTTTTTTAGTTTTTTTTGAAGGAATAGCATTTAATGCTTCTATTTCTGTATATCCCTCTTTTTTCATAATAGTAATATATTTTATAATATCACTTTTGGAAAAATCACCAGATAAAACTTTTGTTACTATTTCTTGATAATTAATTTTCTTTTCTAATTGCTCTAAATCACTTTTTACACCTAAATTTTTTGAAACATAATAAAATTCATCTCCAGATATATTTAATCTTGATAATAATTTTCTTTCTGAATTTTTTATTCTACTATTTAATTTAGTTTCAAATGTACTAATAATTAAACTATTATCATTATAAATTTTCTTTTTTGCATTAATATATGTTTCATCATATTTATCATGTAATTGTGAATCTAATAATTCTTTATTTTTTTTTTCTAATAATTTTAATTCATTCTTTAATGTTATTTTTAATTTATCTCTATTTGATTTAGTTTCATTTATTATTTTTTTTATATCATTATTAATTGCAACTTCAAATGCTTTTTTATATATTAATTGCAATATTTCATCAAATTCTCCCAAAATAAATTCTTTTTTAAATTTTTCTAAATCAATTAGTTTTTCATTTGTATGTAAATTAAACCAAAATCTTGGACATAATATTCTTTTTGCATATAATTCAAAATTATCGTTTCTTATTATTAATCTTGGATCCAATAATATATGTTCAAATAATAATCTTGCGGAAACTGTACCATTACATAATAAATAACCAAAACCATGATGCATTAAATCACATGTTATATTATTATTAATAACATCATTAAAATTACTCTTGGTTATTTGACATATTTTTGTTGTTGGTTTTGTAAAATTTTGAATATAATCTAAAACTTTATCATTTAATATAATTGCTGGGCAGCTATTTATTCCATTTTCTCTAGTATCTTCTCTAGAAATATAATGTGAAAAATTATGTTTATCAAAAACTGGTAATAAATAATCTGATTCTGTATCAAAACCATTTTCTTTTGATTGTATATCTCTATTACAATAACAACAAAACAATATTTTTTCTTTTTCTATTGGTTTTTGGTCTTTTTTAACAGTTTCAATATATTTTTTGTTTTGATTTGGTTTATTTTGTTTAGCAGCTCCACCAAATTGATTATTTATAAATTGACATGATAACATCTATATATAAAAATAAAATATAAATAATTTTTGAAAATTATTTATATTTTTATAAATTGATGAAAAAATTGATTTTTATTTATTATTGCTTATAAATTATATAAATTAATTATAAATATGACTAACTGCATCCCCGTCAGCGAGAGGATAACTAGTTTTATCTATATCAGAACACATCAATATTATGATAATGATCATGTTTGTAAATTAGGTAGAACTAATAATTTTATTAATAGAGATAAAAATTATATTACTGGTGAATTTATTAGAGGTGAATTCAGTTTAATTATTCAAATTTTAAATTATGATGATGTTTTTACTGAAAAGCTTTTACAAAGATATTTTAAAAATTATCATCTTAAAAGAAATGGTGGAACAGAATTTTATAATAAAAAAATAATGGATGAAATTATCCCATTTTTAGAAAAAACTAATATTAAATTTAAAGTTTTGAATAAAGAAGAAATTAATCAAATTATTTTTGATGATAAATTTTCTTCATTAATTAAATTAAAACATATCAATAATATTAAAATCAATATTAAAAATAATAAAAAAGAAATTTTAAATAATCATCTTAAATATGTTATTAATAATTATGATACTATTTTAAGAAATCAATTACAACAAAATTATATTATTGATATTTCAAATAAACTAATAGATTATAATAGGGTATTTATTAAAGCTCCTACCGGTTTTGGTAAAACTCATTTATATTATAAAATCATCAATAAATTTAATTTTAATAAAATATTATTTTTAACACCTAGAAGAGATTTAAATTTACAAATATTAGATGATAAATATTCAAGTTATTTAAATTTAGATGAGTTTTCAATAATACATTTTAGCCATAATAAAAACTTTATATTAACTGATAAATTTATTATGACTTCTTGTTATCAAAGTAATAAACAATTATTAGAATTTATTCAACATAATAACATTATTTTTGATATTATTATTTTTGATGAATCTCATATATTGGATAGTTGGTTAAATAATTCATTTTTAATAGATAATATAACTAATTATAGAATATTTGGATCAGCAACGCCAACAGAAACAATTGAAATTAATACAAATATTTTTGGGCAAATTGTAGAAAAAATAAATGTTTCATCATTACTTTCATATAAATTATTATGTGATATTGAAACTATCATAAAACAGTTAAATAATCAGAAAAAGCAATATCATAATTTAAAAGATTTAATAATAGATTCAATGATAAATTTTAATAAAAGAAAAGGAATTATTTATTTGAATACTCAAGAAAATGTTAAAACATTATACAAATTATTAAAAAAACAAAATCAAATAAATACATATATTTATATTTCTGATAATATTGATAATGATTTTGATACAAATATAAAAAACTTTGAGGATGATATTAATAAAGCTGTTATAATTGCTGTTGGTAAAATTAGTTATGGATACGATAATAATAATATTGATTTTATATGTATAGGAGATCCTAGACAATCTGATATAGATATAAGACAAATTATAGGACGTGGATTAAGATGGAATAAAAAAGACTATCCAAATAAGATATTGCATTTATTAATTCCATTATATCGGGATGAATTTAATAATTATGAAAATAATGAACATTTAAAAAAATATTTAGATTATATAATTGGAGAATGTGAAAAAGATATAATATTTAAATCAGATGGATCATTTAAAATAAGTGATAAATTAAATGAATCAACGGAAAGTAATAATTATGATGGAGATATAGAAACAATAGAGATATTAAGAGAATATTCAACAACAGGATATAATAAATTCACAGATTTTATGAGATTTTTAAGAAAAAATAATATATATGATGAACGTAGTTATAATCATTTTAGAGAGATTAACAATTGGATCCCAGAAATAGGGAATATCCATGAGAAATATCCAAAATTTTGTTTCAGGAATATTCATCCTAATAATATTAATTATTATTGGGATAAACAAGAAGCATTAAATGCATATACGCTATGTGATGAAATTTTAATGATTAAATTAGGCAAGGATAAATATAGAAAATGTAATTATAATAATAAATTAATTAAAATAAATGAATTAGATAATAAAATACCAATAATTAATTTTGACTTATATTATCCAATTTGTAAATAATTTTTGTTTAGATTTTATTTTTATTTAGAATATATTAATTTATCAATATTAAAACTATTTGGATTACCATAATCATCTAATGAATTTAAAAAAGCAGTTTTACTATTATCTTCAATTTCTTGTAACATTTTATTTAATCCTTCGTCTAATCCATCAAAATTATTTAATGTTTCTTCCATTTTATTTTGATATTTTAATGGTGGAATTGGAATATTAAATTTAGATAAAGTTTTTGCATCCATATGAACTTGACCACAACCTTTAGTATATTTAAAAATACTATCTTGTATTAATAATAAATAATTATATAGATATTTTTCTGTTAGAATTGATATATTAATACTTTGAATACTAATACAATCTGAGCCCCATATTTTAGTTTTATATTGTGATATTAAACCAGCACTACCAGATGTAGCACATATAATTGTGTTTTCTTTCATATTATATTCATTATGAAATCCAATCGGCTTTTTCCCACTTCCTATAACTGGATATTCACCATCAATAAAATTCACACTTGTCAATGCTGTTCCATTTTTAAATTTACAAACTTCACCAATTCTTTTAAAATTATTAATATCTCTATTTGTTGCACATTTAATCATTGCTTCCATATACATTTTACGCATTTTATTATTTCCTTCAATACCTTTTAATATATCTTTTTTTTTTTCTTCAATTTCCATTATATTTTGAATAATTTTTTCTTGTTCTTCTATTGTTGGAATTGGTATTTTCATACGATTAAAATTCTTTTGATCCAATGATTGATGACAAGAACCTCGTAAATATGTATTTTCAATATGTTCTTTGATAGATTTTAAATAATAATATATATATTTAAAATTTATTCTATCAATATATTTTTCTTTTATTATTAATCTAGATACTAAATCTGTACATATACATTTTCCATTATAATATGTAATTCCTAATTTTGTTGTATTTGATGTTAAAAATATATAAACATTTTCACCATCTATTTTATAATTATTTGTATATTTCCATTCATTATGATTTTGACATTTACTAATGACAGGATATTCACCATTTTCATCTTCTTCTACTTTAGATGATTGTATTTTACCTTTTTCCAAACTAAAAATATCTGCAAATTCTATCCATTCAAAATTAGTCATTTTTGAACTTAAATTTTCAATATATTCATCTTTTAAATAATCTATTACATACCATGATAAATTTGGTTCTTTTTTTATATCATCTATTGTTACTGTTATAATTTTTGTTAAAAATGTACATTCTTTATTAGCTTGAATAAAATTAATATTTTTTGTTCCTTTTTTATCTTTTTCAAATATTAAAGCACATGTTTTAATTCCTGTATGTGTAAATGTTCCACCTTCAAATAATATAATATCTGTAATATTTGTTTCTTTCATAAAATATTTTCTCTCATTTGAATAAGATGATCCAAAAAATAATTCACCATATGGAAGAACAATTAAACATAATCCATTTTCTTCTAATTTAAAAAGATTTAATTCTAAAAATTGTATTGGTGGAGAATTATCTTTTAAATTATATATATCATCTAATTTAATTTTATTTGTTTTTGTATATTCATCTGATTTAAAATTTTCTTTAATTTGATCAAATTTTTTATCAGTTTGAAAAGGTGGATTAG
>Ga0136644_10002184_pt1 | contig 15094 bp, 12 predicted proteins | sample C_130820_EF_Meta_FD_94780 | JGI IMG/M metagenome (GOLD analysis project Ga0136644, IMG submission 94780) | Freshwater microbial communities from Lake Croche, Canada to study carbon cycling - C_130820_EF_MetaG (v2) (version 2) | ecosystem: Environmental > Aquatic > Freshwater > Lake | place... | reverse complement strand
GCGGCCGTTCCCGCGGCCACTCCGATTCCCTCCACGGCGGCGGTACAGGCTGCACCGGCGGCTCCCCCCGCGCCACCAGTAAGTGTTCCCCCGATGCCTGCAAAACCCGCAACAGTAGCCGCTCCCATCGTCCGTCCCGCCGCGGTCACGAATCCTCCCACACCACCCGTCGCTCCAAGCACTCCCGGAGCCACCAATGCCATGACCGCAACGAACCAACCGACAACCGTCTCCCCGTCCCAAGTCTGGCCGATTTATGCGCCGGGCCAGATGCCGCGCGGCCGTCTCTTGGAGCCTTCCGACAATCAGGATCTCGCCTCCCGGGGTGTCGGAGAGGAACGCAACTATCTCAAGGGGCGCTTCACCGTCACGGCATCGGGCAACGGCCGTGCCGTTCTTCGCCCTCAGAGCGCCATCGCCGGAGTGCCCATGGGTCCCAGTTCCAAGGTGCGCGTGATCGTGGAGTTCCCGGCGGGAATGATCCCCCCTTCGGAGGGAAGCCAACTCTCCCGTGATACGCTCCGCCCCTTCCAGATTACCTCCGTCAAACGAGGGGAGGACGGCCAGATCAACATTTACGCGCGCGAAGTGACGCGAGGCCAGTAGCGGAGCGGTCGAAGACCGCGAAAGATGAAATCTGAATCTTGAAGCTCGTGGATTAAGCCGCATGGCTTCTCTCCAAAGACGAAACCAACGAATCCGTGAGGCCATTTTTCAGGAAACCACTTTCATGAAGTCAGGATCTCAGGTTTCATCGCCGCCCCTGCTTCCCGTGATCCTCGGGGAGCTTCACCGGTCAGGTGCCATCCCGTTCCGGCGGTTCATGGAACTGGCGCTCTATCATCCCGAGCACGGTTACTACTCCTCGGGACGCGCCCGGGTGGGCAAGGAGGGGGACTTTTTCACCAGTGTGAGCGTCGGCGGGATCTACGGCCGACTCCTTGCCACCGTCTGCCGCGAGGTCTGGGAGCGACTAGAACGCCCGAGCGAATTCACCATCATCGAGCAGGGAGCCAACGATGGGAGCATGGCCTCGGATATTCTCGGAGCGGTTCAGGAGGGTGATCAAGACTTCCATCTCGCCGCGCGATTCGCAATCGTTGAGCCCTCTCCAACAAATCGGGAGCGCCAGCAACAAAAGCTACGAAATGTTCCGAATGTTTCCTGGGTCTCCTCGCTGGAAGAGTTGCCGGAATTCACCGGCATCCATCTCTCCAACGAGCTTCTGGACGCCTTTCCCGTTGATGTAGTCCGGTGGAGCGGAGCAAACTGGGAAGAGGAGTGCGTGGCATGCCGCGATGGGTTGCTGTCTTGGACCCAACGATCAATCGAAGATCCGTATCTTCAACAGGCTACCGCTAACCTGCCGACTCATCTACCGCAGGGTTTCCGTGTCGAAATCAATCCCGGACTTTCCCCATGGCTCGCAACCCTGCACACAAAGCTCCAACGCGGCATCATCCTCACGGTCGACTACGGGCAATCGGGAGAGGACCGCTACGCGCCGCATCGGGCCGACGGCACCGTGACGGCATACCGGGGTCATCAACGTTACAACGATCCCCTCCCCGAACCTGGTCTGCGCGACATCACAGCCCAGGTCGATTTCACAACACTCGCACAATCGGCGCGGGCGGTCGGCTTCGTGCTCCTCGGGTATAGCGACCAGCATCACTTCCTCGTCGGAACCGCCGAGCCGTGGCTCCGCTCACTCGGCGATCTCACCGCCGCGAGCGATGCGGCGCGCGGCGACCTGCGCTCCCTGCAGACACTTCTGAACCCCGTCACTATGGGGCGACAGTTCAAGGCGATCGCCTTCGGTAAAGACTTTCCCGCCGAACCTACGCTCGGATGCTTCAGGTATCAGCGCCCGGGAATTGAAGCCCTGGAGGATTGATCAGAAAGGCAGGAAGGGATGAAATCCTGCGGGGCGGCTGTTCTTCTTTCCTCCCTACCTGCCTTCATGATTCAAATCTCCAACTTTCGGTCGAGGATTGCTCCCAGATGGGACTGGAGCTCCTCGTTTTCAAGACGCTCGAGGACGGTTCCTAAGAAGCCACGCACGATCAGTTGCGCCGCCTGCTTGGGTGAAATGCCTCGGGCCATCATGTAGAAGAGCTCGTCCTGGTTGAGTTCGCCTGAGGTCGCTCCGTGGGTGCATCGGACGTTATCGGCCAGGATCTCAAGTCCGGGCATGGAGTTGGCCTCAGCCTCGTCGCTGAGCATGAGATTGCGCACCTTCTGGTAGGCATCGGTCTCGTGCGCCGCATCCTCGACCTTGATCAAGCCGGCGAAGATCGTCTTAGAGGAATCGGCGAGGGCATTGTGATAGAGTAGGTCGCTCGTGGCACGGGGGGCAAAGTGATCCTGGAACGTGCGCTGGTCGATCTCCCGCTCACCCGAAGCAGGGTTGATGGAGAGCATGACGCTCCGGGATCCCTCGCCGAGAAGATGGCTGTCGCTTTCGCCCCGGATGTAGGCTCCGCCAAGGTTCATCTGGAGCGCGATGGACGTCCCATCCTTCTCCACCTCGGTGGTATTGAGATGGAAGGCTGTCGTCCTGCCGCTCCAGTCCTGAACACCGACATAGGAGAGTCGGGAACCCGCGCCGAGCGAAAGGTCATTCACGGCCACGGCCAGGGAGGCATCGTTTCCAGCAGAGACGAAGCGATCGATGACAGTCGCGGAGGCACCCTCCTCAAGGACGATCAGGGTGTGGGGAAAGACGGCCGCCGACTCGCCCTCGACCCAGTGCCAGATCTCGATCGGCTTGTGCACGGCAACCCCCTTGGGAACATGAACGAAGGTTCCCGCGCGGAGGCGCGCCTTGTGAAGGGCGGCGAATTTCTTCGATCCGAGGCGGACTTCCGAGGTCATGAAACTCTTTCTGACAAGATCCCCATGCTCCTTAGCCGCCTTCTCCAAGGGCATCACGAGAACTCCGGATGGGAGATCCGCCGTCTCGGAGTGGAGAAGCGCATCGTTGCCGAAGACGAGCTTGGCCGAGAGTCCGGTCAGTCCCGAGGAACGGGAGACCAGATCCGCGGCATCCCTGACGGGAGCGGCCGCAGAAAAGCCGGAAAGGTCGGTCGCCTTGATATTTGCGAAGCGCCATGGTTCGTCACGACGGCTCGGCAGGGGAAGCGACTGGAAGAGATCCCAGGCCCTCTGCTGATCGTGTTGAAACCACTCGGGCCAGCGACCGGGAACGGGGGGGGTGGAGGTGATGGAGTTAGTGGCACTCATCCAACGGAACCCTCCATCTCGAGGTCGATGAGGCGCTTCAACTCGACGGAGTATTCCATCGGGAACTGCTGGACGAGGTCGTTGACGAATCCGTTCACGGCGAGGCTCATGGCCGCCCCCTCACTCAGGCCGCGCTGCTGCATGTAGAAGATCTGCTCGGCGCTGATCTGGCTGACGCTCGCCTCGTGCTGGACGGCGTTACCCTGCCCGCGGACACTGATGGCGGGGTAGGTGTCCGTGCGACTGTGGGTGTTGATGAGCAGGGCGTCGCACTCCGTGTTGTTCTTGCACCCCTTGAGATGCTTCGGGACATGGACCATGCCGCGATAGGTGGCGCGTCCGCTTCCCAGACTGATCGACTTGGAGACGATGTTGCTGGTCGTGTTGTCGGCCGCGTGGATCATCTTGGCTCCGGTATCCTGATGCTGGCCATCGCCGGCCAGGGCGATCGAGACAACCTCTCCGCGGGCCCCCTTCCCCTTCATCACGACTCCGGGATACTTCATGGTGAGGCGGGAGCCAATGTTGCAGTCGATCCACTTGATCTCGGCATCCTCGTGGGCGAGACCGCGCTTGGTAACGAGGTTGAAGACGTTCGAGCTCCAGTTCTGGACGGTGATGTACTGGATCTTGGCCCCCTTCATGGCCACCAGTTCCACGACGGCACTGTGCAGCGTCGAGGTCTCGAACTTGGGAGCCGTACATCCTTCCATGTACATGACCTCGGCCCCCTCGTCGGCGATGATGAGGGTGCGCTCGAACTGCCCGAAGTTCTGCGCATTGATGCGGAAGTAGGCCTGGAGCGGGTGCTTCACCTTCACGCCCGGCGGGACGTAGATAAAACTTCCCCCGCTGAAGACCGCGCTGTTCAGCGCGGAGAATTTGTTGTCACCGCTGGGGATGACCTTGCCGAACCACTTCTTGAAGATCTCGGGGTACTCCTTGAGTCCCTCGGTGCTTCCGACAAAGATGACCCCCTGCTCGCCGACGGCGGCCTTGATATTGGAGTAGGCGGCCTCGCTGTCGAACTGCGCCTCAACGCCGGCCAGAAACTTGCGTTCCTGCTCGGGAATGCCGAGACGCTCGAAGGTCTTCTTGATATCGTCAGGAACTTCGTCCCAGCTGCGCTTGGGTTGCTGTCCCTGCGCGAGATAGTAGCGGATATTCTCGAAAACGATGTTCTCCAGATCCTTGGTCGCCCAGTTTGTCGGCATCGGCTTCTCAAGAAACTTGCGGTATCCCTCCTTGCGGAAGGTTCGGACCCAGTCGGGATCCCCCTTCACGTCGCTGATGTAATCGATCGTCGCCTCGGTCAGTCCGACGCCAGCATCGTAGGCGTAGTCCATCTCGTAGCGGAAATCGCCGACGGAACGGTCGATATCGATCTCGGGCTTGGTCTCTGTGCTCATCGGAAAGTTGAAAATTAAAGCTTAAATAGTTGAAGAACGGGATCAGGCGGCCTTGCTTCCGGATTCCCCAAATTGTTTTTCGACCCAGTCGTATCCGTCTGCCTCGAGCTTCAGGGCGAGATCCTTGTCACCGCTGTGGATGATGCGTCCCTCGGACATGACATGGACCTTGTCGGGAACAATGTAGTCGAGCAGGCGCTGGTAGTGGGTGATCACGAGCATGCCGATGTTGGGACCGCGCAAGGCGTTCACCCCGGCGGAGACGATCTTGAGGGCGTCGATGTCGAGACCGCTGTCGGTCTCGTCGAGCACGGCGTAGGAGGGCTCGAGCATCGCCATCTGGAGGATCTCGCAGCGCTTCTTCTCGCCGCCCGAGAAGCCCTCGTTGACTGAACGGGAGGTGAAGTTCCTGGGCACGCTCAGGGCATCCATCTTGGCATAGAGCTTTGCGTAATACTCGGTCGCCTCGAGTTCCTCACCCTGGGGAAGACGCGCTTGAAGCGCGGCCCGGATGAAGTTGGCGATCGTCACGCCGGGGATCTCCATCGGGTACTGGAAGGCAAGAAAGAGACCAAGACGGGCCCGCACATCGGGCTCCAACCCGAGGATGCTCTCGCCGTCGAGCAGGACGTCACCTGAGGTCACCGTGTAGTCGGGATGACCCGCAATGATCTTCGCGAGCGTGCTCTTGCCTGCGCCGTTCTTGCCCATGATGGCGTGGATCTCGCCCTTGGGGATGTCAAGGGTCAGCCCCCTGAGAATCGGCTTGCCCCCGATGGAGGCGTGGAGATCACAAATGGAGAGAGAAGAAGCGGACATGGCGGTTACTTGATGGATGGTTTTGATTGGGAGTGATTCGTGTTCTTGGAAAAGGTTACGCAGTCGGCGCAGAGGCCGCGGAGCGTCACATCGTGTTGGGTGACCAGAAATCCCACGGGGAGCTTCCATGCCTTCCCGTGGGCCGGCGTAAATTCAATGTCGGCAATCTGAGCGCACTCCGTGCAGTGGAAGTGACCATGCTCCCGGAGGTTCGCGCAGAATCGGGTAGGCTCCCGATCGACATGGACGGCCTTCACCAGACCATTGCCCACCATTGTCTCGAGGCAGTTGTAAACCGTGGCGAGCGAGATCGAGGGCATCTTCTTCTGGGTCCGGATGAAGACCTCGGTGGCCGTGGGATGATCCCTCTTGGCCATCAGCACCTCGTAGACCTGACGACGCTGGGGCGTGAGGCGGAACCCACCTTGGACCATGGCGGAGGCATACGGCCCCAAAGCGCGCTCGCCGGAATCGATCTGGTTCGTGTCGTCCTTCTTCATCGGGTGAACGTCCATGCTATCAGCCCCTCAATCTTTATCAAGAATCATTCTAAATTAGCCTCTCCCGAGTTCATGAGTTCCTGATTGTTTCCCGGCATGATACCTAGAAGTGATTCATGAGATTTTCCGAACTTGGAACCCGCTTGGCAGGACAAACCGGCATCAATGATCTGATGGCGGATCTGGGAGAGGCCTTGGCGGCATCAGCAGATCCGGCCCCGCTGATGCTGGGAGGAGGTAACCCCGCCCACATTCCCGCGATGGAGGCAGTCTGGGAGGAGCGGATGAAAGAGATCATCGCCGATCCTGCCGTGCTGCGGCGCACCCTCGCCATCTACGATCCGCCGCGTGGGAATCCGGGATGCCTCGAGGCACTGGCCGAACTTTTGCGGAGTCAGTTCGGATGGCCCGTCGGCCCGGAGAACATCGCGGTCACTCCCGGTGGCCAGACCGCCTTCTTCCAGCTCTTCAACCTCTTCGCGGGACGCGCAGCCGATGGAGGTAAAGGCAGAATTTTATTCCCCCTCATGCCGGAGTATATCGGCTATGCTGATCAGGCACTCACGCCGGATTCCTTCACCGCGCTGAAGCCCCGCATCGAGATCACGGGGCCCCATCGGTTCAAGTACCGGATCGATTTCGACGACCTCCGCGTGACTCCCGACATCAGGGCCCTCTGCGTCTCCCGCCCGACCAATCCGAGCGGCAACGTCATCACCGACGGAGAAATGCGGCACCTCGCGGAGTTGGCAGCCCAACACGACATCCCTCTCATCATCGATAATGCCTACGGATGGCCCTTCCCTGGCATCCTCTTCGACGAAGTCGCTCCTCTCTGGACCGAGCACACCATCCATGTGATGAGCCTCTCGAAGTTCGGTCTCCCCGGCACCCGTACGGCCTTTGTAGTCGGTCCTCCCGAGGTGGCTGCCGCGGTGGCTTCAATGACCGCTGTCACCGGACTAGCCAATGGAAATTTCGGCCAGTCCATCGCCGGACCGCTCATCGCAAGTGGCGAGATCACCCGCCTCAGCAGGGAGGTCATCCGCCCCTACTACCTCGCCAAACGGGACAAGGCCCTCGCCGCCATCGACGAGTTCTTTCCGGACACCGCACCCTACGCAATCCATGAAAGCGGAGGAGCCATGTTCCTCTGGCTCTGGATCCAGGACTCCAAACGCACCTCCAAGGAGATCTATCGCGCCCTCAAGGAGCGTGGCGTGCTCGTCGTCCCGGGAGAATACTTCTTCTTCGGACTGGAAGATGAGAGTTGGCCCCACCGCCACGAATGCCTCCGCCTCTCCTTCGCCATGGACGACAACGACGTCCGCGAAGGAATCCGCATCATCGCGGATGAATTGTTCGGGAGTTAAGGAAACAATTCCCCGCTGAGGCGCAGAGACGCAGAGGGGTTAAGTCAGGATATATTGCACGACCCTATTAGCGACCTGATCTTTTGGGGTAACCACAGTGCAACTTCGGTATTAAGGCTTGGAAGTTTGGATGCAGGGCTAGGCGTCGTGAGGGAAGGCGTAGTAGTCCTACGCCGACCGAACAGCAACGAAGGCCTGCGCCAAAATCCCAAGCCTTAAAAATCCGAGGTCTGTTTCTCGACGCTCAGTCGAGAAACAACCTCACAGGATTTTCAAGCGCTTCCTTAATTTTAATCAGGAAGGTGACGGCCTCTTTCCCATCCACCACGCGATGATCATAGGAAAGTGCGAGATACATCATCGGGCGGATCTCCACCTTGCCGTTGATGGCGACGGGGCGCTCCTGGATCTTGTGCATGCCGAGGATGCCGCTCTGGGGAGGGTTGAGAATCGGGGTGCTCAGGAGTGATCCGTAGACGCCGCCGTTGGAGATGGTGAAGCAACCGCCTTGGAGGTCGGAGAGGCCGATCTTTCCCTCTCGTGCCTTGACGGCGTATCCGAGGAGTTCCTTCTCTAGGCCCGCGAGGCTGAGCGTCTCGCAGCCGCGAATGACGGGGACGACAAGACCCTTCTCGGTGCCGACCGCCACACCGATGTCGTAGTAGTGGTTCTCGATGAGTTCGTCCCCCTCAAGTTGGGCATTGATCTGGGGAACGGCCTGCAGGGCCTCGACGGTCGCCTTGATGAAGAAGGACATGAAGCCGAGCTTCACGCCGTGCTTGGCCTGGAAGCCCTCCTGAACGTCCTTGCGGAGGCTCATGACAGCGCTCATGTCGACTTCGTTGAAGGTGGTCAGGATCGCGGCGGTCTGCTGGGCGTTGACCAACTGGAGAGCGATCTTGCGGCGGAGCGGGGTGAGCTTGCGGCGGGTCACGCGGCCCTCGGGCTGAGCTTTTGTGGCATGAACAGGTGCCACAGGCGCAGGAGTGGCGGGCTTCGCCACCTCGGTCTTGGCTTCCGCCTTCGGCTCGGGCTTCTTTTCCTCAACCTTTTCCGCCTTGGCCTTCGCTTCCTCCTTCGGAGCAGCGGGAGCCGCCCCAGCCTCGATCTCGGCGACGACTGAGCCGATCGGCACCTCGGCACCTTCGGCGACCTTGATCCGCAGGATTCCAGGCTCCAGGGCTGTCACCTCGGAGGAGACCTTGTCGGTATCGAGGGTGAAGAGGAGGTCTCCGACGGAAACATGGTCACCATCTTTCTTATGCCAGGCGGAGAGGACGCCGGAGGAGATGGATTCGCCGACGGCAGGGACGAGGACGGGGACGCTCATGTCAGGATGGGTTGGAGAGAGGTTGGTGATTATCAGGAAACGCTATGTGTTATTTTTCACCGAAGGCCTGCGCGATGAGGGCGGCCTGTTCGTGCTTATGGGCGGCGGTGGTGCCGACGGCCGTGCTGGCGCTGGCCTCGCGGCCCGCGTAGCCGATGGCGCGACCGAAGGACTTCATGAGCACGGGCAGGAGGTGGTGCCACGAGCCCATGTTCTGCGGCTCTTCCTGACACCAGAGGATTTCCTTGGCCCCGGCGTAGGGAGCGGTGATCTTGCGGAGTTCCTCCTCATGGAGCGGATAAATCTGCTCGAGGCGGACGATCGCGGAGCGGTCGCTCCAGCCGTTCTTCTCCCGGTAGGCCTGCAGGTCGTAGTAGACCTTGCCGGAGCAGAGGATGAGGCGCTCGACCTTAGACGCGTCCGCGGGCTTGGGGCCCTCGAGGATCTCGTGGAATGACCCCTTGGTGAAATCCTCCGTGGTCGAGACGGCGGCCTCGGAACGCAGGAGGCTTTTGGGCGTCATGATGACGAGGGGCTTGCGGAACTCGCGTAGCATCTGCCTGCGCAGCACGTGGAAATACTGCGCGGGGGTGGTGAGGTTGCAGACCTCCATGTTCTCCTCGGCGCAGAGCTGGAGGAAGCGCTCCAGACGGGCGCTGGAGTGCTCGGGTCCCTGTCCCTCGTAACCGTGGGGGAGGAGCATGACAAGCGAACTGGGGCGGAGCCACTTGGTCTCCGCCGAACAGATGAACTGGTCGATGATGATCTGGGCACCGTTGGCAAAGTCGCCGAACTGCGCCTCCCACATGCAGAGCATCTTGGGATAATCCATGGAGTATCCGTAATCAAAGCCGAGTACGGCCGCCTCGGAGAGGGGGCTGTTGTAGACACAGAAGCGGGCCTGGTCGGGCGCGAGGTGCTGGAGCGGGATGTAGCGCTCACGGGTCTGCTCATCGTAGAAAACGGAGTGACGGTGGCTGAAGGTGCCGCGGCGACTGTCCTGTCCGGAGAGGCGGATCGGGATCCCCTGGATCATGAGCGAGCCGAAGGCGAGCGCCTCACCATAGGCCCAGTCGTAGCCGGCCCCTTTCTCAAAGATCTCCCGGCGGCGCTCCAGGACGGCCTTGCGCAGCTTGGGCAGGACGCGGAAGTCGGAGGGGACGGTCGTGAGGCCATCGACGATCGTCTTGAGCATCTTGGCATCGATGCCGGTCTTGACCGGCTGGAACGAGTAGTCGGGCTGGAAGACGGCGGTCGATCCGACGAAGGCCTTCTGGTTGGCCTTCACGTCGGTCACGATCCCCTTCTTCATCTCCGCGAGGGCGGCCTCGAGTTGAGCCTGTGACTTCTTCCAGCTGGCGTCAAAATCCTCCTGCGTGAGGGTGCCGAGCGTCTTGGCGCGTTCCAAAAAGACCTCGCTGGGGCGCTTGTGGGCGCGGATGACCTTGTAGAGGTCGGGTTGGGTGAAGAACGGCTCGTCCCCCTCGTTATGCCCGTAGCGGCGGTAGCAGACGATGTCGATGACGATGTCGCGGCCGAATTCCTGGCGATAAGCGATGGCGATGCGGGCGGCCTCGGCGACGGCGATCGGGTCGTCACCGTTGACGTGGAAAATCGGGGCCTCGACGGTCTTTGCTATCTCGGTGCAGTAGAGGGCGGAGCGGGAGTCCTTCGGAAGCGTGGTGAAGCCGATCTGATTGTTGACGATCAGGTGGACGGTGCCGCCGACCTTGTAGCCGTCGAGTTGGGAGAGATTGAAGCATTCCGCCACGATGCCCTGGCCAGGGAAGGCAGCGTCGCCATGGATGAGAACCGGGATGACCTTCCGGCGATCCACAGTGTCCTCGAGAATGCGCTGGCGGGCGCGCACCTTGCCCAGAACAACAGGATTGACGGCCTCGAGGTGACTGGGATTTGCCGCCAGATAGACCTCGACTTCCTTGCCCTGGTCGTTTCGGCGGGTCGTCTGGTAGCCGAGGTGGTACTTCACATCGCCGCTCGCCTCTCCGAGGTCGGGGTCGTATTTGTCGCTGAACTCATTGAAGACGATCGCGAAGGGTTTCTTGAGGAAATTGGTGAGAACGTTGAGGCGGCCACGGTGAGCCATGCCAAGGATGATCTCCTTCACGCCAAGGTCGGGAGAGCGGAAGAGAATTTCCGAAAGCGCGACCATCATCGACTCACCACCCTCGAGCGAGAAGCGCTTGCTTCCAACGTAGGTGGTGTGAATGAAGTTCTCGAAGCTCTCGGCCTTGTGCAGGGTCCTGAGGATACGGAAATGGGGTGTCGAGGTGTCGACCTTTCCACCGCGCGCCTCGACCCGCTCGCGGATCCAGTGGCGGATCCGCGGGTTCTGGATGTGCATGTACTCGACCCCCATGGTGTCGCAGTAGATGGAGCGGAGTTGCCCGACGATGTCGCGGAGCTTCATCGGAGCGCCGTCACGGAAAGATCGTGAGCCGACCGTGGCCTCGAGATCGGCCTCGGTGAGTCCGAATTCCTTCAACTCCAGCAAGGGCTGGTAAGTCACTTCGTCGGTCAGGGGGTTCAACCTCGAGGCGGTGTGACCGAGCGTCCGGTAGGTGTAGATGAGCGCCTCGACCCGACTCTGCAGGGAGGCGTCACCGGATGAGGAAGCCGGGATCCGGGAACCGGAATCCACGGAGGGCTTTGCTTTCTGATAACTGGCAAAACCGAGTTCGAATCCCTCGAAAAAGGAGGCCCAATCGCGCGAAACCGAGGCGGCGTCTTGGCGCCATTTTTCATAGTTCTCGTCGATGGCCGCCTCGTTCCAGCGGGCCGTGAAGGATGTGCTCATGAAATAGGATGGAAAATTCGTCGCTTCTCCGCACCTCTCCGAAGTCGCTGATTCCGTGACTTTGGCAACAGGCGCGAAATGTCAATGCTTTAGCAGAAGAACCGTGCGGAGCAAGCTGGCAATGGGCTTTCTTGCAACTGATCCCCCCCGAGGATAGGATGAAGCACCAACATTCCCCATTTCCGCGTCATGATTTCCGTCCAAGGACTCTCCAAAAGCTACGGCCCGACCGCAGCGATCAGGGAGATCTCCTTCACAGTGAACAAGGGGGAACTGGTCGGCTTTCTGGGACCCAACGGAGCGGGAAAAAGCACCACCATGAAAATCCTCAGCGGCTATCTGCCCGCCGATGCGGGGGAGGTGCGGATCGCAGGATTTGATATTTTCACCCAGTCGATCAAGGCGCGTTCCCGCATCGGCTATCTTCCGGAGAACGTCCCGCTCTACCCCGAGATGAGGGTCGGCGAGTATCTGGGCTACCGCGCCGCCCTCAAGGGTGTGCGTGCCCGCCGCCTGCCGGAGAAGGTGGATGATGCACTGCAACTCTGCGGACTGACGCATGTCCGACGGCAACTCATCGGAACCCTCTCCAAGGGATACCGACAGCGCGTGGGCCTCGCCGACGCCCTGGTCATCGAACCCGATATCCTGATACTCGACGAGCCGACCATCGGACTCGATCCGGAGCAAATCCGCGAGGTGCGCACCCTGATCAAGGGACTGGCCACCCGGCATACGATCCTCCTCTCCAGCCACATCCTGAGCGAAGTCGAGATGACCTGCTCCCGTGTCCTGATCCTCAACAGGGGGAGGATTATCGCCAACGGCACACCTTCTGAACTCCGCGAAAGAACAGGGCTCTCGCTTGCCGGCCCGGTGCGCCTTGAGGCCATGGTTCCTGATCCCACGGAAGCCGTGAATGCACTCGGGGCCCTCCCCGGAATCGGGTCGGCGCATGTGCTTGGCACCACGGGGGGATGGGTCAGCTTCGAGATCATTCCTTCGGCGGGCGATCCGCGCGGCTCCCTTTTCGAGGAGGCGGTTCGCCGGGGATGGAAACTGCGGGAACTCTCGGCACGGGAATCCTCGCTCGAGGAAATTTTCACGTCGTTCATCTCCCGGAACCGCGAGCCCGGGATCGCCGATACCGCCATTCAGCCAACCGGGGGGGCGATGCCATGAGGAGTTTCTGGACGCTTTGGAAACGGGAGGTGGCCTCGGCCTTCCACACGCCCATGGCGTGGGTGATCCTATGTTTCCTGCTGCTGGTGACAGGCTTCAATTTCTACGCAGGCGTGAGCATCCTCAACCACGGCCCCACGGAGGTCACCGTCGTCGAGTCGTTCTTCAACACGATCTTCTTCTGGTTCCCCTTCCTGCTGCTCTTTCCACTGCTCACCATGCGTCTCTACTCCGAGGAGTACCGGAGTGGAACCGTCGAGCCTCTCATGACCGCCCCGATCCGTGACACCCAGGTCGTGCTGGCCAAGTTTTTCGGCGTCCTCTTCCTCTATGCGGTTCTCTGGCTGCCGACCGGCGTTTACTTCGAGATCTTCTGGCTGCAGACACGCATGACAGCGGCGGGAGCAACCGGCGCCTATCTGGGGGCCTACCTGCTCCTGTTCCTCATGGGAATGTTCTACCTGGCGCTCGGATGCCTTTGTTCCTCGCTGACCCGCCATCAGATCACCGCGGCGGTGACGACCTTGGCTCTGGTCTCGCTCTTCTTCCTGACGGGACTCCTCACGTTCCTCTCCGGAAGCATCGGGACGCTCATGCAGGGGGTAGCCGTGACGCTCTCGCCGATCGAGCAGATGACGCAGTTCTCACGGGGGATCATCGATACGCGTGCCGTCGTCTGGTATCTGGCAATGACCATGTTCTGCCTCTTCCTCACGCTTCACTCCTTTCAGGCGCGCCGCTGGCGCAAGTGACTCCACGGGCATGTCCGCTCCGCACCATAACGTCCGGCTACGCGTCGCGCTCCAGATCGTGGCGGCTTTCGTGATTGCAGCCTGCGTCATGGGATGGTCGATGGGCCACTACAGGCGCTATGATTTCAGCCGATCCCGCAAGTTTGAGCTCTCCAACCAGACGAGGGAGACGCTCCGGTCCCTTGGCGCTCCCGCCAGGGTCGTCATCTACTTCTCACCATCGTCGACAACGATCGGTTCGGAACTTTACGGCGATGTCACCGCCCTGATCCGGGAGTACCAGTTCCTTTCCCATGGACGGCGGGATCTCACCGTGGAGAGGGTGGATCCCCTGCGAAATCCGGCACGCGCACGCGAACTTCAGGCACAATACAGGTTCTCCGGGAACGAGAACGTGATCCTTGTCGAATACGCCGGGCGTAGCACCATGATTCCCGTCCAGGAAATGGGTGAATACGACACGGCGCCGACCGAGTACGGCGATCGTCCCAGATTGGTCGCCTTCCGCGGGGAGCAGGTGCTGACCTCGGCGTTCATCGGACTGGTTCAGCCCGCCTCCAACAGGAAGGTCTATTTTCTCCAGGGCCATGGGGAGGGAATGCCTGGAATCCCCCCGATGCAGATCATCGGCCAGAACCTGAAGCGCCAGAACATCACGATAGCCCCCCTCAATCTCTCCACAGGCAACGCATCCATCCCTGCGGATGCGGCCCTCGTGGTGATCGCCGGAGCGCATTTTGACCTGTCGCCTGACGAACTTGCCGCCATCCGCACCTACTGGCATGGCGGAGGACATCTTCTCGTGATGCTGGATCCCACCGGGGAGACACCCGGCCTGGATGGCTTTCTTCACGAGGAGGGAAGAATCAGGCCTCGTAATGACCGGGTTCTTCGTCTGGTGAACCTCGGAGGCAGCATGGGGATCCTGCGCGATGTCACCGGCGAGTTTTATGCCGGATCCGAGATCACGGCGCGCCTGGTCGGCCTGAACATCCTCTTCGTGGGCAACACCCGGTCGCTGGCCATCAATGACCAGCGGGATCCCTCGCTCCAAGGTCAGGAATCAGGACCTACCCGTCCCCTCATCCGCGGCATCCACGGGTTCAGGGGATGCTCGAACAACGCCAATACCGACGGCAAGGGAGTGACCTTTGATCCCGTGAAGGACAACTTCTTCCCGGCCTACATCGCCGCCATAACCGATCTGGGAGGTGTGCATGACGACAGGGTCGCGCTCGGCGCGTCACGGATGGTGGTGGTGGGGAACAGTGAGTTCCTCAAGGACAAGTTCATCGCGGGAACCGGGCTCGACTTCTTCTCCAGCGCGGTCAACACCCTCATCGACCGCACGCAACTCGCCGGCACAACCCCGAAGACAAAGGAATTCTTCACGCTCAATCTTGATGAGCTTCAACTCCAGAACCTGGCCCTCTGGACCATGGTCGCGGTTCCGCTCGCCGCTGCTATCCTCGGCGGGTTCTTCCTGTGGAGGAGGCGTTCGTGAGCTGGAGGGGTACACTTCTTCTGCTGATCCTCGCGGGACTGGCGCTCTGCACCCTGTTCTTTTGCCAAAGGTCCCGCACCCACTCCGCGGATGAACCGCTGCTGAGGGACGATCGGGCCGCTGCGGAGACGATCACCATCGTCGAGGGATCAAGCCGCATC
>Ga0136644_10002183_pt1 | contig 15097 bp, 11 predicted proteins | sample C_130820_EF_Meta_FD_94780 | JGI IMG/M metagenome (GOLD analysis project Ga0136644, IMG submission 94780) | Freshwater microbial communities from Lake Croche, Canada to study carbon cycling - C_130820_EF_MetaG (v2) (version 2) | ecosystem: Environmental > Aquatic > Freshwater > Lake | place... | reverse complement strand
CTGGCATTCACGCTGTTCGCAGGCTTGACCATGGTGACCAACCTGCCGTTTTACAGCTTCAAGGAGTTCAGCCTCAAGCGCACCGTTCCATTCGTGGTGACGGTCGCCATCGCCTTGGCCATCGCGCTGATCATGGTGCATCCGCCCATCGTGCTGTTCGCGATCTTCTGCATTTATGCAGGCTCCGGTTACGGCGTGTACGCGTGGAAAAAAATGAAGGGACATCGTGCCAGCTTGATTGCCATGTCGACTGACGCGCCTGAGGAAGAGGGCCTTCACCGGTGACGAGCGCGTGCTAGATTCCAGCCATGTCCGAATGTTTGCGCTTTCTGCTGGTTCTACCCACAAGTTGCTCCAGGGCCAGCTGACCGATTCCCCATTCCACTCTGTCTTGCCGGCCCGTTAGCTCACGCAACGGGCCGTTTTCATTGATTCCAACGCTCAATTTCAGAGGCATCACCATGGCCGACAAGCTCATCATCTTCGACACCACCTTGCGAGACGGCGAGCAGTCTCCCGGAGCCTCGATGACACGCGACGAGAAACTGCGCATTGCTCGCCAGCTCGAGCGCCTGAAGGTGAATGTCATCGAGGCGGGGTTTGCGGCCGCATCGAATGGAGATTTCGAGTCGGTCAGGGCGATTGCTCAGGCGATCAAGGAAAGCACGGTGTGTTCACTGGCGCGCGCCAATGACAAAGACATCTCGCGCGCTGCCGAAGCCCTGCAAGGGGGCGCTTCGACCCGTATCCACATCTTCCTTGCCACCAGTGCGCTGCACATGGAAAAAAAGCTCCGCATGACACCCGATCAGGTGTTCGAGCAGGCCAAGCTCTCCATTCGATTTGCACGCAACCTGACGGGTGATGTCGAGTTTTCGCCCGAAGACGGCTATCGCTCGGATCCGGACTTCCTGTGTCGCGTACTCGAGGCGGTGATCGATGCGGGTGCTACCACCATCAATATTCCCGACACCGTGGGCTACGCCATTCCAGAGCTGTATGGCAATTTCATCCTGGATTTGCGCCAGCGCATTCCCAATTCCGACAAGGCAATCTGGTCGGTGCACTGCCACAACGATCTGGGCCTGGCCGTCGCGAACTCGTTGGCTGGCGTGAAGATCGGCGGCGCGCGCCAGGTGGAGTGCACGATCAATGGGCTGGGCGAGCGAGCGGGCAATTGCGCTCTTGAAGAGCTCGTGATGGCGGTGAAGACCCGCCGCGACCACTTCCAACTGGATCTGGATATCGATACCTCTCAGATCGTGCCGGCATCGCGTCTGGTGTCGCAGACCACGGGTTTCGTCGTTCAGCCGAACAAGGCGGTGGTCGGCGCCAATGCCTTTGCCCATGCATCGGGCATCCACCAGGACGGTGTGCTCAAGGCACGCGACACCTACGAGATCATGCGTGCCGAGGATGTCGGCTGGGCGACCAACAAGATCGTGCTGGGCAAGCTGTCGGGGCGCAACGCCTTCAAGCAACGGCTGAGCGATCTGGGTATCGAGCTGGCGTCCGAGACCGAGGTCAACGCGGCATTTGCCAAGTTCAAGGAGCTTGCAGATCGCAAGAGCCAGATATTCGACGAGGACATCACGGCCTTGGTGATGGATGAGTCGGTCACGGCAGAGCAGGAGCACTACCGCTTGTTGGCCCTGTCGCAGCATTCCGAGATGGGTGAGCTCCCCCACGCCTCGGTTGCCTTCGCTGCCGGTGCTGCCGAACATCACGCCGAGAGTGACGGCAATGGCCCTGTGGACGCCAGCCTGAAGGCGATCGAGTCGAGGATTCAATCAGGCGCGGAGTTGCTGCTCTATTCGGTCAATGCCATCACCTCGGGAAGCACAGAATCACAGGGCGAGGTCACGGTGCGGCTGCAATTGGGTGGCCGAGTGGTCAACGGCGTGGGCGCCGATCCCGACATCGTGGTCGCCTCGGCCAAGGCCTATCTGTCGGCACTCAACAAGTTGCACAGCAGGGGCGATCGGGTGGTGGCTCAGGGCTGAAGTACGGCGCCGGATGGATTCAATGTGCCGCTTGAAAAATATTGCGTAAGTTTTTGATATTGCTAGTTTTTTTCTTGTGCCCTAAACTCAGCCAACAGGTAGAAATGAGGCGCTTGGTGAAGGTAGTTTCCAGACTCGTCTTGTGTGGGTTTATCGCGGCTTCGCTGCTTTCAGTCGCGGCACCTGCTGTGTGCGCGCAAGCGGTGAATGACGGCGTCAAGGCGGTGAAGCCAGCACCCAAGAAAAAAACGGTGGTGGCAGCGTCCAAGCCATCGACCGTCAGGAAGTCGAAGTCGACTTCTCGCGTGTCGGCCCAACTCGACGGACAACCCGACCGTGTCACGCCCAAAACTGCGGCCGTTGCAAAACCCTCCATGGGTGAGCTCGAGGGTCTGCGTGCCACGCCAGACAAACTTGCGCTCAAGTCCAGCGTTGCGCTGGTCATGGATCAGGACACCAACGAGGTTCTTTTCAGCAAAAACTCGCAGGCTGTGTTGCCGATCGCCTCGATCACCAAGCTGATGACGGCCGTAGTCGTCACCGATGCGCAGTTGCCCCTGGATGAGGTGCTGACCGTGACCGCGGACGACGTGGATACCGAGAAGGGCAGCCGTTCGAGACTCAGCGTGGGCTCTCAGTTGACCCGCGGTGAGATGCTGCATCTGGCGCTGATGTCTTCCGAGAACCGTGCTGCTCACGCGTTGGGGCGGAACTATCCGGGCGGCTTGCCGGTGTTTGTCAGCGCGATGAATGCCAAGGCGCAGTTGCTGGGGATGACCGATACGCGTTATGTGGAGCCTACGGGTCTGTCCAGCCTGAACCAGTCCAGCGCCCACGATCTGGCGGCCTTGGTCAAGGTGGCTCACACTTATCCGCTGATTCGTGAGCTTTCAACCTCGCCTGAATTCCTCGTGGATGTGGGCAGCCGCAAGCTTCAGTATCACAACACCAATCGTCTGGTGAGCAACCCGACTTGGGACATAGGCTTGCAGAAGACGGGCTACATCACCGAAGCGGGTCGCTGCCTTGTGATGCAGGCCAGCCTGGCCGGGCGCAAGCTGATCATGGTGTTTCTCGACTCAAGCGGGTTGAATACGCGCTTGGCTGACGCCGAGCGAGTGCGCCGCTGGGTCACCCAGATCACACCCAAACCCTTGTCGTGATTGGCTCGCCCAGTCGGGCGCGGCCGGATGTCTTGGCGCTACTCGTTTCACCTTCGCGCAGGACGGCGCAGTGCCTGGGCCCTGGACGCCGTGCTTTCGAAAGGCCTGTCTCGAAATCCGAGCAGTGCCGAAATCTCCTCGGCGGTGGATTTCAGGTGCCTGAGCCAGCCTTCCTCCAGCCGTCCCGACGGCGCGGAAATCGACAATCCGGCAACCAGCACCGCCTGATCGTCGAAGATGCCTGCTGCCATGCAGTGAACGCCGACTTCAAGCTCTTCGTTGTCGCGAGCGGTACCCACCGCAAGCACGGTCGACAACTCTCGCTCCAACGAAGCCAGTTCGGTGATGCTGTTGCGTGTGCTGCCAATCAGACCACTGCGACTGGCATAGGCACGCACCCGTTGAACATCATCGTGCGCCAGAAAGAGCTTGCCCACCGAGGTCAGGTGAAGCGGCGCGCGTCCGCCAATCGCACGCACCACCTGCATGCCGGAGCGTTCGCTGTAGGCGCGGTCGATGTAGACGATTTCATCGCCCTGGCGCATCGAGAGATTCACAGGCTGTTGGGTCAGCTTGTGCAGCGCGCGCATGGGCTTGAGCGCCGCGTCTCGCACGTCGAGCCTCGCCTTGACGAGATTGCCAAGCTCGAGCAATCGCATGCCCAATCGGTAACTCCCGGCTTCGGGGCGCTCCACCAGCCGACCGCAGGTCAGATCGTTCAGGATGCGATGCGCAGTCGACGGGTGCAGCCCGGTTTGTTCGCTGATGACCTTCAAGGACACCGGCCCAGGGTGCTGCGCCAGCACATCCAGCACGGCGAACGTGCGCTCCAGCACCTGAACGGCCGGAGACTGCGGGGGAATGGTTTCCATGGGTGACATTTTCTCTTTGTGGCGGTCGATTCTGCATGGCGAAAATCCATGGCGTGGCTTCAAGCGGTCCGCAGGTCGCAGCCAGAGTGCGCTCTTGTTCGTGTGCCTTGTGGGGCTGGCCAGCCTGGCAGCGGCCGGCGAGCCCGTCGTTGTCCCCCGCATCACTGCGCGGTTGACGGCGCAGGACATCGGGCTGGTCATCAACGTCAACGATCCGTACTCTGTCGAAGTTGGAAACTTTTACATCGACGCGCGCAAGCTGTTGCCTGCTCAGGTGCTGCGCGTGGAGTTGCCCGTGCGAGCAGAGCTCTCCGTGGACGAGTTCCAGGAGTTGGACGCACAAATCAAAAAATTCTTCGGCGCCGACACCCAGGCCTTGGCATTGGCCTGGAGCCAGCCGTTTGCCGTCGATTGCAACTCGATCACCGGCGCACTCGCCATGGGTTTTGATCGGGCCTTGTGCAGCAAAAGTTGCGCTCCTTCGCGCAAATCGAGTTACTTCAACGCCTATACCGCTCGCCCGTTTTCTGATTTGCAGATGCGCCCGACGATGCTGCTCGCGGCCAAGAGCGTCGAGATGGCGCAAGACCTGATCCGACGCGGCGTGGCCTCAGACCACACGCTGGGCTTGCGCGGATCGCCACCGGTGAACGCGCATTACCTGATCACCTTCGATACCGCTCGCAGCAGCCGCGCACCGTCGTTCCCGCCGCCAGGTTTGCTGCGTGACTTCGGCGTTGATGTGCACGTCGAGAAATCGAATGTCCTGAAAGACGTGGACCGCCTGCTGATCTACGAAACGGGTCTGGCTCAGGTGGACAAGCTCGATACCTTGAGCTGGGTGGCTGGGGGTGTTGGAGATCACCTCACGTCCTACGGCGGACGGCTTGACGACAAGAGCGGTCAGATGAGCGCCGTCGAGTGGATTGCCTCGGGCGCTACGGGTTCCTATGGAACTGTCTCGGAGCCATGCTCACACCCGCAGAAATTTCCGCACCCGCAAATTTTGCTGCTGCACTACGTGCAGGGAGCCAGCCTGATCGAAGCCTACTGGAAGAGCGTGGCCTGGCCGCAGCAGGGTTTGTTCATCGGTGAGCCGCTCGCCGCACCATTCGCCCGCCGTTGAACTGTTGCTGCAGCGAGCACTCGCGCATGGCTGTCAGCCATCGCGCCAATTGCGTGCCGCGCAGACGCCTGACTGCACTGCACCTTCAAGCGTGGCGGGGTAGGGACCTTCGACATAGTCGCCAGCGGCCATCAGGCCGTCCGCAATGCGCGCACTCGGCCTGTCGAGACCGGGTGTGCAGCGAAACGTGGCGCGCTTCTCGGTCAATACCTGCAGCGATTGCAACTGCGACCCGACGTGCTTGCTCAACTGAGTGCGGGCCTGCAGCAGCGTGGCACTGGCGGTCGCCTCGTGTCCGGCATCGACCCAGGGCTGCGCTGCGCTGATCACGAAGCTGAGCAACCCATGCTGGCCGCTGAGCCAACCGTGGTCGAAGACGAACTGCGCCGGCCCCTCGGCAGGACCCGAGTGCAGCAGTGTCATCGCCTGGGGTAAGCGTGTGTCGGCTGCCATCACGTACACCGTGACGATGGGCTCGTAATGCAGTGCCGCAGCGGTGTTGGCCCATGCAGGCGCATGCGCCATCGCAAGACGTGATGCTTCCCGTGCGGTGCAACCCATGATCACCGCATCGAAGCGTTCGCCCTCGACCTGCCAGCCGTCGCCATCGCGCTCGATGTGCATGACCCGCGCGGATGTCAGCGCCCGCGCACCTTGCTGCGTCAGCCAGCGCGCGGCGTGCTCCGGGAACAGTTCGCCGAGCGGTCTGCGCGGCAGCAGCAGGTCTGCCGAGCCGGGCCCGGAGAACATCGCATCGCGCAGCACTCGCAAAAAGACCCGGGCGCTCGCGTGCTCCGAATCCGTATTGAGCGCGGCGACGCACAAGGGATCGATCAGGTCGTGCCGCACCGTCTCGGGCAAGTCTTCGCACAGTTCGCACACCCTCAGCGAAGCCGAGCAGGTGAAGCCGGTGGCGGCCCAGCGCGCTGCCATCCACAGCAGGCGTGCCTTGTCACTAAAGCTCCAGCCTTGGTGGCTCAGTACGCCACGAGAAAAGGCCACCAATGCGTGACCGGCTGGCAACCTCAATCCGATGCCGCTGCCATCGACGAGTGTCAGCGGCGTGCGCAACAGCGTGGTGTCAGGCTCGCCGCCGATCAGTTGCATCAGCCGCAGGGTCTCTCGGTAGGCGCCGATGAGAATGTGCTGCCCGTTGTCGAAGGCTCGGCGCTCGCTGCCTTGACCCAGCCAGACCGTGCGGGCCCGGCCTCCGAGTGTTGACGCCATCTCGAAAAGCGTCACCTTGTCGCCCAGCCGGGTCGCCTCGACGGCTGCCGCCAAGCCGGCCCAGCCACCACCCACCACGGCCACCCGCGCGCTGGCCGTGTGCCTCAATCAGCGCCCCGTCCAGTTCGTGCGCATGGCAATCCACAACTTGCGCAAGGGCGTCAGCGACGTGCGCTGGTGCAGCACCTGAAAGCCGTCGGACTCGATTTCCCGCAGCAAGGTGCGGTAGATGTTGGCCATCATGAGGCCAGGTTTCTGTGCTGATCGGTCTGCCTCTGGCAGCAGGGCCATCGCTTCGTCATAGGCCTTGTGAGCACGCGCTGCCTGGAACTCCATCAGCGCGCTGAAGCGTTCGCTGTAGCCGTAGGGTGCCGAGCGCGCCAGCAATTCGCTGGCCTTCACGTCGAAGCGCTGCAACTCCGAAACCGGCAGGTAGATGCGACCGCGCCTTGCGTCATCGCCCACATCGCGGATGATGTTGGTCAACTGCATGGCCAGACCCAGCCGATGCGCGTACTGAACCGTCTGTTCGCTGGTTCGTCCGAAGATGCTGGCCGCCACCTCGCCGACCACGCCGGCCACCAGATGGCAATAGTGCGTCAGTCCTGCAAAGTCCAGAAAGCGGGTCTGTTCCAGATCGATCTGGCAGCCATCTATCACCGCCAGCAGGTGAGACGCTTCGATGGAAAAAGCCTCGCGATGGGGCATCAAGGCGCGCATCACGGGATGGTTGGGCTGGCCGCCATAGGCGCTCGCCACCTCTTGCCGCCACCAGGCGAGCTTGGCTGCTGCCACGCCGGCGTCGGCCGTCTCGTCCACCACGTCATCCACTTCGCGACAGAACGCATAGAAAGCCGTGATGGCCGCTCGGCGCGCAGGGGGAAGAAACAGAAAGGCGTAATAAAAACTCGAGCCGCTCTTGGCTGCCTTGTCCTGCACGTAGGCTTCTGGTGTCATGCGATCTCGCGGGTCGGGACTGTTGGGGGCGGGCGCATGCGAGTGGCGCGCCACAGCAGCAAGGGAGCATCCATTTTGCCGATGCGTGGGCGCTGTCTCAGCGTGGCGTGATCCAGGCGCTTGATTTTGTCGATGATGCGAAGCCCACCTTGGACCACGAGCCTGAGTTCCCAGCCCCCACGGCCTGGCACGCGGTGCACCAGCGGGGCACCTTGCATCATCAGCGTGCGAGCCCAGTCGGTCACGTCGGCAACCAGTTCGCGTGCCGCAACGCTGTCTTCGCGCTCGAGCAAATGCTGCTGCGAAACCCCGTGGGCATCGATGTCCACCTGCGGTAGATACAGGCGGCCACGCACCGTGTCGATGCTCAGGTCCTGCCAGAAGTTGATCAGCTGCAATGCGGTGCAAATGGCGTCAGATTGCGCCAGCGCCGCGCTTTCGTTCACCCCGTACAGATGCAGCAACAAGCGCCCCACCGGATTGGCCGAACGGCGACAGTAGTCAAGCAATTCGTCGCGGTCGGTGTACCGCGTCTTGACGACGTCCTGCTCGAATGCGCTCAGCAGATCGTGCAGCAAGTGCACTGGCAGCTTCGCGCGGCCAATCTCCCCGGACAACGGCACGAAGACGTGAGCCCAGCGCTGCGATGGGCTGCGCCCGTTTTCGATGGACACCAGATCGGCTCGGTAGGCTGAAAGGTCGGCCAGACGCTGAGCGGCGGGCGCATCCCCTTCGTCGGCCAGGTCATCTGCCGTGCGCGCGAAGCCATAGATCGCCACGATCGGGGCGCGCAGGCTGGGTGGGCAAAGCCACGAAGCCACAGGGAAGTTTTCGTAATGTTCGACGCTCACGCTAGGAATTGTCCCTGAGGACTGTCCGACGCGGTGCTGCAAGCGCGCAGCCGCTGCACTGGGTTGCCACGGCCGAGCGCGTCTTTCGGGGTCTGCTGCCGGCACGGTTAAACTCGATTGCTTTCCGCGGTGCGCGGAAATTCCGTTTGATGACAGCGCGTGTTCCTGTCGTTTGAATTGGCTCCGCGCGGGTGGCGAAATTGGTAGACGCACCAGGTTTAGGTCCTGACGCCAGCAATGGTGTGCGGGTTCGAGTCCCGCCCCGCGCACCAGCCGCAGTAACCAGCAACGTCTTTAGAAAGTCTTTCTGATCATGCCAGTGACCGTCGAAAACCTCGAGAAACTTGAGCGTCGCATCACGCTGACGCTCCCCGTTGATGCGATCCAAAACGAAATCACGGCCCGCTTGAAGCGACTGGCCGTCACCGTCAAGGCAGACGGGTTTCGGCCCGGCAAGGTGCCGATGAGTGTGGTGGCGCAGCGTTACGGCAGCTCCGTTCACGGAGAGGTCATGAACGACCACGTTGGCAAGGCATTTGCCGACGCGACCAACGAGGCCAAGCTCCGGGTGGCAGGCGCGCCCAGAATTTCCGAATCGGAAAGTGCTGAAGCCGGACAGATGTCGTTCGACGCGGTATTCGAGGTCTACCCGGAATTCGCCATCAGCGACCTGGGCGCGCTCGAGGTCGAGCGCTTTGCGTCCGAAGTGGACGACGCCGCGATAGATCGCACCATCGAGATTCTTCGCAAGCAGCGCGGCACCTTCGTGAAGCGGCCCGACTCGGAGGGCGTTGAAGAGTCCGATCGGGTCACCGTCGACTTCGAGGGCAAACTCGACGGCGTGCCATTCGAAGGCGGCAAGGCAGAAGACTTCCAGTTTTTCGTGGGTCAGGGTCAGATGCTCGAGGCCTTTGACCTGGCAGTGCGAGGAATGAAGACCGGCGAGTCGAAGACCTTCCCGCTTCGCTTTCCGGACAACTACAAGAACACCGACGTGGCCGGCAAGGAAGCTGATTTCCTGGTCACCGTGAAGAACGTCGAGGCTCAAATCCTGCCCGAAGTCAATGAATTATTTGCCCGCTCGCTGGGCATACTTGATGCATCCATCGAGACGCTTCGCAAGGACGTCAGCAAGAACCTCGAGCGCGAAATGAAAGCCCGGGTCATGGATCGCAACAAGCGCTCGGTGATGGACGCGCTGCTCAAGAGCAACGAGTTCGACGTGCCCAAGACCTTGGTCGAGGAAGAGGTGAACCGCCAGATCGAAGCCGCATTTGCCGACATGAAGCAGCGTGGCATCAAGGAAGTCGACAAGTCTCAAATCCCGGCCAAGATTTTCGAGGCCCATGCCGAGCGTCGCGTTCGGCTCGCCTTGGCAGTGGCAGAGTTGGTGCGAGTCAATGGTCTGCAGGCCAAGCCGCAGCAGTTGCAGTCCCACATTGAGGAAATGGCCAAAAGCTACGAGAACCCAGGCGAGGTCGTACGCTGGTATCTTGGCGACAGGCAGCGCATGGCCGAGGTCGAGGCGTTCGTCGTCGAGATGAACGTCACCGAATTTGTGATGGCGCGCGCCCAGGTGACCGACAAGCAATTGCCTTTTGATGAACTGATGGCGCCCAAGTGACGCACCATCATCCCGACGACAAGGACAAATTCATGAGTGCCATCGACACGCAAGGCCTGGGCATGGTGCCCATGGTCATTGAGCAATCCGGCCGCGGCGAACGCGCCTACGACATCTATTCGAGGCTGTTGCGCGAGCGGGTGATTTTTCTGGTGGGTCCCGTCAACGACCAGACCGCCAACGTGGTTGTGGCGCAGTTGCTGTTTCTGGAGAGCGAGAACCCCGACAAGGACATCTCGTTCTACATCAACTCTCCGGGCGGTTCGGTGAGTGCGGGCATGTCGATCTTCGACACCATGCAATTCATCAAGCCGGATGTGTCGACCCTGTGCATGGGTATCGCCGCCAGCATGGGTGCGTTTTTGCTGGCTGCCGGCGCCAAGGGAAAGCGCTTCGCTCTGCCGAATTCGCGAGTGATGATCCATCAGCCGTCAGGCGGCGCGCAAGGTCAGGCCACCGACATCGAAATTCAGGCTCGCGAGATCCTCAAGTTGCGCGAGAGCCTGAACAACATCCTCGCCGAGCGCACCGGACAGTCGCTCGAGAAGATCCGCGCCGACTCCGAGCGCGACTACTTCATGTCTGCCGATGAGGCTCGTGACTACGGGCTGATTGACCAGGTGATTTCGAAGCGGAGTTGACCGCACTCAAAGCTTTACCAAAGCACTCAGCGGGGCCTTTCTTCACAGCAAGGCCCCGTTTTGTTTTGCTCTATTATCAAAACCGAAAGTCTGCTTCCGAGTACCAAATTCATGGCCGACAAAAAAGGCTCTTCGAGCGAAAAAGTCTTGTACTGCTCCTTCTGCGGCAAGAGTCAGCATGAGGTGAAGAAGCTCATCGCCGGTCCGTCCGTGTTCATCTGTGATGAGTGCATAGAACTTTGCAACGACATCATCCGTGACGAGATTCCGGCTGAGGGTGCCGACGGCAAGGCGGTCAAATCAGACCTGCCTATTCCGAGTGAAATCAAGGCGAGTCTTGACCAGTACGTGATCGGCCAGGAACCTGCCAAGCGCACGCTTTCCGTGGCGGTCTACAACCATTACAAGCGGCTCAAGCACATCGCGGTCAACAAAGATGAGGTGGAGCTTTCAAAGAGCAACATCCTCTTGATAGGCCCGACGGGTTCTGGCAAGACCTTGCTGGCCCAAACACTCGCGCGCTTGCTCAATGTGCCTTTCGTGATTGCCGATGCGACCACCTTGACCGAGGCGGGCTACGTTGGCGAAGACGTCGAAAACATCATCCAGAAGTTGCTGCAAAACTGCAACTACGACGTCGACAAGGCTCAGCGAGGCATCGTCTACATCGACGAGATCGACAAGATTTCCCGTAAGGCTGACAACCCGTCGATCACTCGCGATGTTTCTGGTGAGGGTGTGCAACAGGCCTTGCTGAAGTTGGTCGAGGGCACCATGGCCAGCGTGCCACCACAAGGCGGGCGCAAGCACCCGAATCAGGACTTCCTGCAGATCGACACCACCAACATCCTGTTCATCTGCGGTGGTGCATTTGACGGTCTTGAAAAGGTGATTCAGAACCGCTCGGAAAAGTCGGGCATCGGCTTCGGTGCGAATGTCAAGAGCAAGGCCGAGCGCAAGGTCAGCGAGGTCTTCCGTGATGCCGAACCTGAAGACCTCATCAAGTTCGGCCTGATCCCCGAACTGGTGGGTCGTTTGCCGGTGATGGCCACTTTGGGCGAACTGACCGAAGACGCCTTGATCCAGATCCTCACCGAACCCAAGAACGCGCTGGTCAAGCAGTACCAGAAGTTGTTCGACATGGATGGTGTTGATCTGGAAATCCGGCCCTCAGCACTGGCGGCGATCGCCCGCAAGGCACTGGCAAGAAAGACCGGCGCTCGCGGCTTGCGCTCGATCATGGAGCAGTCCTTGAACGACACCATGTTCGACCTTCCCGCTCTGGAAGGTGTGGTCAAGGTGGTGCTCGACGAGCACACCATAGACGACGGCGGGAAACCACTGCTGGTCTATCGCGAACAGGCCAAGGCCAGCGCCTGAACTGCTTTTTGAGCCTGACAAATTCAGATCAGACTACACGTCGACGGCTTCTTGTAATTCAACGCTCGAGCCTTAACTAGGTTCGACAAAGAGAGGTCTTCATGTCCGGACATCCAGTTCTTCCCCCCGAGCCCATGACGCTGCCGCTGCTGCCCTTGCGTGACGTGGTGGTGTTTCCCCACATGGTGATCCCGCTGTTCGTGGGCCGCCCCAAGTCCATCAAGGCGCTTGAGGCCGCCATGGAGGCTGGCCGTCAGATCATGCTGGTTGCACAAAAAGCGGCAGGCAAGGACGAGCCCAAGCCAGATGACATGTTCGAAGTGGGTTGCGTGTCCACCATCTTGCAGATGCTGAAGCTTCCTGACGGGACCGTGAAGGTTCTGGTCGAGGGCATGCAGCGCGCTAAGACGAACTCCATCAGCGACAGCGGCGAGTTCTTCACTTCGGTCGTCACGCCAATGACGCCCGAGCTTGACAGCAAGCCGGAAATCGAAGCTTTGAGGCGGGCGGTCACCCAGCAGTTTGACCAGTACGTCAAGCTCAATAAAAAAATCCCCCCGGAGATTCTCACGTCCATCGCTGGCATCGATGACGCTGGCCGATTGGCTGACACCATTGCCGCGCATTTGCCTCTCAAGCTCGAGAACAAGCAGTCGGTGCTTGATCTGTTTGCCGTTGACAAGCGTCTCGAGAACCTGCTCGAGCAACTTGAGCATGAGGTCGACATCCTGCAGGTTGAAAAGCGCATCCGTGGCCGCGTCAAGCGCCAGATGGAAAAGAGCCAGCGCGAGTACTACCTCAACGAACAGGTCAAGGCGATCCAGAAAGAACTCGGTGACGGCGAAGAGGGCGCCGACATGGAGGAGCTCGAAAAGAAAATCATCGCCGCCAAGATGCCCAAGGAGGCGCGCAAGAAGGCTGACTCTGAGTTCAAGAAACTCAAGCTCATGTCGCCGATGTCGGCTGAAGCCACCGTCGTGCGCAACTACATCGATACCTTGGTCGGTCTGCCCTGGACCAAGAAGACGAAGATCAAGCACGACCTGGCATTCGCCGAGGCGGTGCTCAACGAGGACCACTACGGCCTGGAGAAGGTCAAGGACCGCATCCTTGAATATCTCGCGGTGCAGCAGCGCGTCGACAAGGTCAAGGCACCGATTCTTTGCCTGGTTGGCCCCCCGGGCGTGGGCAAGACTTCTCTCGGACAGAGCGTCGCGCGCGCCACGGGCCGCAAGTTCGTGCGCATGGCGCTTGGAGGGGTGCGTGACGAGGCCGAGATTCGCGGACATCGCCGGACCTACATCGGCTCGATGCCTGGCAAGGTGTTGCAGTCGCTCAGCAAGGTGGGTACGCGAAACCCGCTGTTCCTGCTTGATGAGATCGACAAGCTCGGCATGGATTTCCGCGGTGACCCTTCCAGCGCCTTGCTTGAGGTTCTCGACCCCGAGCAGAACCACACGTTTGGCGATCACTACGTCGAAGTCGATTTCGATCTGTCGGACACGATGTTCATCGCGACTTCGAACTCGATGAATATTCCCCCGGCCTTGCTCGATCGCATGGAGGTGATTCGCCTTTCCGGCTATACCGAGGACGAAAAGCTCAACATCGCTCAGCGCTACCTTCTGCCCAAGCAGCGCAAGAACAACGGCCTCAAGGACGAGGAGATGGAAGTTGCCGAGTCTGCAGTGCGCGGGATCATCCGGTACTACACCCGCGAGGCCGGTGTGCGCTCTCTTGAGCGCGAGATCTCCAAGATCTGCCGCAAGGTGGTCAAGGGGATCCAACTCAAGCAATACACCGAAAAGATGGTGGTGTCAGCCGACAACCTCAACGACTTCCTTGGCGTACGAAAGTACGACTACGGCCAGGCTGAAAAACAAAATCAGGTCGGACAGGTCGTGGGTCTGGCCTGGACTGAGGTCGGTGGCGACTTGTTGACCATCGAGTCGGCCATGATGCCTGGCAAGGGCGTGATCATCCGCACCGGTTCGCTCGGTGATGTGATGAAGGAGTCGGTCGAGGCCGCTCGCTCGGTGGTTCGTTCAAGGGCGCGCCGTTTGGGCATCAAGGACGAGTTGTTCGAAAAGCGCGACATCCACATTCACGTGCCCGACGGCGCTACGCCCAAGGACGGTCCGAGTGCAGGTGCTGCAATGACCACGGCTTTCGTGTCGGCACTCACAGGCATTCCGGTGCGCGCTGATGTGGCGATGACGGGCGAGATCACGCTGCGAGGCGAAGTCACTGCGATCGGCGGTCTCAAGGAGAAACTGCTGGCTGCTCATCGCGGCGGTATCAAGACGGTGATCATTCCCGAAGAGAACGTCAAGGACCTGCAGGACATCCCGGAAAACGTCAAAGGCCACCTCGAGATCATCCCCGTCAAGTGGATCGATCAGGTGCTGGAAGTTGCATTGCAGACCAAGCCCCAACCACTGCCTGATGAAGAGCCGGTGAAGGTTGATGTCAAGGAAGAAGTCGCACCTGCAGTGGTTCCCGCCGTGACCGTCGATGCGATCAAACATTGATGCTTTTGAGGTCGTCTGATGGCCGATCTCGATGTACACTTCTGGCTCGCCGTTTTGCGGTGAAACACGCGGGATTAGCTCAGTTGGTAGAGCGATACCTTGCCAAGGTATAGGTCGAGAGTTCGAGTCTCTTATCCCGCTCCAAAAAATTGAAAAAGGGAAGCATCAGCTTCCCTTTTTCGTCCCTGAGGTGGATCGTCCTCACGGCGCGGTAGCAAATCGGTTATGCAACGGATTGCAAATCCGTCTAGCCCAGTTCGACTCTGGGCCGCGCCTCCAAACATCAAGCCATCTGGGACAGCCAGTTACCTTGATCCCAGGCAGATCAGCAAGCGCGATTCGTTGATCGGCATTGCTGCAATGTGGCCAAGCAAAAGATCTTGTGCTGTTCGATTGTTGCTGCTGTGCGCAGCGGTCGGTTATCAGGCCTGGTCTTGCAGTCCAGCCAAGGTCTTGCTCAGCTTGGTACGGTCTTGGTCACCATGAGACGGTTCCAGTCGCCATCGCGGCGATAAGTGACGCTGTCCATCAGTTCTCGTACCAAAAATATCCCCAGTCGACCGATGGGTCGGTCGTCGATCTCTGCATCCAGATCGGGAGCGGGTAGTTGCAACGGATCAAAGGCAATGCCGTTGTCCGCAATCTCCATCGAAAGCGTGCCGTCTTTCTGAGCCATGTTCAGTTGAACGTGAGGAACGGCGCCGCCGCCCGCCCCATAAGAG
>Ga0136644_10002181_pt1 | contig 15099 bp, 12 predicted proteins | sample C_130820_EF_Meta_FD_94780 | JGI IMG/M metagenome (GOLD analysis project Ga0136644, IMG submission 94780) | Freshwater microbial communities from Lake Croche, Canada to study carbon cycling - C_130820_EF_MetaG (v2) (version 2) | ecosystem: Environmental > Aquatic > Freshwater > Lake | place... | reverse complement strand
TTTTTTTTATTCCTTGGTCATTAAAATCACTATCGTTACTTATATGAATACTATTTATTTTAATTATAATTTCTGATATACTATCATATATATTCAGTAATTTAGATAAATTTTCATCTAAATTTATACTATTATCTTGTAATTTATCATCCATTTTGAAATAAGTTATAAAATCATTCAGTTTTACGATATTTCTTTGAAAAGTGTTGTAATTAATTATAATTTTATCATTTCCAATATAGTTGTCAGTAATTTTCCGAATATATTTTTCAATGCTTTTATTATTATAATATTGGTCTAATAATTCTTTAGGATTTAATAAATCTTTACGGACAAATAACAATATAGTATCATTAAATGAATAAACAATAATTGGTACTTTATATATTAATGAGCTTGCAAAACATACTTTATCCCATGTTATGAACGCAAATAAATTGTTAGACTCAAATTCTTCAACTTTATTATTTACATATTTTTGAAATATTGCTTTATTTTTTAAACAAGATAATGCCTGACCTGCATCTCCTAATCTTTTCGCTAAATATTTATTTGAATTATTAAAATCAGCTAATTTAGTTTGTTTAATATGATTCAAATTAGTTTTATAAAATTCAAGAAGTATTTTCTTAAATTGATTACCATTATTTTGATATTCGTTATATTCTTTAATGTTTGTGTTTGCTTTTATTAAATGTGAACTAACTGTAGCCATATCTTTATCAGCATAAGCATAATTTCCTGATTTTGGATAAGTTATTAATATTGAAGATTTATAATTGTCATATATATCTTTACTTGTTTTACCAGTTGGTTCCATTGCCATGTATATTCTACGATTTGAATAAAACATAATTTCTTTATTTTCTTCAGTTATTCTTTCTTTACTATTATTTACTTTATTTTCTGGCCATTCTGGATATACAGTATAATTGTTAGGGTCATATTTTTCCCAACAAAATATAAACTTTGGATTTTCCACGTTTTTATTTTTCAAATCTTTCGTTTTATCCATCGGGTCAAATTCTGTTTGTGCGTTTTTAACCCAATAAAATTTACGATTAGTTATTTCATTATCTATAGCAAGTAAATCATCAAATTCATTTGTGTGTCTTATATCAGAAACAAAAAATATATCGTCTTTAATTCCCATTTCATCTAATTTTCTATGTATTTGTGATTTACGATTATCAAAATTTGAAGGTGAATCTTCATTAGATGGTCTATATATTTGTTTGATTTCATAATTTTGAATTATTTCAGCATCAAACATTGCTGCAATATTATCACTTCCTTTTGCGTCAGTAGCACTAGTATATTTCCATATATATTTTTTTAAAAAATTATCTTCAGTTAGGAAATTGCAATCAATTATATCAGGAATATATTCTAAAACAGCATCGTTTTTATAAATTTGTTCATTTTCAGTAACTCTGGCTTTATTGTTAAAATCATGATGATTATCTGTTTTAGCAATTATACAACCAGTTTCTGCTAAAAAATCATAATTTAATTTATCCATTATATATATATTCCCCACAAAAAATTATATAAATACTTTACCATAAAATTTATATAATTTCAAAAAACAGAATGAGCCAATCCATTGCCAAAAAACCGCCGCAGAAACAAACCAATACCATTGACGAAAAACACACTGAAATGTTAAACCAATTTTATATAAATGAAACCGAAATAATACCTAAACTAACAGAAGAAAAAACTCGTCTAAAATCATTAATACCGAACTTAAAAGACCACGAAATCGATGCGTATATGGATATCCGTGATAAATTACAAGACATTCAATTACAAATAAAAGAATTGAAACAACAAAAGAAAAAGTATCTATTAGATAATTCCAAATACATTTTCAAATATTTCGAAGAAAAAAAAAAAATATCATCAGGAGATAATAACCAAAATGTAAAAATCCTCAACTCATTCTTCAAAATAAAAGCAAATGACGACGACACTTCCAATTTAAATAGTGATAAATACAATCAATCCAAAAAACTTTATCAAAATTATTGGCGTAATGTAAATAATGAAGTTATCAATGTTCAAGACTTCGTAGTACAATCTGATATTTGCGAAAACTGCCATAAAGGTGAAATGATACCACAAGATGAAGAAGGTATTTTGATATGTAATAATAATGAATGTGGTAAATTTATAACCTATATAATCGATAGTTCAAAACCTACCAATAAAGAACCTCCTAATGAAGTATCATATACGGCTTATATAAGATTGAACCATTTCAAAGAGATTTTATCACAATTTCAAGCAAAAGAAACTACACAAATTCCGGATGAAGTGATTGAAGCAATTAGAGCAAGAATTAAAAAAGAGCGTATTAAAGATATGTCTCTTATCAACTATGATAAAATGCGTGAAATCCTACGAAAATTAGGTTATAATAAATACTTTGAACATATACAATATATAAATTCTATATTTGGTATAAAACCACCGATAATGAACGAAGAATTACACGAAACACTATGTGTTTTATTTATTGAAATACAAAAACCGTGGGCTACACATTGTCCAGCAAATCGTACAAATTTCTTCAATTATACTTATACATTACATCAATTATGTGTATTATTAGACCAAACCCAATATTTACCGTATATACCTATGATGAAAGACCGTGAAAAACAGTTGGAACAAGATATGATATGGAAAAAAGTTTGTAAAGATTTAGATTGGGTATTTTTTCCAAGTGTCTAATGCGTAAAATATCTATTCAATATTACTTATCATACTATATAATAAAACAACTATGTGTGGTGTAATAGGAATATTAAACAAAACCGAAAATGTTTGCCCAAATATAATTCATGGATTGAATATGCTACAACATAGAGGTAGCGATTCAACCGGTATAATGACATTAAATAATAATACTTTCTATTCGAATAAACAATTAGGTAAAGTAAATGATGTTTATAAACCAGATAATATAAAACATTTACAAGGAAATATAGGAATAGGTCATGTAAGATATTGCACAATGGGACAAATCAATACCGAACAGGCACATCCATTATATACAAATACACCCTATGGTATTGCTTTAGTTCATAATGGCAATTTGACAAATACAGAAGAATTACATAAATTAGTGAAAAAAGAGTATAGACATATAAACAGTTCATCTGATTCCGAGTTATTATTAAATTTATTTGCAGGGTTATTACCTAAAAAAGAGATTATTACAAATGAAGATATTTTTGATACAGTAACACAAATAATGGAAATATGTAAAGGTAGTTTTTCTGTGATTATTATGATGAATACAGTAGGTTTAATCGTATTTCGTGATAAATACGGAATTCGTCCATTATGTTATTCTAACTCAACCGATGATTATATCATTGCATCAGAAAGCTCAGCAATAGATGCTATACTTACTAATAAAACCCCAATAAACGATGTTAACCCAGGTGAATGTATTATATTTCGTGAAGAAAATATAGAAAAACAACTTATTGCTACAAATCCAAAACTCAAACCCTGTATATTTGAATACATATATTTTGCTCGTCCGGATACTACAATGAATAATATATTAGTGTATGACGCAAGATTAAATATGGGTGAAGCATTGGCAAATAAAATAATGAACCGGTATCCCAATATAATAAGTGATATTGATGTAGTAATGCCAGTGCCAGAAACATCACGAATATATGCGTTAAGAATATCACAAGTATTAAATAAACCATATTATGAAGGATTTATAAAAAATCATTATATATCACGGACATTCATAATGCCTAACCAAGAAACTCGAGTAAATAATATTAGAATGAAATTAAATACAATAAAAAAAGAATTTTATGGTAAAAATGTATTAATAATAGACGATTCCATCGTTCGCGGTAATACATCTCTACAATTAATAAAATTAGCGAAAGAAGCGGGTGTAAATAAGATATATTTTGGTAGTATTGCACCACCTATTCGATATTCAAATAAATATGGAATAGATATTCAAAAAAGTGAAGATTTAATTGCGTTTAATAAGACAGAAGGCGAAATTGCCAGAGTTATGGGCATTGAACAAGTAATATATAATGATTTGTGCGATATTATAAACGCGTGTTCTTCATTAGAACCAAATATAACAGAATACGAAACCAGTTGTTTTGATGGAATTTATTTGTAAAAATAGAAAAATAAAATTTTATATTATAATAAAAAATTTTATAGAATTATAGTATCAAAATTACATTGCTAAAGTTCTAATACCACCACCAAGAGCAGAACCTACGGATAGACCAATACCCATTTTGGCACTTTCACCAATGGATGGTAGGAAAGTATCAAGGATACTGAAAGTAGCAGCAGCAGCAAGAGCAAGGATAATGATTTCTTCAACATTAAGGGATTTCTTTGGGATAACAATAGCTACAACAGCAATACAAAGACCAAGTACTAAATACTTAATAATTCTCTTGACGAGTTCTGGAAAATCAATTAGGCCGTTCATTATAAATGATATATAATAGAATAATAAAAAAAAACGCCCTAAATTAATAAAAACAATAAATAAAAATATATATAAATATAACTAAAACACTTAAACAATATTTTATAATATTATTTATAAAAATGTCTGGATTTGAAAGAAAAATACTTGAAAATGGACAACCAAATCCTAAATATATTGATTTATGTGACGAAGACCAACCAATTGCCGGTCAAAAATTTGCTTGTATGTCATTTATTTCTCCTGAAAAAGTATTAAAAAAAAGAGAAGTCTTCATATTCGACCAATTTGTAAAGCAATGGGATTTTACTAAATGTCTTACAAAATTCAATGATTTTTTACACTTTATCTCATATAAATATAATCTTAGTATTGAAGATGTATTGAATGACTTAAATGACTTCTCTAAAGAAGAAGGTGATAAGTTAAGGGAAACAACTATCGAAGATGATTATAAGAATTTCTTAGATAAACAAGAAGATAAATTGAATGAACAATTTAACCGCGAAAATTCATTCCAAACATCCGTTCGTGGTTTAAAAGTTCGTGGTGTTTTCCCAACACAAGAAGAGGCTGAAATAAGATGTAAAAAACTTCGTGAATATGACCCTAACCACGATATTTATGTCGGCCCAATTGGTATGTGGATACCATGGGACCCAGATGCTTACAAAACTGGTCGTGTAGAATTTATGGAAGACGAATTGAACCAGTTACACCAAGAAAAAATTAAAAATGAAGAGAAGGCAAAGCAAGAATTTGAGCGTCGTATCAAAGAAACAAAGAAGAAGGCAATTGAAGAAAACATCAAATTAGCCGAAAAATCAGGAAATGTTTTGACACAAACATTAGACGATGAAGGAAATTTGATTGGCGTTAAAGAAACAATCGATTTTGATGAGCGTGAAGTCGCAGACCCAGAAACTATGAAATTACATAATGAATTATTAATGAAAAGTTCAATGGAGGCAAATTTAGATGCTTAAAATGATAACTATAAAAACTATATCTTATTCGTAATATAAAATATAATAAAATATAAAATATATAAAATTATTAATGTTTATATATTTAATGCATTTGTTCAATTATTTAATACAATCTTTAATTAATGTAACTAAAATAATATTAAAAGTAAATAATAATGATATAGCGAGTTTTTGTAATTTTTATAGTTATATTACCAAATATGAAGTTACAAGTAATAGTAAAGACTGTTTTGTAAAAAATCTATTATATAGTTTTATTAGTACTTCAGAAACAACATCATTAACGCCTGTATTTAAATATAATTATCTTAGGTTTATAATCTTCAATGATTTTTTCAATAAAGAAACAAAAGAAGTATTTTTAGAAAAATTTATGAAAGTTCAAAAAAATTATTTTATTATTATGAGAACAATTCGTAATTATAGATATAGAAAAGCAAAAACACAAATAACTACTGATATTTATTTAAATCCTATTAATATAAATGATAAAAATGTCTTTGTTTTATTTCAAAATAATAAAAAATATTTATTTACAATTACAGACTTAGTAAATCTTATAAATTCTGCTATAGGACATACAGATTACTTTTTTTCAAGTCCATTAATTTGTAAAAACCCTTATAATAATATTCCATTTAATAAATCGGATTTTTATAATATTTATTTTTTTATGAAATCCACTAGTATTATAATGCCTATTCTTTTTCATAATTATTTTCTGTGTAATTTTAGTTTGAGTAAATTCAAGTTGGAAAATGAAGATAATATTCGTGAATATGCTATAATGAAATATATAAATACGTCTGATGAAACTGTTTTGAGAGCTAAGATACTAAATATGATACGTTGTAATTATTATACTGATAATATAAAAATTCATAATGACTTTCCATCAAAATCTTTGATCAAAATTATGAAACCGTATTTGAATTTATATTTACATAGCATTTATTCAACTGAAAGTAATAAAAAAATTATGTATGAACACCTATTAGATGTTGCTATGAAACAGTTTGTAAAATACAATCCAAGATTTGGAAGAAAAATAATAGTGGAAAGTAAATTGAATACAAGTAAAAATAAAAAATATATTAATAAAATAAATGATACACACATACCTTATAATAATAGATATGATAATGATTTTATGAATAATCATTTGACATTAATAGATGAATTCAATGATACTGAAGAAGAAAATGAAGAAGAAGAAGATAATGGAACATTTTATACAAGTGATGAAGAAATAATAGGCAATGTATTTATAAGAAGAGAAACAATAGTAGGAACATATAATTTTGAAGATATTATGTATTGATATCTGTTATAAAGAATTTTTAATAAATATATAGTGTAAACGCATTATTTACAATTGTATTTATTATTGATTAAGCATTCATTGTGTTTAGTATTTATAATATTTTTATTATTATTTTATAAATGGAAAACAAAATAAAAACCCGATTATGTCAATTATGTCGTCTATTAAAACAAAGCACAACACAGTTAAATTGTGACCATATTATTTGTGATGATTGTTTAGAAACACAAAAGTTATATACTACTGATATGTGTATATTATGTTGCTGTATAAAATGGTTATAACGCTATTATTTTCTTATAACATATTATAATTATCTATAATTATGTATAATTATAATATTTTATTGAAACCGTCGTTATATGCTCATGTATTGAATGGATTGTTTTTATTATTTTCATTTATTCTACTAGTTCAATATAGTAATAATAAAAGAGAAAATTACTATAAAATTCTTATAATTTATCTATTATTTTCAATTGCTATTGGTATTCATGGATTATCGCATTTTGGGTTGGAAGTTATATATAATTACAATCCATTACAGTAATATTCTTTGTAAAAAATTGAAAACTTTTTATTATATTATTCAAATGATAATATAATAAGCGAAAATAATAAATCCAGCAATGGCAATAAGATACAGTGAGAGAGTTTGGCAAAATGAAGAAAAAAAATTTAAAAAAATAATGAATGAATTACAAGAGATGCTTCACGTGTTTGGATATTCCAACAACAATATAACAGAAATAAATAGAGCAAAATTAGTTAGAAAAATATATATTTTAATATTAACAAACATTCGTTTATTTCATAAATTTTTCGATGAGGCTAATAAATTAAAACAATTGTTTGAAATAATAACTAAAAAAGGATACGAATTATTACACAGTGAAAGAACCAATAAAACAATTGAGAGAATTATCGAAAAACCTATTTTAGATTTAGTAACCTATATTTATAAATACAATGAAACTATTTCCCGTCTATCGTATAAACTAACAAATAAATTAAACAAAGATGTAAGCGTTAATATATTATCATTTATAAGTACATAGTTGATTTTTATTTCACATATATTGTAATTTACACCCGCGAACATTTGAAATATTAGCTGGTAACTTAGTTGAATTATTCAACGGTGTATAACTAAATAAACAAAGTATATTGAAATACTTTTTTTATTTGTTTCAATTATTTGTCACAATTTACCATTTCGTTTTTTTAACATTAATGTTTTGTCCGGTTTTCTTTTTTGATTTACTTGGGTCATATGCATCATCTTCATCATCTGACCCCATCCCTTTTGATATTTCCCAAAATTCTTTTGAACCTAATTTGAAATCTGGGTGTCCCTCTGCTTTATACCAAAATATTTGGTCATTTAATTTATTCGATTTTGCATTATTATTAATTACTAAACATTCATAATTTTCAGTGGTTTGGTCCATAACAGCACTAAATGATTCCAGAGTAGGAAACATACTTGCATAATTTTCCCAAATACGTTTACGATTTGTCATATATGGTTCTCTTAATATAAAAACATAATCTATATTTGTACGAAGATTAGGTGGAATACCTAAAGGATATTGCATTGTTATAATTAACATAACTTTCCAATGTCTTCCATTCATAAAAAGAAGTCTCATCATTTTATCACGTGTCCAAGATTGGTCATATAAACAATCATCTAAAATAACAAAAGCTCGTGGGTCAATGGTAGACCTTCGGTATGTTTCGATTTCTTTATTTACTTGTTTCAATACTGCTTTTTGTCTCCTCAAAATGTTCTCAATCAACACAGTATTATATTCATCGTGTATAAATAACTTAGGCACGTGAGCAGCATAAAACCCATTACCTGCTTCTGTTCCAGAAATAACTGTACCAATTGGAATATCTTGATGATAAAATAATAAATCACGAACTAAATAAGATTTACCTGTATCACGCCGGCCAATCATAACAATTACTGGCCCTTTATTTTCATCAGGTTTGAATGTAATAGACCTCATGTCAAATTTCTTTAATTCTAAAGTCATTGATAATTAAGATATATATATTTATTATTTCATTATATTGAACATAATAGTGTATCAAAAATAATGAGTTTAAAAATAGATTTTTTAATATTAAATCATACCATATAAACAATATATAATGTCTAATTTGGAAAATGCTAAATTTAGTCTTAATTATCATAAAATCACTCCAATCAATTTAAAATATTTAGAAGAAAATTATGAACAAAATGCTGAAGATTTAGAAAATAATTATAATCCATTTAAGATAACAAATTTACAAAATTATAATCCTATTTATAATGATTTTTTCGAATTAAATGATAAAAACTTTAATCAAATTACGCTAAACAGTAAGTATCATATAAATAATTTAAATAGTGTTTATAATTATCAAACAAAGGAAATTATTGAAAAACCTGTATTTATAAAATTTGGTCCATTGCTTGACCCAATTAGATATATGATTGGAAAATATGATATAAATGATGATAAAATAAGAACATTGCCAAGTATATCAACAACAAAAGAACAATGTTTATTGAAGTTATTAGATAAAAACAATACATCATATGTTGATAGTTTTTTTAGTTTTTTAACAAGTATATTATTAAATAATCATAATTTTGTGCATGGATTAGATTATTTTGGTTCATTTTTAGGTGTTCAAGATAAATATAAAATGAATATAATGGATGATTTAGATTACTTGAAATCGTCTACTTTTTTTAATAGAAATATGGGGAATTATTTTTCCAGTTCAATTGCTATTCAAAATGATTATAATAATTATGGTTCTCGTAATAATAAAAACAAGTTGAATATTTCGAATACATCAAATAAATTAAATATTTCTTGTGTTTCATTATGCGATAGTGAATTCGAAACGAATAATACAGAAATTGAAACAGAATTTATTTCCGAACCAGTATATGTAAAAGAACCAAATGAAATAAAATCATCATCAAGTTCATCCAGTAATAATTCTTCAAATAATAGTGAAACCAATTATAGCACAGAAGATGACGAAGAAGATAATAGTGAAGATAAAGAAACCAGTGAAACCAGTTATGATAGTGATTGCGAAAGTGAAAATACAGATGATGTTACAAGTAGTAACGAAACAGAAGATAGTGAAGAAACACAACTGTTTACATATATAAATAATTTTCCAATTCAAATGATTTGTCTTGAAAAATGTCATGGAACATTAGATGAATTATTTGTAAATGATACTATAAATGATATTACTGGCACTGCTGCTATGATGCAAATTATAATGATTTTAATAACGTATCAAAAAACATTTCAATTTACTCATAATGATTTACACACAAATAATGTAATGTATACAGAAACGCACGAAGAATTCTTATATTATAAATTCAATGATAAAATTTATAAAGTTCCAACATTTGGTAAAATTTTCAAAATAATTGATTTTGGTAGAGCAATTTATAAATTTCAAGGTAAACAATATTGTAGTGATAGTTTTGCGCCTGGCGGAGATGGTCATACACAATATAATTGTGAACCATATATGAATGAAAATAAACCACGACTTGACCCAAATTATAGTTTTGATTTATGCCGTCTTGGAACATCCATTTATGATTTTATAATAGACGATGATGAAGAAGAATGCGATTTGGATTTTTTTCAAAAAATAATTTTAAGATGGTGCAAAGATGATAATGGTAAAAATGTATTATATAAGAAAAACGGCGATGAACGATACCCCAATTTTAAATTATATAAAATGATAGCGAGAACAGTTCATAATCATAGTCCACAAGAACAATTGAATGACCAAATATTTAAATTATATCAATTATCAATGTCTGATGTTGAAAGATTTAAAAAATCAAGCAAATTTTATCAAGTTATTGATATCGATATATTGCCTATTTATGCTTTGCCTTAATAAACCAAAATAAAAATAAAATATATTATAAAAATAATATTAAAAAATATAATAATAATAATAATAATAACGAATGTTATTTTCGCTATCATTATTAACTTTATTCAACGCTTTACGTTTTTTAACGAATAGTAAATTTCAATTCAATACAAATGATTTTATATTTCACGAAATATCAAAAACGCATTTGAATTATTTTGAAAAATATAATTTTACTGAAGAACCAATATACCCATATTATCAAACAAAAACTTCTCTTATAAAAAATGCAACATTACAAAATTTTCTTTTTAGTAATCATCAATTTCGAAAAGTACGCTTAACATATTTCAAATCAAATGACCAACAAATATTCAATTCAGTATGGTATCCAAGTGATGACTATGATTGTCCTATTTTTACAGTTGACTTAGTTAAATTCAATTCAAATGCTTCACTATGTTTTACTAATCTTATCGAAATGTATAACAACACACAATATTTTGATAATTATATTCAACCATTAATAGATATAAAAAAATTCTATCCTGAATTATCACAACGAAAATCAGCACAATTGTCTAATTATGAAGATTATTTGAGCAAAGCAATGTTGTATGGAAATATATACGATAATACAGAATTTAATACTACCATAAATACAGCATTGAAACGATATTTCAAAGCCTATTTCAAAACATTTATTAGAAGACCGGTTGATAGATTATATTTGAAATATAAACACAGCAAATATAATGATTTTCGCTATAACGAAGATTTAAACCAACGAAGAATTAAACCCGTCTCTGCGGATTTACATTCTTCGTGGTCAATGACCGATAAAGATTTTAATACCGCCCCAGAGGGGCACATTGAAATCTTGAGCGGTTTAAAATTGTTTACAAAATATTATTTTGATGAAGAATGGTTTACAATGATGATAAAATCATTGTATAGTTAGACTATTTCCAATATAATAAATATCTATAATATTTAATTCTTTCATTAAATCTGTTTCAATAATAGTTCTTCTACAACTTGAATAATCAATATTTTCTTGTAATATTTTTATTTCCAATCTATCTTTAACAACTAATTTGTGTAAATTAAAATGTGTTCTATCATAATGGCACCATTGATCCCATATAGAATATTTTGTGTTATCAATTTCGAGTATGCCGCTATGTGGACCTATATTTAAATAAAATGCTATAATTAGACAATCACCTTCTAAAATAACAACATCGTTGAATATTTTATTTACATTTAATACTTTTACATTATCACAGAATTTTGTCTTTTCAACATTTACTGGATATTGTATCGTATTCTTATTTTTGTTGAAAATATCATAGATTGTTTCAGCATATTGCAAGGCACCAAAATCTGTGGTATGCACAGTATCACGAATCATTGTAGTATCATATTTAAAAAAATCATTTAAATCAATATAAAACAAATTTTTTGAGATAATATATTTTTTAACGAAATTATAAAAATCAATTCTTTCATTATGTTGTTGGTTCAATAAAAATAAAAAAATTATTTTACAATTATTTTGTGTTAATTTATAAACAATAGTATCTAATATTTCTATAGTAGTTTCATCAGCACTATTATATGCAGTTGAAAAAAAGTCAATAAAACAGTAATTAGAATTAATATTCAAAACATTATCTATAAAACAAATTCCAGCATCATTGATATGATTACCACCATATCCAAAAATATGTACTTCATCATTCAAAAATTTTTTTGATAATTGCTCAGCATACCCATTTTTTTGTTGCGTTACAGATGCACCAAAAAAACTTATTATATCTTTCATATACAAAAAAATATATATATTATTATTACTAAAAAACCGCATTTTCAAAAATGTAATTAAGTAATTACATATATTGTTCTTTAAATTCGCTTGGTGACATAATTGGTATATTATGTTCCCTCGCATATTTGGTTTTATTTGAAACATCCTCTTTTGTTTTTATAATCAATACAAAAGTATCTTTTCTAATATTATCATCTAATTCAGCACCTTTCGTTTTTAAGAATTCTATAATTTCAGCATCTCTAAATTTTGACATTACTATTTTTTTTCCATACAATGGATTTGTTTTATCAATTTCACTAAATTCTTTTTTATCATTTATATTCATTGGTCGTAAAGAATTAATTAATATATCTTTTTGCTCTAATTTATCTTCCAAATTACATTCTTTTAAAAATTCCATAAATAAAGGAATATTTTTTACAAAACTATCAGCGTTTTCTTTACCTATACCTTTTATACTTTTCAACATATCTATTTTTTGTTGTTCATTTTCATTACTTGTTAAAATAGTAGGGAATGCTTCTAATATAGGTTTTATTTTACGCTCTCCTAAACCACGACCTAATAAATTAGATGCAACCATTATATTTAATAAAGATGAGCTTGCTATTTTCTCTTTTATTCCATTGTATATTTTTTCAATCATTTTTTCTTTAAATCCTTCCACTTTTTCAAAATCACTTTTTGACATATGTAATATTTTTGCTATTGTATCATAACCAGCATTCATCATTCTTTTTACATTTCCGCTCGATAATCCGTCGACTTCTAATCCTACAAAGAATGCAGTAATATTCTTTTCTCTAACAGTAATATCTTCGGATACATTTTCTAATACTATATCTACTTTTGTATCTGTCCATTTATAAGGAACCAATGGCATTTTTGGATTTTCCGCTGGAGTTGTTACCGATTTTATATGGGGTATAACATCACCACTTCTTATTATTTGAATAATTGCACCAATACCAATTTTATTATCTTCAATAAATTTACCATTAAACCCTGTTGCATACTCTATTTTAACTCCGCCTAAGTTGATTGGTTCAATCCTTACGCGAGGTTTTAAATAACCGTTTTTACTTGGTGACCAAATTACATCAATTACCTTTGCTTCTGCGATTTGTTCAGATAAAACCATTTTAAAAGCAAATGCGTGTTCTGGATTACCGGATTTACGGGGGTATATTTTATCATCATAAACGATTATACCATCAATTTCATATTCATAATTTTTACGCCAATCAATTAAAAGTTGTGATAATAAATCATTCGATAATTCATTCATAGATTTATTTCTTACTACTTGATGTTCCAATAATTTTAATTTATCCATTTGTTCACTTGGTTTTAAAGATGGTTTTATAACTTCATATGTTACAAAATGTAGGTCTTTTGTTTTCTGGTCAATAGATTTGGAATTTATAATACCAGATACTAAGTTTCTTGGGTTTGAAAAATCTGTTTTATATTTTGTTTCAAATACTTTCTTCGGTATAATAAATTCACCACGAACTACAATATCCTTTTCTTTTGGTAAATTAAATACTGATAATAAATGACTAATATCTTGACCAATACTACCATCACCGCGTGTGTATAATTTTGGTTCATTTCCTTCTGTACTATATAAACCACTTACTCCATCTAATTTACAAGAAATTACATATGGACCATTATATTTTTTCATCCAATTTGTTAATGCATTTGAATCTGGTTTAATTTTATCCATTGATGCCATTTCATAAGGTAACTTAACTTTATTCTTTCCTACAGGTGCTCCTATTTGTGCTATTGTTGTATTTTTTGGATATTTTCTTTCTGTATATTCCTTTATAATATCATATTCGTTGTCTGTCAATAAAGGAGTTTTTGTATTATAATAATAATCATTGGTTGCTTTTATTATTTCTGATAATTGTGCTTCGTCTAATTTTTCCAAATAAGTAATTCCTATTTTTTTGAAATCTTCAATTTGTCCTAATGTATCTTTTGATGAAACCATTTTTTTTGGCATATTATCTATTTTTGTTAAATTATCTTTAATTTCTTTTTCATTTTCGTTTTCGTTTTTAATATTTTTATCAATATTTTTCGTTTTACGTGTAGTATGTTGCTTTTTTTCTTTTGGTAGTTTTGGCGCTTTTGGTGGTTTGGGTGCTTTTAGTATTTTTGGTTCTCGAACCTTTCTTGTTTTTTTTTGTTTTTCTGTAACTTCAATTGTATTTATTAATGGTTCTTGGTGATTTTTTAAAGAACTAATAGTAGTAATTATATTAGGTTCAATATTTTTTTCAATATCATCTTTTATTATTAATTTGCGTGTTTTTTCTGTTTTCACCTTGGGTTCTTTTGGTTCTTTTGGTGGTTTGGGTTCTCTAACCTTCTTTGTTTTTTCTGTTTTCACCTTGGGTTCTTTTGGTGGTTTGGGTTCTCTAACCTTCTTTGTTTTTTCTGTTTTCACCTTGGGTTCTTTTGGTGGTTTGGGTTCTCTAACCTTCTTTGTTTTTTCTGTTTTCAC
>Ga0136644_10002171_pt1 | contig 15142 bp, 14 predicted proteins | sample C_130820_EF_Meta_FD_94780 | JGI IMG/M metagenome (GOLD analysis project Ga0136644, IMG submission 94780) | Freshwater microbial communities from Lake Croche, Canada to study carbon cycling - C_130820_EF_MetaG (v2) (version 2) | ecosystem: Environmental > Aquatic > Freshwater > Lake | place... | reverse complement strand
AGAATGGAAACGCGCTCGCCAAAGCAAAAAGCTGCAATCGCAGCCGCGGTGGAGGGCCCAATACCGGGCAAGCCCTGCAACTGTTGCGCTCGGGGGGGAAACGCCCCCCCATGCACGCGCACCACGGCCTGCGCACAAGCATGCAAATGGCGCGCCCGGCTGTAGTAGCCCAGGCCACTCCACAGGCCGAATACCTCGTCCAAAGTGGCACCAGCCAGCGATGCCACGTCTGGAAACCGCTGCACGAAGCGCGGGTAGTAGGCCAGCACGGTGCTCACCTGGGTTTGTTGCAGCATGATTTCAGATAGCCACACCCGATACGGGTCGCGGGTGTTTTGCCAAGGCAAATCGTGCCGTCCGTGCTGGCTTTGCCAGTCAACCACGCGATGGAAGAAATCGACCAAGGCAGGGCCTCAGGCCGTCAACAATGAGCGCGTGGTGTCGCTGTAGTCACTCGAGGAGAGGTCTGCCGGGAATGCCGCTGGGCTTTGCAGCAAGCCATCCATATGCTGCTGCAATTGCGCTTCCAAGTCTTGCAACTGCTGATCTTGCCGTTGCAGTTGGGCAATCCGCTCCTGTAGGCCACTGGCGGCTTGACGCACCCGGTCAATCGCCTCAGAGCGCCGACTAAAGCTAAGCCGCCGCTCCCGCATTTGCTCATCTAATTGAGAAGCCGCCGACTTGTTCCAAAGCTCCACGGCGGACAAGGCCGAATCGTAAATTGCGCGCAAGCGCAGGGAAAGCGCACGCACCAATTGCTCTACAAATTCGGCCCGGCCCAGCTTGAGCGCATGCCCCAGGCCTAAATAGTGCAAATGGCTTTGTTGTAGCTGCTGCAAGTCAGTTGTAAAACTGGCCAATTCCGGCGCTGGAGACACCTGCAAAGAAAAGCCGTAGTCGGTATTGAGCTGCCGAAAGCTGGCTTGCAGCATCTGCTCGATCTCCAAACTGAGCGCGCTAGCCTGCGTCAAGTCTGCTTGCAGGCGATCAAAAGTCTGCGCATACACCTTCTTTAAGCCCAGTGGAATACCTGGGCGCGACAGTTGCTGCTTGAGGTCGCGAAGCTCGGCTCGCCAACGCGCACCACCAAGCAAATCAAACAAACGCCGCACCAGTTTGAGGTGCAACTGGCGCAGGGCCTGCACGTGCGAGCTACCCGCCTCAAACTCTTGGTGCTCGCGCTCAATGCGCAGGCGTAGCTGCTTCACCACCACATGGTTCTTGCCGCGCAGGCCATCGAGTTCGGCCCGTTGCTCAGTGAGTTCGCTGCGGCGCAGCTTGATGACGCGCGATGCCTCTAGATTCAACTGGGCGACGCTGGCTTCTAAGGCGTCGCGCAAAAAATGCTCGCGCCGAGCCAGCACGCCTTGGTTGAGCAACTGCTCTAGGTCTTGGAGGCGACTGGACTGGAGCAAGGCGGCGTCGGCTGTAATCTTGGCCAGCAAGCCCTTTTGCGCCGAAACAGCGACCACTTGATTGGTAGGCAAGTGCAGCATTTCTGCGGTATCGGCACATTGCCGTGCAATGGCGGCATCAATGTCCTGCGGATCACTCAAGGCGTCCCACAGCGTATCGATTTTGTTCAACGCAACGATGCGAGACCCCGACAAGCCATCGCTTGCCTCGAGATGCTCCAGCCAAACGCCCATATCAGACTTGGTCAGGCCGGTATCCGCCGCCAGCACAAACACGACCGCATGCGCCTGCGGAATCAGCCCCATGGTGAGTTCTGGCTCGGCACCCATGGCATTCAAGCCTGGCGTGTCCAGAATAACTAAGCCGCTTTGCAGCAGCGGATGCGGTATGTTCACCAAAGCGTGGCGCCATCTGGGAATTTCCAGCCGTCCGTCGGCACGTAGCGGCGGGTTATCTTGCAGCGCATCGTCATGCCAAAGCCCCAGCGCACGCGCCTCGTCCAGCTCCACATGACAGACTTCAGACACTTTTGCCAGCGCGCTCGCCATTTGCCGCGCATCGTCTAACACCAACTCGACCGACTCCCACTGCTCAGGCATGGCGCGCCAGTCTGCCAGCGCGTGCGCCTGCAAGCGCGTTTGAATCGGCAGCAGGCGCAGGCCTTGCGGCTGCGAGGGGTCGTAGCCCAATTCAGTTGGACACATGGTGGTGCGGCCGACACTGGTAGGGACGATGCGGCGCCCGTAATCGGCAAAGAAAAGGGCATTGATTAGCTCCGACTTGCCGCGCGACAACTCAGCGACAAAGGCGACCATGACTTTTTCGGAACTCAGTTGCTGTTGCACCTGTCGCAGGCAATCCTCTACCGCAACATTGCATAGGTCCAGATCACGGCTACGCATCCAGTCCGACAACACATTCAACCTGAGAAGCAACTCGCGCCGCCAAGCGTTTTGCTGATCAAAGTGTTTACTAAATGAAATTCCCACGCCCGCTTTCGATAGTTGTTCAATATAGCATCAAGGTGCGCAGGCCAGTCAGGTTTGACAGCCCACACAAAAAAAGCTCGAGCGCTGCCCCTGCCGCAGCAGCCGAATCGGGCGGGTGCACACGTGGCAAGGCTGGCCAGCGCGGCCATAAACCATGGTCTTGGTCTGAAAGTGACCGGTCTGCCCATGCGCGTTAGAGAAGTTGCGCAGGCTGCTACCGCCGCTGGCTAAGGCCTGTTGCAGTACCGTCTGTATCGCCAGGTGCAGCCGCCGAACTCGCGTGAGGCTGAGGCGGGCGGCCTGGGCAGTGGGTCGGATACCGGCATGAAACAAGGCTTCGCAGGCATAGATATTACCCACCCCCACGACCACATCACCGGCCAGCAACACCTGCTTGATGGATGTGCGGCGGCTGCGCAGTGCGGCAGCAAAGTGGCTCAGTTCAAACCCGCCGCCCAAGGGTTCTACGCCCAAATGATCCAGCAGCTTGCGCGCCATGGGATCACTGCTATCGCTGGCGTACACCACGGCACCAAAACGGCGCGGATCGTTCAAACGCAAAGTGCCCTTGTCCGTCACGAGATCAAAATGATCGTGTGTGCCCGGCAGCGGCACGGCATCGGAAAAGCGCAAGCTGCCCGACATGCCTAAATGCAAGAGCAGCAGGCCCCGATCCAAGTCCAGCAACAAATATTTGCCACGCCTGCGCACACCCTGAATCACCCGCGCCGACAAGTCGCTGGGCGCGCAGCCCAGAGGCCAGCGCAAGGGCTGACCCAGTCTGACTTGCAGTATGCGCGCGTCGCTGATGCGGTCAGCGAAGCTCAGGCGCGTGACTTCGACTTCGGGGAGTTCGGGCATAGGGTAGGCGGCAGTGTGGCCGCAAGTGAGAGCTGCGGCGGCGCTTGCAGGGCGCTGAATTATCATGCCCGAATGAAATCTATCCTACGCGTTGCAACGCTGTGGTTGGCTTATTTGGCTTTTGCGGTGAGCGCCCAAACCGTATTACCGACCGCTACGCCGCCTAATCCGCCCAAACTGGTGGCGTCCCCTGAACGCCCGGCTGATGCGATGCAAATGGCGCAGACGTTTTACGAACTGCTGTTGGCTGAACTCAGCCTGATCGACGGTGACATCGGCCAAGCCTACTCGCTGACGCTTGATCTGGCCAAGCGCAGTGGCGACGGCGCCGCCTACCGCCGTGCCACCGAGATTGCCTTGCAATCGCGTTCCGGAGAGGCCGCATTGCAGGCCGCACAAGCCTGGGTTCAGGCCCTGCCCCAGGCACGCGAGGCGCAGCGTTACCTTACTCAAGTCCTGATTGCGCTAAATCGCCCCCAGGCAGCCATTGCGCCGCTGCAAGCCGAGTTGGCCATCGTGGATGCCACCGAAAGGCCAGAACTTTTGCTACAGGTGGGCCGTTACTTTCAACGCCTGAATGACAAGCGCGCGGCTGCCGATGCGGTACAAAAAGTGGTTCAACCCTACTTGACAGCAATGGATACGGGGCCCGCGGCCTGGACCGTCGTGGGATTGGCGCGATTAGCGGCACAAGACATCAGCGGGGCTGAAGACGCGCTGCGACAAAGCCTGGCACCAGCACCTGAGGCACTCGCTCCGATGGAGTTGGTGCTGGCGCTGATGATGGCGCACCGCGACGGGATGGAGCCGCTGTTATTGCAACGTTTGAATCGAGGCGCACCGGTGAGCTTGCGCCTCGCCTACGTGCGCGCCTTGCTCTCCCTGGAACGCTATGCAGACGCGCAACAGCAGGCGCAAACCTTGGTTGATGGAGCGCCCGATCAGATTCAGGCATGGTTCATCCTGGGCAGCCTGCAACTGGAACAAAAGCAAGTGGCACAGGCCGAGAAGTCGCTATTACGCGTGCTGGAGCTAGGCGCCACCTTGCCGCAGGAAGAGCGGCAACGGGTACAGAGCCGCAGCTATTTGCTGCTGTCGCGCATCGCGCAGCAGCGCCAAGACTGGGTCGGTGCAGACGCATGGCTGGCCAAGGTCAATGACGAATCACAGATGTTTAGCGCCGCCAGCCAGCGTGCGGCCTTGCTCAGCCGCCAGGGCAAAACGGACGAGGCGCTGGCGCTGACCCGCGAGGCCGGTACCGACGCCAACGCCAGGGAGGGGGTGCTAGCCCAACTGCGCCTACTGCGAGACGCGAAACGCTACACGCAAGCCTATGACTTGCTCGCCAAGGCTTTGAGCGATACCCCACAAGACACGGAGTTTCTGTACGAGCAAGCGATGGTGGCTGAGAAACTGGATCAACTGGGCACCATGGAGACCCTGCTGCGCCAGGTCATCTTGCTCAAGCCCGATGCCTACCACGCCTACAACGCACTGGGCTATTCGCTGGCAGAGCGCAACACCCGCCTGGTAGAAGCGCGCAGTTTGATTGAGCAAGCGCTGAAATACGCGCCCACGGATCCGTTTATCAACGACAGCTTGGGCTGGGTCGAATTTCGTCTGGGCCATGCGCAAAACGCTAAGCTCATTTTGGAGGCCGCTTACAAGGCCAGGCCCGATCCTGAAATCGCTGCCCATTTGGGTGAAGTGCTGTGGTCGCTGGGTCAACATGACCAGGCGCAACGCATCTGGCAAGACGCATTGCAGCTAGACGATGCGAACGACACCCTCAACGGAACGCTCCAACGTCTGCGTGTGAAGCCTTGACGCAGCACCGTGGCACGCGCGGGAACGGGGCCAGATTTGTCTTCGCAGCGCTGGCCCTCGCGCTGTTAACCGCCTGCTCGTCAGTGCCGCGGCAAACAGCACTGGAGCCGGTTTACAGCGGCCGCTTGGCGCTTTCGGTACAAACGACTAGCCCGCAGTCATGGAGCGCTGGCTTCGAGCTGCGTGGCACAGCCCAGCGCGGTGAGTTAAGCCTGCTCTCGCCCATCGGAAGCGTTTTGGCGCATATTGAGTGGGACTCGCAGGGCGCCAGGCTGCAGCAAGGCCAACGCAGCGAGCTGTTTCCCAGCTTAGACGCCTTGCTGGAGCAGGCCAGCGGCACGGCATGGCCCGCGACTGCTCTATTCGACTGGATGCAGGGCCGCCCGACCCCGGTTGCAGGGTGGGAATTGGATTGGAGTCAGTGGGCAACTAGCGGGCTTTTGCGCGCCCACCGCAGCCAAGCGCCAGTGACCGACTTGCGCTTGGTGCTGGAACGCTGAGCTGAGACATGAACCACCTCTACGACGTGGCGGCACCCGCCAAGCTGAATTTGTTTTTGCACGTCTTGGGGCAGCGTGACGACGGCTATCACCGACTGCAATCGGTGTTCATGCTCATAGACTGGCACGACGTGCTGCACTTCGAGCGGCGCAGTGACGGCCAACTCAGCCGCGAAGACCTGGGGCCCGCCCTACCGCCAGACGACTTGGTTTTGCGCGCCGCACGCGCCTTGCAGGCTGCCAGTGGCACGCGCTGGGGTGCCCATATCGGTGTGCTCAAACGCATCCCCAGCGAAGCGGGCATGGGGGGGGGCTCGTCCGACGCAGCCAGTTGTCTGTTGGCTTTAAGCCGGCTATGGCAGCTCCATTTGCCGTTAGCTGAACTGGAACGCATAGGCTTGACCCTGGGTGCAGACCTGCCTTTTTTCCTGCGTGGACACAACGCCTGGGTCGAAGGCATTGGCGAGCGCATCACGCCTCTTGCGCTGCCCCCGCGCCGTTTTTTAGTCGTCAAACCCGCCACTGGGCTGGAAACAAGGCGCATCTTTTCCGCGCCCGATCTGTGCCGCCATAGCGAGCCTGCTATACTCGACGGCTTTGTTGCAGACCCCTATGGCTTTGGCCGAAATGATTTGCAGCCGGTCGCCCAGCGCCTGAGTACCGACGTTTGCCAAGCCCTGGCTTGGTTGAGCGATCAAGGATTAGCTGGGCGCATGACGGGTTCTGGCAGTGCGGTTTTCGCGCCACTTGACTCCTCAACGGCAGTGACCATGGCTGGCCTAGCCACCCCGAGTGGCTGGTGCATCCGGGAATGCGGCAATTTAGAAATTCATCCTCTGGCTGGGTGGGTTTCCTAGCGACGATTCATCGGTGGGTGGCTTTTAACGAAGCTGCTCTCCTGTGTAGGGGAGTCGCCAAGTTGGTAAAGGCACTGGATTTTGATTCCAGCATGCGAGGGTTCGAATCCTTCCTCCCCTGCCAGATTTATTTAGGCCAGTTCATACGGTTTTTAACAAATGCGTTGCGAGTCAAAATGAAGTCCTTTCGCACTTGTGAAAGCTGTTTAGGTGAATCCTAGGCCCTCTATGCAAGTGATTCACCCTGATTTCATGGTTTTCACCGGCAACGCCAACCCGGCGCTGGCCGCTGAAGTGGCGCAGCATTTGGGCACGGAATTGGGTGCCGCCACTGTGGGCCGCTTCTCCGACGGTGAGGTCACGGTAGAAATCAATCAAAACGTGCGCGCCCGCGATGTATTCGTGGTTCAGTCCACCTGTGCACCCACCAACGAAAACCTGATGGAGCTGCTCATCATGGTGGATGCGCTTAAGCGCGCGTCCGCCGAGCGCATTTGTGCAGTGATTCCTTACTTTGGCTACGCCCGCCAAGACCGCCGACCGCGCTCTACCCGGGTGCCTATCAGCGCCAAAGTGGTAGCCAATATGCTGCAAGCCGTGGGCGTGGATCGGGTGCTCACCATGGACTTGCACGCGGATCAGATTCAGGGCTTTTTTGATATCCCGGTAGATAACATCTATGCCTCGCCGGTGCTGCTAGGTGATGTGCGTGCCAAAGCCTACCAAGACCTGATCGTGGTCTCGCCCGATGTGGGTGGCGTGGTGCGTGCGCGGGCGCTGGCCAAGCAGCTCGATACCGATCTGGCCATTATCGACAAGCGCCGCCCGCGCGCCAATGTGAGCGAGGTGATGCACGTCATCGGCGAAATCGATGGCCGCAACTGCGTCATCATGGACGACATGATCGACACCGCAGGCACCCTGGTCAAAGCCGCCGAGGTGCTGAAAGAGCGCGGCGCCAAGAAGGTCTATGCCTATTGCACGCACCCGATTTTTTCTGGCCCTGCCATTGAGCGCATCGTGCATGGTTCAGCGCTGGACGAGGTCGTGGTGACCAACACCATTCCCTTAAGCGACGCTGCGCTGCAGTGCCGCAAAATTCGCCAACTCTCGGTCGGGCCCTTGATTGCCCAGACCATACAGCGCATCGCGTCTGGTGAGTCGGTGATGAGTTTGTTCTCGGATCAGAACCAATTGTTCTGAAGCGGGTGCATGTGCGGGCCGCACGCCTAACGGACGCGGCCCAATTTGAAACCGGAATCACACGGGTCGCAGTGGATTCCCCTTGAGGAGTTAGTTATGAAATTCGTCGCTTTTGAGCGCGCCAAGCAGGGCACGGGTGCGAGCCGCCGTCTGCGTATCACTGGGCGCACGCCTGGCATCGTTTACGGCGGTTCCGGCCAGCCCCAGCTGATAGAACTCGACCACAACGCGCTGTGGCACACCATCAAAAAGGAAGCCTTCCACTCCACTATTTTGGATATGGAACTGAATGGCCAGGTGAGTCGCGTGTTGCTACGCGACCTGCAAATGCACCCGTTTAAACAACTGATTTTGCATATCGACTTCCAGCGCGTAGAGGCCGATACGGTGCTGCACATGAAGGTGCCACTGCACTACAGCGGTGAAGAAAACTCACCCGCCGTCAAGCTGGACACTTGCTTGGTTAACCACATCGTGACCGAACTCGAAGTGGCCTGCCTGCCTGCTGACCTGCCCGAATTCATTGCCGTGGATTTGAGCGGGTTAAAGAAAGGCGTGTCGCTGCACCTAAACGACCTGAGCTTGCCCAAGGGCGTGACCGCGGTCACACGGGCTAAGTCCAACCCGGTGTTGGTGGCAGTGGTAGCAACCAAGGAAGACTTGGCCGAGCCTGCTGACGCGGCGGCGGCCCCAGCAGCGGGCAAAGCGGCTGCGAAGGCACCGGCGGCCAAAACGGCTGCAGCCAAGGCACCGGCAGCGAAGGCACCCGCTGCCAAAGCGCCCGCAGCCAAGGCCCCTGCCGCCAAGAAGTAACACCCACGCGCATGTGTGCAACGGCCCGCCTGTGCGGGCCGTTGCGTTTGGCGCCCCCTTCTTATGATTAAGCTGTTTGTTGGCCTGGGCAATCCGGGCCCCGATTACGAAGCGACCCGACATAACGCTGGGTTTTGGTGGATAGACGCGCTGGCTGCGTCGCTAGGCAGCAGCTTGCGCGCCGACAAAACAGCCCGTGGGCTGCTGGCTCGCGCCACGGTGCACATGCAAACGGTGTGGCTGCTCAAACCACAAACCTTTATGAACCTGTCCGGGCAATCGGTGGCTGCACTGGCTCAGTTTTACAAAATCCAGCCGCAAGAAATTCTGGTTGTACACGACGAATTGGACTTGGCGCCCGGCCAAATCAAACTCAAGCGGGGCGGTGGTCACGCCGGACACAACGGCCTGCGCGACATTCACGCGCAACTGGGCAGCAACGACTACTGGCGGCTGCGCTTAGGTATAGGCCATCCCGGCGTGCGCGACGAGGTGATTCATTGGGTTCTCAAAAAACCCGCCACCGAGCATTTACAAGGCATTCAAGCCTGCATTGCACGCTCGGTGCAAGCCGTACCGCAACTGGTGCAAGGCGAGATGGAAAAAGCCATGTTGTTGATTCACACGCAACCCAAGCCGCTCTAAAAGCCCGCCACCAGAAAGCCCCGGCCATGGGGCAGGCTACACCCGCAAGGCGGATCACAGCCCGATAGCACAGGCAGCGGTTAGCCCGCAAAAAGACCGGGCGCTGGTGTGTGGGCTGGCCGGCCGCATGCTCGCCGTCGCGCTCACTGGCTCCGCGACGGTAGGCCGGAGGTGGGCAGCTCAAGCGGCGTCTGGGCCTTGGCCTGGGCTTGCAGATGGCGAAACTTGTGCCACAGCATGTCCTTGCTTTCGCTGTGGGCGGGATCGACCGGAATGCAAGCCACCGGGCATACCTGCACGCATTGCGGCGCATCAAAATGCCCCACGCATTCGGTGCATTTGCTGGGATCGATCTGATAAATCTCGGGGCCTAAAAAAATCGCCTGATTTGGGCACTCCGGCTCGCACACATCGCAGTTGATGCATTCGTCGGTAATCATCAGCGCCATATCAGACCCGCCCTTGCACCTGCTGGCGTAACGCCAGCGCCACACAGGGGCTAACCATCTCATCAATTGCCCCGCCCAATTGGGCGATTTCACGCACCAGCGTGCTGCTAATGCATTGCAGCGGCGCAGCGGGCAAAAGCAGCACGGTTTCCACCTCGGGCCGCAACTTACGGTTCATGGCGGCCATCTGAGATTCGTAGTCAAAGTCGCTCAGGTTGCGCACCCCCCGCACCACCACCTGAGCCCGGTGCTGGTGGCAAAAATCCATCATGAGGCCACTAAACGGTAACACCTGAACACTGGGCAGGTCACGCAGGGCTTCGCGCGCGAGCGCCATGCGCTGCTCCAGACCAAACAGGGTTTTTTTATGGTGCGCCACCGCTACCGCAAGAATGAGCGAGTCGAACAGCGCGGCGGCGCGGCGCACCACGTCTTCATGGCCCAGCGTCAGCGGATCGAAAGTGCCGGAATAAACAGCCCGTTTTTGCATCAGCCGATTATCGGTTCAGTGGCGAGTAGCGCTTTTTTTAGCAAATGGAAATGCACCATGCCGGCCTGGGCTTGGCGGTACACCCACAGCCCCAGGGGCGCCAGCCGCGCGTCGCTCCAGGGCGTGGGCGCCTCCAGGTAGATGAAGCCGGTGTCGGCCAGTGCGTCTCGCGCGGCCTGTAAAACCGGCTCCTGGGCCGGGTTGGCAAACGGCGGGTCCAGCAAAACCAGATGCTGACTGCCCGGCGCACAACGGCGTAGTGCAGCCGTGCCATCGCCCTGCTCGACGCGAATGTGCGGGGCCTGCAACCGGGTCTTGAAAGCCTGGAGTTGCTGTACCAGGCCACGGTCCAACTCCACCATCAGCACCGCCTGTGCACCACGTGAAGCGGCCTCAAAACCCAAAGCGCCACTGCCTGCAAACGCGTCCACGCAATGCCAGCCTTGCAAGTCTTGCCCCAACCAATTAAACAGCGTCTCGCGCACCCGCGCGGGGGTGGGCCGCAGGCCGGGGCGATCCAGCACGGGCAGCGGCGTGCGCTTCCACTGCCCCCCGATGATGCGCACTGCACCTGCGGGTTTGAGCGGCTTGAGCTTCAAAAATCGGGGCGCCCGTGCCCCAGGCTTTTGGCTGGATGCTTGAGTCATTTCATAGAATGAAGGGTTGTCGAACAGGTCTTCATGCTCAATTTCTTTAAGAAAAAATCAAACGCCACTGATGCCCCCACGCCCATCGCTGTGGAGTCCGCACCGCAGGCGGAGACGGCACGCACACGCTGGCTAGACAAACTCAGGCAGGGCTTGCGCAAGACCGGCGTCGGCATTGTCACCGTGTTCACCGGCACGCGCATAGACGATGCCCTATACGAAGAGCTGGAGTCTGCGCTGTTAATGGCCGATACCAGCGTGGCGGCAACCCAGTTTTTGCTGGACGATCTGAAGCGACGTGTGCGCGAAAACCGTGTCACAGAAGCCTCTGAGGTGCGCGGCCAGTTGGCGCAGGCCCTGTTGGCCTTGCTGAAAGCCTTGCAAAAGCCGCTGCGCGTGGGGGCGCAACGTCCCACCGTCATCATGGTGGTAGGCGTAAACGGCGCGGGAAAGACCACGTCCATAGGCAAACTCACGCACCACCTGAGCGAGGCGGGCGCCTCGGTGCTGCTGGCTGCGGCAGACACATTCCGCGCGGCGGCACGCGAGCAATTGGGCGCCTGGGCGGATCGCAACACGGTGGAGATCATCAGCCAGCAAGGCGGCGATCCGGCAGCGGTGAGCTTTGACGCCGTGAGCGCAGGCAAAGCACGGGGCAAAGACGTGGTGTTGGTCGATACCGCCGGGCGGCTACCGACCCAGCTACACCTGATGGAGGAGTTGCGCAAAATCCAGCGCGTCATCCGCAAAGCCGATGCCACGGCCCCGCACGAGGTGTTACTGGTCATAGACGGAAACACCGGCCAGAACGCCTTGGCCCAGGTGAAAGCCTTTGACGACGCCTTGGGCCTTACCGGCCTAATCGTCACCAAACTGGACGGCACGGCCAAGGGCGGCGTGTTGGCTGCCATCGCGCGCGAGCGCCCTATTCCCGTGTATTTCATCGGCGTGGGCGAGCAGCTGGAAGACCTGGAAAGCTTCAGCGCCGAGGAATTTGTGCAAGCACTGCTGGGTTGACAGGCGCACGGCCTCACGGCCTCACGGCCTCACAGCCTATTACCCGCGCCGTTGCGCCAGCCACCGGGGAAAGAAACGGATACCAGCCGATGCACCCGTTTGCGGCAGCTTTGGGGCCCGGCCTGCGGAATAGGCGGGCAGCAAAGGCCGGTGGCTTCACCACTTGCTTGCATAAGCCGGCCAGGCGATGGAAAAGGGGCCTATTGAAAATCTTGCGTGGCCCCGCTAGCCGCTTGCCGCCTTAAGCAGAGCCGGCGACCGACTCGCCGCTTTGCTGCAAGGCCCACATGCGCGCGTAACGCCCATTCAAGGCCAGTAGCTGCGCATGGGTGCCACGCTCAGCGATTTGCCCCTGCTCCAGCACCAAAATTTCATGTGCATCCACAACCGTGGACAAGCGGTGCGCCACCACCAGCGTGGTTTTGTTGCGTGCCACCTGCTGCAGCTCGGCCTGTATCGCGCGTTCATTCGCCGAATCTAGCGCAGAGGTGGCCTCATCAAAGATCAGAATAGGCGGGTTTTTCAGCAAGGTACGGGCAATCGCAACGCGCTGCTTTTCGCCACCAGACAGCTTCAAGCCGCGTTCACCTACCATGGTGTCGTAACCCTTGGGACTGACGGCGATGAAGTCGTGAATACGCGCTGCGCGCGCGGCCTGCTCCACCTCGGCACGACTGGCGCTGGGGCGCCCGTAGGCGATGTTGTACGCCACCGTATCGTTGAATAACACCGTGTCTTGGGGCACAACGCCTATGACTTGGCGCAGCGAGAACTGAGTCAGGTCACGCAGATCCACGCCGTTGATACTGATGCGCCCTTGCTGCACGTCGTAAAAGCGAAACACCAGCCGCGCCAGTGTGGATTTACCAGCCCCCGAGGGCCCTACCACCGCCACCGTTTTACCCGCAGGAATCTCAAAGCTCAGGTTTTGCAAAATCGGGCGCGCCGCATCATAGGCAAAGCCCACTGCCTCAAAACGCAGCGTGGGGGCCTGACTCAACTCCAGTGCTACGGCGCCTGGGCGATCAGCCACCTCGCGCTCGCGCTCCAGCAGGCGAAACATCTTGTCCAAGTCGGTCAGACTTTGCTTGATCTCGCGGTACAGCACGCCCAAAAAACCCAGCGGGATATAGAGCTGAATCATGAAGGCGTTAATCATGACCAAATCGCCCAGACTCAGCCGCCCATCCACCACCCCCAGCGTCGCACGGTACAGCATGGCCACCAGGCTGAGCGCGATGATGAACTGTTGGCCGCTGTTGAGCAGGCTCAGCGTGGTCTGGCTTTTGATGGCAGCGCGGCGCAGTCGCTCCAGGCTGTCGTTGTAGCGATTCGCCTCAAACGCCTCGTTGTTGAAGTATTTGACGGTCTCGTAGTTCAGCAGCGAGTCGATGGCGCGGCTATGGGCAGCCGAATCCATTTCGTTCATTTGGCGTCGAAATTGCGTGCGCCACTCAGTCACCAAAAAGGTAAAAGACACATAAAACACCAGCGCGATCAAGGTGATCCAGGCAAACCACCAATCAAACTTCAGCGCCAGCACGCCCAGCACCAAGCTGACCTCAATGAGCGTGGGCACGATGCTGTAGAGCGAGTAGGAAATGAGCGAATGCACGCTGCGCGTGCCGCGCTCGATGTCGCGCGTCATGCCGCCGGTCTGCCGCTCCAGGTGAAAGCGCAGACTCAAGGCCTGCAAATGCTCAAACACTTTGAGCGAAATGCGCCGCGCAGCACCCTCGGTGGCTTTGGCAAATACCAACTCGCGCAACTCGGTGAACAAGGAGGTGGATAAACGCAGCAAGCCATACGCCAGCAGCAACCCCATAGGCACCACCAGCAGGGCCTGCGCGCTACCCGGGCGCAAAGACATGGCGTCCACTAGGTTCTTGAGCAGTATGGGCACGCCCACATTGGCCAGCTTAGCCAGCACCATGAAGCCCAGCGCCAACCCAACTCGCCATTTGTAATGCCACAGATAGGGAAACAGGCGTTGCAAGGTTGCCCAGTCGCTACGAGGCTCAGGGGCAGGCAAGGCAAGTGGCGAGCCGCTCGCAGGGGAGGAGTGCATGGGAGACAATTCGGAGTGGAGCGCCGCCAACCCGTGAAGAGCGGCTTGCAGCTAAACCGGAGATGGTAACGATGTCCAAGAACGCAAGCGCGGCGCGCACCGAACTGCCGCAAGACAAGGAGCTGGTACTCAAAGTCATCCCGCTGCCGGCGGACTGCAACGCCAACGGCGATATTTTTGGTGGTTGGGTCATGGCCCAGGTGGACTTGGCCGGCGCCGTGCTGCCTGCCCGCCATGTACGGGGCCGTATGGCCACGGTGGCGGTGAACCAGTTCGTATTCAAGCAACCGGTGCGCGTAGGCGATATTTTGTCCTTCCTCGCCAGCGTGACCCGTGTAGGTAACACCTCGGTCACGGTACAGGTCGAAGTATTTGCTGAGCGCATGCGCGACCAAGGCCGTTACCTGAAAGTAACAGAAGCCTCGCTGACCTATGTGGCCATCGACGACCAAGGGCGACCCCGCCCGATCCGCCGTGACGACATGGGGAACAACCCTGAAGACAGCCCGTGAAGACGCGGCTATAAACCAAGCTTCCCTAACCCGTCACCCGCGCGTGACTTTCATGGAGTGCTTGTGCAGGCTTTGCAGTTGCTGATCAGCGGTGTCGCCCAGGGCTGCATTTATGGCTTGATCGCATTGGGCTTTGTGCTGATATACAAAGCCACCGAAACGGTCAGCTTCGCTCAGGGCGAATTGATGATGCTGGGTGCCTTCTGCGGCTTGGCCTGCATGACTGCTTTGGGTTTCCCGTTCTGGCTGGCCGTGCTCAGTTCCATCGTGGGCATGGCGCTATTTGGCGTCGTGTTGGAGCGCTTGGTGATTCGGCCCATATTGGGCCAGCCCGCTTTTTCTATCGTCATGCTCACCATTGGCATCGGCTATGTGGCGCGTGGCCTCATTACCATGATTCCCAACATCGGCACCGAAACCCACACCCTGCCCGTGCCCTACAAAGACCAAGTTTGGCACCTGGGTGCGCTGGTGCTAAATGTGGAGCAAGTCGTGGTTATCTCCAGCACCGCCGTGCTGTGCGTGGCGCTATTTGCGCTGTTTCGCTACAGCAAGTTGGGCATTGCCATGCAGGCCTCGTCGCAAAACCAATTGGCAGCCTACTACATGGGCATTCCGGTGCAGCGGCTCAACGGCTTGGTGTGGGGTCTGGCGTCTGCGGTGGCGGCACTGGCGGGCTTGCTGTTGGCGCCGATTACCTTTGTGCATGCGAATATGGGCTTTATTGGGCTAAAAGCCTTTCCCGCTGCGGTAGTGGGTGGCTTTGGTAGCCTACCCGGCGCCATTGTGGGTGGGCTCATCATTGGCGTGGTGGAGTCCTTCTCGGGCTTTTACCTGCCCGACGGCGT
>Ga0136644_10002170_pt1 | contig 15149 bp, 11 predicted proteins | sample C_130820_EF_Meta_FD_94780 | JGI IMG/M metagenome (GOLD analysis project Ga0136644, IMG submission 94780) | Freshwater microbial communities from Lake Croche, Canada to study carbon cycling - C_130820_EF_MetaG (v2) (version 2) | ecosystem: Environmental > Aquatic > Freshwater > Lake | place... | reverse complement strand
CGGATGAAGCGTTTCCCATCTGGCGCAAACCATTCCGCCTCGCGAGTTTTCTCTGGCTGGTTGTAATAGCCCGTCATCATCCCAGGGGAGTGTCCGACGACTTCGCCGGTCGCTCCCCGTCCGACCTCAAGTCCAGCGTCGTCGATCAGGCGAATGTCGTGGCCTTGCGCCGGTCGACCCACGGTGTGTAACTGCTCCGGGGTGAGGTGCGCTTCAAGGATGCAAGTCCCGCCGCCCTCGGTCATCCCATAAAACTCCACTAGCCCCCCCGGCCAGCGACGCAGAGCATCGCTTTTGAGCGCAGCTGAGAAGGGTGCACTCGTACAGAACTTCATCTTGAATGCCGACAGGTCGGTGGAGTCGAAGTCGGCGTGTCCGAGCAAGCGCTGGTACTGCACCGGCACAAGCATCGCGTGAGTGACCCGGTGTCGTGCTGCCTCGGCCAACCAACGCCCCGCGTCAAATTTCGCCAACAAGTGCACCGTGCCACCAAAAGCCAGCGTCGGAAAGACGACCACTAAGGTCGTATTGGAATAAAGCGGGGTCGAGACGAGCGTAACCGTGTGCTCGCTGTAGTCATACTGCGCACCGCGATGAATGTGCGCCCAGCGCATCGCATGAGGCTGAACGATCCCCTTTGGAATTCCGGTCGTCCCCGATGAATAAATGATGTTGAAGGGATCCTCGGGCCGGATCTCGACACGAGCGGGCAGCCCACCCGCTGGCGCGAGCCACTGCTCGAGTGGGATGCCAGGGCCCTTTTCATCAAGCGCGATCCACGGTGCCGACGCATGGTGCGGTAGGTCGAGCCCTGCCAGGAGTTCCGCGGCGTTCGAATCCACGAACACACGTTTCGGAGCGGCGTCTTGCAGCATCGCCTTAAACGCAGCCTGAGTTACGTTGTACGCCAGCGGCGCAACGGCAATCCCGGCCCGCAGCGCACCCAGAAAAACGCTCGCCAAAGGCAACGCGTTCGCACCACAAAGTACGACGACGTCGCCCGGGACCAGCCCATCGCGCTGCAATGCCAGCGCGACTCGATCCATCGCCTCATCGAGTTGCTGCCAGGTCAACTGGGTCCCGTCGCAGACCAGTGCGGGCTGCTGAGGACGCGCTTTGGCATGCTCGCGCAACAGGTCCCCAATCGCACGAAACGGCGGCATCGGCTTGACGAGCGCGGAATCACCCAGAGGCGGATTACTGTCCGAACAGCGCTGTGTCGAATCCACCTGTGCCATCCCCTTTGCCTCTCATTCAGCTGCGAGCCAACTCGAAGCATAATCTCACCATGGGAACAATTTATTGGGTGCGCCACGGCCAGGCCTCGTTCGGCGCGCAGGATTACGACCAACTCAGTGTCTTGGGCGAAAAGCAGAGTCGGCGTCTGGGCGAATACTTTGCGCGACGCGGCATCACCTTTGAAGCCGCGCTCAGCGGCAGCTTAAAGCGACAAGTTCAAACCCACGCTGCGATTGGCGACGGTTGGGCATCAACGACGTCGCTGATGGCGGCATTGCCAAACTTAGCTCCCGGGGTGCCACCCGCCTCCGTCTGGCCAGCGCTCAACGAGTACAACAGCGAGGCACTGATCGCAAGCGTACAAACGGAGCCCCTCGAGCCAACCGATTCACCAGAGGCTTATCGAAAACATTTTCGCCTCCTGCGAACCGGGCTCACCGAGTGGATGGCAGCGCGCACGCAACCGGTGGGCATGCCTAGCTACCGAGACTTCGTTGCCGGCATCGTCGCCGCGATGGACCACGTGCGGGCCCAGCATAGCGGTAACGTGCTGATGGTTTCCAGCGGCGGTCCAATCTCGACCGCAGTTGGGCAGGTGCTTGGCATGGCTGCGGAAGCAACCATCGAACTCAACCTTCGCATTCGCAATAGTTCAGTCACGGAGATGAGCTTCAGCGCCCGGCGTTGCACCCTACTCACATATAACACCCTACCGCACCTCGATGACCCCGCCACGATCGACTGGATTACTTACGCCTGAGTAAGTTTCCAGCCGGCACTCGCGACCCGGACCCCGTCGACGGTAAGGTCGCCCAGACTATGAGATCTCGCCCCGACGTCTCGATTGCACTTTCAACCCCGACCAGTCCCGTTCCGTTTTAAGGATGAAACCATGACCACTAAACTTGAGAAAGTTCTTTACACCGCACACACCCACGTGACCGGTGGGCGCGACGGACACGCCCGCTCCGACGACGGCTTGCTCGACGTCAAGCTGTCGCCTCCCCCAGGCCTTGGCGGCAAAGGTGGCGCGACGAACCCCGAGCAATTGTTCGCGGCCGGCTACTCAGCGTGTTTCATGGGCGCCTTGAAGCACGTTGCGGGAATCAAAAAGGTCTCGATTCCGGCCGATGCATCCATTGATGCCAGCGTTGATCTGGGCCCAATTCCCCAGGGGTTTGGCATCGCCGCCCGCCTCACGGTCCACCTGCCCGGCCTCGAGCAGGCGGTTGCGCAAGATCTGATTAACGCCGCACACGAGGTCTGCCCCTACTCCAACGCAACACGCGGCAATATCGACGTTGAGTTGACGCTGGGCGCATCGGCACACGCGTAAGCATCGACGAGCCTCAGCCATCCACAGCCGCCGGGGGAACGTTGGGCACGCTCAAAGCGAGCCCAGCCCTAAACCTTAGGCTCGCTCAGAGGGAGTCCAGCACTAATTGTTTGGCTCGCTCCTAGCGAGCCCAGCATTTAGTCAAGCGCGGCTTTAGCCTTCACGATGATCGCCGCTTGGCGCGTTGACTCGGCTTGAATGTACTGAGCAAACTGTTCACGGGTTTGCGGGAATAATTCGTAGCCGAATACCAAGTACTTTTCTTTGACATCGGGTTCGCTCAGGCCCTTGCTGATGTCCTGCATGATCTTATCGGCCAGGGGACGTGGCAGAGATTTGGGAACAGCAATCGTCGTCCAGCCACTCACCTCAAAGCCCGCGGGACCACCGGCTTCGGTGAAGGTCGGCACGTCGGGGTACGCGGGGATGCGGTTGGGCGCAGCGACCGCGAGAAACTTGATCTTTCCGGAGCGGTAGAGCGCCCCGGCGGTCGCACTGGTGCCGAGGGCGAACGCGAGATCGCCTTGCGCCACCGAGGTGTAGAGCTGCGAAGTCTCCTTGAAAATCACGTGCTCCATCTGCGTGCCAGTCACGGTTTCAAACAACGCTGAGCCCAGGTGGACCGGATTACCGACCGACCAGGATCCGTAGTTCAACTTTCCGGGGTTAGCCTTGGCGTCGGCAATCAGATCGGCAACGTTCTTGTACTTGCTATTAATCGCCGTGGTGGCAAAGAAGTAGGTCTTGAAGAGCGGGAGCAGCGGCTCAAAATCGTTCTTCGGATCGTATGGAAGCTTTTTGAACAAATACGGATAGGCCGTCAGGTGCACGCTATCGAGCTGAATCAAATCGTGCCCATCCGTAGCGCCGCGCTTGAAAGCATCGATGGCGATAAAGCCATTACCGCCGGGACGATTCTCAACCGTTACCGGTTGCCCCCACATTTTGCTTAACTTTTCCGCAACCATGCGCGCCACTCCCTCGGGACCACTACCCACCGGGAACGGTGTGATGATCCGCACAGGCTTCGTTGGGAACGGCGCCGTCTGCGCCTGAGCCCCCCGAGGAACCGCCATCGCGATTGCAGCAGCGGCGAGAGCCGCCATTACGGCCAGAGAATTTCGGCGAAGTAAAGACATCAGGTTTCCTGCTTGAGGGGTTGAGACGTGAACCGGTCGGGACGCGAAGGCAGCGTAGGGGGGCCGATCTTAAACCAATCGACTCGGCGAGCGTAACGACCCCTGTTTAGCACTCATGCCTTGAGCGGATACCGCTTCCAGCCCTTAGCGGATGAACTGATCCACGAACGCCTCGCCAAGTCCATTCGCGGCGAAGTGCGCCCGGCATTTCGCAATTCGCGTAAAGACATCATCAAACCCAGTGGTATTGCCGTCGGGATCCACATAAATCATCGCGCCGTTTACCTGAAACAACGTGATCATCTCGTCCGTGTCAGGATCGACCACGAGCGTGTGGGTTTCGCCGGGTGCTTCGTAAACGTAGGCGCCCTCAGTCGCAACCCAATCGTGCTCCAAATAGCGCCATTTCCCTTTGATGACATAGCCGTGCACGGCTTGAGGGTGACGGTGACGCGACAAAACCCCCGCCTTGCGCACCCTCAACAGGTTCATCCAATATCCATGGGAAGCGCTCAGGCAAAGGGGACGAAACCAGACGTTGTCCTCCAAGGGCACCCAAACGCGCTCGTCCAGCGGGAGCGCATCGGGGATGACCAACTCCGGGGGCGACTCCTTGGGCATCGGATGCCTATAGGGCTGCCATTTCTGGGCATCAAGCTCTGTGGGGTTTGTCATCGTTATCCTAATTTTGATGCCGGCAGTCTAATCGATGGCTTTCGAGCCGGATGAGCCCCACGCGCTCGGGGTTTCCCGTATCTCGGCACGCGATTGGAGCGGCTGCTTTAGCCGAAACGCCTGTCCATAGGTTGGTCGTGCGCTCGTTGAAGTTTTTGAAGAGATCTCGCAGCCTTGGGGATATCGGCCGTAGGTCGATGCCTCCACTGTTTCAGGAAATAGCGCTTGATTGCGCCACTGCGTTCACCGCCCGCAAAATTGACTCTGGCGTAGCGGGCGCTGTAAGTGGAGGTTGCGTTCTGTGTCGGCCAGCCGCAGAGACCGCGTCGCGGATCGCTAAAAAGACTGAAAAGGCCAGTAGCAATGGCGGTTCTCCCACCGCTTTGCTCCGGTGAATGCTGTCCTCCACGTTATCGTTGTCAAATAGCGCCACGCGCAAATCCGCTAATGCGTCATTGGCCGTTGGAATCTTGTACGTGCTAGGAGCGTGAGTGAGCAATGCCCCCGTTAATGGATGCCAAGCGAGCTCCTCGCTGGTGAGCCACCCCATTCCCTGAATAAAAGCGCCCTCCACTTGCCCAAGATCGATCGCGGGATTAAGCGATCGTCCAACATCCTGCAGTAGATCGGCTCGCAGTAACTTCCACTCCCCTGTGAGCGTATCGATCAACACCTCGCTAACAGCCGCCCCATACGAAAAATAGTGAAACGGCCGCCCGGTCATCGACGCCCGATCCCAGTGCAGACCCGGCGTAGCGTAAAAACCGTCACTCCACAGCTGAATTCGCTTGCCGTAGGCCAGCGTAATCAGTGAGTTAAAACTTAACTCCTCACCGCCGCCGCGAACCTGGCCATCGGCAAAGATCACCTGGTCGGGGTCGCAATCGAACCGTTGGGCAAAACAGTCTGCCAATCGATCGCGAATGGAACGGGCGGCCGCTTGCGCTGCTTTGCAGTTTAAGTCGCTACCGGTTGACGCTGCGGTGGCTGAGGTATTCGCAACCTTGCTGGTATCCGTAGCCGAGCTGCGGACCCTGTGCAGGGGAACGCCGAGCTCGTGGGCGACTACCTGGGCTACTTTCGTATTCAGACCCTGGCCCATCTCGGTGCCGCCATGATTCACCAGGATTGAACCATCGAGGTAGACGTGTACGAGGGCTCCCGCCTGATTCAAATGGGCAAGGTTGAACGAAATTCCAAATTTCACCGGCGTCAGCGCCAGCCCCTTGCGCAGCACCTCCGATCGCGCATTAAAGCGCTCGACCTCTTGCCGCCGCGCCTCGTACGCGCTTGTTTTGAGGAGCTCTTGGATTAACTTGCCTGCAACGTTGTCCGTGATTGTTTGTCCGTAGGGCGTGACGTTGCGGTCTTCAAATCCATAAAGATTGACCCGACGCACTTCAATCGCGTCGCGCCCGAGGTTACGAGCGATTTCATCGAGGATAACTTCGATGGCGAGCGCGCCCTGAGGTCCTCCGAAGCCTCGAAAGGCGGTATTGCTCTGCAAGTTTGTCCGCGCAAGGTAACCGTGAATGGCCACCTCGGGAAGCCAGTAAGTATTGTCAACATGGCATATGGCGCGGGTCATGACCGGCGGCGACAGGTCGGTTGAGAATCCCGCGTTGGCAATCAGGCTAATTTCAACGCCCAGGACGCGCCCGTCATCGTCATAACCAGCCTCGTAATCGATCTCAAAGGGATGCCGTCGCCCGGTGATCATAAAATCGTCATCGCGGTCGAGTCGCAATTTGACGGGCCGCCCGACTCGCGCTGCTGCCACAGCAGCCAGCGCCGAAAAGAGTGCGGATTGAGATTCTTTACCACCGAACCCGCCACCCATTCGGCGCACCTCGACCAGCACTTGATTGGCATCTATTCCAAGAACATGCGCGATCGTTGCCTGCATTTCGCTGGGATGCTGGGTAGAGCAGTGAACTCTGACCCCAGCAGCCTCGGTCGGTATGGCGTAAGCGATCTGGCCTTCCAGATAAAAGTGTTCCTGTCCCCCCAGCGAAAAACTTCCTTTTAGAACATGGGGCGAGTGGTCAATTGCAACCCGAACCGCGCCGGGGCGAGATTCTCGTCGCAAATGCATCGGCGTGCAGAGGTACTGCCCTTGCGAGTGCGCAACGCGGGGACAAAAAACCGCTGGGAGCGCCTCGATCTCTAACACCTCGCCCGCCCGCGCGGCCGCGCGACGCGCCTGATCCCGCGTGCTTGCAATGACCAAAAAAACCGGTTGGCCGACGTAATGAACCGTCCCTTCGGCCAACGCGGGATCATCCTGGGCAAGGGGGCCCACATTATTGGCGCCCGGGATATCCGCTGCGGTCAGTACCGCAACGACCCCCGGCATTTGTTGAACGATCGATAGGTTGATGGACACGAGCCGACCGTGAGCCGTTCGAGACAAACCCAGCGCAGCATGTAAGGTCCCCGTCAACTCCGGCAAATCATCGAGGTAAGGCGCGCTTCCGGTAACGTGCAAATGGGCAGACTCGTGGGCAACCGACTCTCCGACCGCGCCACCGCGCGTGGTACCGGAAAACTCGGATTCCATTCGCTTTTCTTGGGAGACGTTGCGCGCTCTCATGATTGATCGTTCAAGATGCAGACTGGGTCGCCCAGACAGTCGATTCGTCGGCACTCAAAGGCCGGTCTGCCCGCGTCTGTAGCCAAAATCTCAGCAGCAGGGCACGAGCAACCTGCAGACGGTAGGACTGCGACGCCCGCAAGTCCGACCAAGGCGCAAAATCCTCCCCAAGTGCCTCCACAGCCACCTCTACGCTTTCTCGGGTCCAATTCTTCCCGAGTACGACACGCTCGGTGTGGCTTGCCCGTTTAACCGTCGCGGCCATTCCACCGAACGCAAAACGAGCCTGCGCGATGCGATCGTTGACGATCGTCAACGCAAAGGCGGCGCAAACCGCGGAAATGTCGCAGTCATAACGTTTGCTGATTTTCCAGGCCCGCACCAAAGCCCCGGGTTCACGGCGAGGGATTCGGATGGCCTGTAGAAATTCACCCGGTTCAAGCTGGTTCTTACGGTACCCCTGATAGAACTGATCGAGCGGAACGGTTCGCATCCGGGAACCCTTGCGCAGGATCAATTGCGCATCCAGCGCCATCAAGACCGGCGCGCCGTCCCCGATCGGTGAACCGTTCGCGAGATTGCCGCCAAGCGTTCCCGAGTTCCGCACCGGGGGACCCGCAAAGCGAACCCAAATCTCACGACTCTCGGGCCACTCCTCAGCCAGCGCTTCCCAGGCATTTTCGAGACAAACACCGGCCCCGATGGTCAGCGCCGTGTTCCTCCGCTCGACACGTTGCAATTCCTCGACTGAGCCTAAAAACAGGATATCGCCGAGATCCTTGAATTGCTTCGTGACCCAGAGCCCAATGTCGGTGCCACCCGCTAACAAGGTGGCGTGCGGCATCTGCTCGCGTAACGCGGCAAGCTCATCCAAAGATCTGGGCGCAATAAACTGCTGGCTCGTACGACGCCGATCCCGATTCGGACCGCGATACGTGAGTTGGGGATCTAGCGCCAGGGATTGCAAAGCGGCGACCGTCTTTGCGGTGTCGAGCCGGTGGGCTGGCAATTGGAAGCTCTTTGCAGCGGCGTCGAGGATCGCGCGGTACCCCGTGCAGCGACACAGATTCCCCGCCAGCGCATCGGCAATCGCCCCGCGCGTGGGTCGTGCCCCAGACTCCAGGTGTGCTTCGTAGATCGCAGTCAGCGACATCACAAAACCCGGGGTACAAAATCCGCACTGGGAGCCATGGCAAGTCACCATGGCCTCCTGCACCGGATGTAAAGCCGCTATCGAGCCTGGCGTTAACGAAGCTCTCGAAAGATCCTCGATGGTGAAGAGCGCTTTGCCATCGAGCATCGGTAGGAACTGCAGACACGCATTGACCGTCCGCAGAATCAAGCCGTCCGCGCGCTTGCCATGTTGTTGGTCATTGGTCTTCGGTTCGGGGTCGAGTGACGCCACGATGACGACGCATGCACCACAGTCGCCCTCCGCGCAACCCTCCTTGGTGCCGTGACATCCCGCATCCTCGCGGAGCCACTCCAAAACAGTGCGATCGGGTGGTGTCCCAGTCAGCGAAACGACCTCACCACCATGGAAGAATCGAATAGGACGGGGCTGCATCGGGTCTACTCACCAGGTTTCAATTAAAAACCCTGCACAAATCGGGCCAATCAGCGGTTGGCATAAGGGTTGGTATAGATGTTGCAGTTTGAAGGCAGTCCGTGCCCCAAATCTGGGACCGCGCTTTCTCGTAGAGGGATTGCATCGCGAACATGCTCACCGCCGAGACGCGCAGCCCAGTCAAAGGCACGGACGATCCGTGTTGACCGAGTCTCTCCCGTTTCCCCTCACATCGTAGGATCTATCATGCTGTCCAAGTCCAAGCTAATTCCGCTGGCCAGTGCAATCGCGGCCGCAACGATTTCCACAGGCGCCAACTCGGCGACCTGGAGCGACTCCTTCATCGGGATCACCCAAGGAGCCAAATTTAAAGAACCCGGCAGTCCAGCCGACGTCGAGAAAACGATTGCGACACTGCAATACGTTGGCGGCTACAAGTACGGCGTGAACTTTTTTTCGGTCGACATGCTCCAGTCCGACCACGCCAACCCTGCGATTGGTGGCACGACTTCTTCTGGACGCGCCGCTCAGGAGGTCTACGCGGTCTATAACAACACGGTGAGTTTTGGCAAACTCGGGATGAACACGAAGTTCGGACCGATTCGCGACGTTGGTTTTCAAGCGGGGTTCGACTTTAATTCCAAAAACGACGCCTTCGGCGCTGGCTTAGTGAAATGGATCGCCGGCCCGAAGCTCGAGTTTGACGTCAATGGGCTCCTGACGCTCGGGCTTCTCTACTACAAAGAGAACAACAATAACGGTATCTCCGGTAAGGACGTGAATTTTGATGGAACAGCACGCCTCGCCACCGTTTGGAGTTTTGATTACGACTGGGTAGTACCCACCACCTTCAAAGGGTGGGCAACCTACACTCAAGAAAAAGGGAAAGACGGATTCGGCGGCAACACCGCGCCGGAAACCTGGCTCGAGAGCGCTTTGCTGGTTGACCTCGCCCAGGTCACCGGTCAGCCGAAAACCTTTTATGCGGGCGTTGGGTACCAGTACATCAAGAACAAGTTTGGCAACCAGCCATCGGTTCCGGGGACCAAAGTCAGCGCGCCTTCTGTGAAAATGGAAGTTCACTTCTAGATTGGCCTGATCATGTTTCGCCTTGAACTCGCAGGAATTTGCAAGCAATACCCTTCGGTCAAGGCGAACGATGAGGTGTCGTTGAGGGTTCGACCGGGAGCCATTCACGCCATCTTGGGAGAAAATGGAGCCGGCAAAAGCACCCTTCTCAAAATCGTCTACGGCGCTGTCAAACCGGACTCCGGCTCGATTTTGTGGAATGGGGCCCCGGTCCTGATTCAGAGTCCCGCCGCTGCACGGGCGATGGGTATTCGGATGGTCTACCAGCACTTCAGCCTGTTTGACCGGCTGACGGTCGCCCAGAATGTATGGCTGGGGCAAGACCGGCAAGTCTCGCTTCAATCGATCGTGCATCGAATTCAAACCGTTGCCGAAACCTACGGTCTACCAATCGACCCCCTACGGCCGATTCACGCGCTTTCTGTCGGTGAGCGACAACGCGTCGAGATTATTCGAGCGCTCATGACCGAACCGCAACTGTTGATTCTTGACGAGCCGACTTCGGTTTTGACGCCCCAGGCGATCGACAAGCTTTTTGAAACCTTGCGCGAACTGGCGCAACGAGGTTGCTCAATTCTGTACGTCAGTCACAAGCTCGACGAGATCCGCGCTCTGTGCGAGCAATGCACCGTGCTCCGTAATGGGCGCGTCACCGGCGAAGTCGATCCCCGACTCGAAACAGCCGGAAGTCTCTCCCGCCTGATGATCGGAGCCGACCCAGGTCGGGCAACACGACGGCCGCCCAAGCAAGGCGATGAAATGCTGACCGTTCGTGCCTTGTCCCTCGCCGCGCATGACACGCATGGCGTAACCCTGAAGGCGATCGGATTACGCGTTCACAAGGGCGAGATCCTCGGCATCGCAGGCGTCTCAGGCAATGGCCAGCAGGCTCTGGTGTCAGCGCTCTCAGGCGAGGACCCGCGTGTCCCCCCGCGGACCATCTGGTTTGACGGCGAGGATCTGGCCAAGCACTCGCCATCCAACCGTCGTCGTAAAGGACTTCGTACCGTCCCGGAACAGCGGCTTGGCCACGGCGCGGTCCCTTCATTGAGTCTCGCGCAGAACACTTTGCTGACCCGAACGGAGGGCGTCTCTCAAACCCGCTTGATTTCCTCCCGAGCGCTTCGCAAGCTCGCTCAAAGCATCATCGAGCGGTTTCAGGTGAAGGCGGCGGGGCCCACCGCGACGGCGCAAAGCCTATCCGGTGGCAACCTGCAAAAGTTTATCGTCGGTCGCGAGATCAGCGCCGAACCAAGGGCGCTCATCGTCTCTCAACCGACCTGGGGCGTCGATGTCGGCGCCGCCGCCCTCATCCGTGAAGAACTCCTTCGGTTACGCGACGCGGGGTGCGCCATTCTCGTTGTTAGCGAAGACCTTGAGGAGCTTCTGGAAATTAGCGATCGCATGATGGTGATGGCGCAGGGGAGACTCTCCCCCGCGGTGCGGGCCGCAGAGCTCACCGTCGAGCAGATTGGCCAGTGGATGTCGGGCCTTTGGGAGGAGGCTGAACATGCTGCGGCTTGAAGCGCGTCCGCAACCCTCCTCCATCATGACCATCTTGTCCCCGGTGCTTGCGCTTGTCATGACGATAGGGATCGGGTTTTTCTTTTTTCTTGTTCTCGGCAAGGATCCCCTGCGCGGACTGCAACTTTTTCTAATCGAACCGATCAAGAACGGCGCAGCGCTGGGCGAGCTCTCCATCAAAGCGACACCTTTGCTTTTGATCGCGCTCGGACTCGCGATCTGCTACCGAGCCAACGTCTGGAACATTGGCGCTGAGGGACAGTTTGTTCTCGGCGCTCTCGGCGGAGGCTGGGTCGCCTTGCAAGCGGGCGCAGACTTAGCGTGGATGGGCCGTGGGATCGTTCTCGCCATCCTCGTCGCCGGCGTTCTCAGCGGCATGTTTTGGGCGGGGGTTCCCGCGTTACTGCGCGACCGATTCAGTGCCAATGAAGTCCTCGTAAGCCTGATGTTGGTCTACATCGCCGAACTTCTCCTGAGCTATCTCGTATTCGGCCCGTGGAAAGATCCCATGGGATACAACTTTCCCCAAACCATCACCTTTCCAGCGGTTGCTAGGATCCCGCGCTTGATCGAAGGCGTTCGGGCCAATATCGGCCTGCTGATCGCGGGGTTTGTCGTAATCGCTTGCTGGGTATTTCAATTCCGCACCTTTCGCGGGTTTCAATTGTTGGTGGCTGGGCTAGCCCCTGCCGCGGCAAGGTACGCGGGCTTCTCGTCGCGCGCGGCACTCTGGACCCCTTTGCTTCTGTCTGGTGGTCTTGCCGGCCTAGCTGGCGCCCTCGAAGTAGCGGGTCCCGTCGGCCAGCTGACCCCATACATTCCCGTGGGTTATGGTTTTGCCGCGATCATCGTGGCCTATGTCGGTCGATTGCACCCCGTTGGCATTGTTTTCGCCGCCGTCCTCATGAGCATGTTCTACATTGGCGGCGAGCTCGCTCAATCGAGGCTTGGGCTGCCCAAGTCCTTGACCGGCGTGTTCCAGGGAATCCTGCTCTTCACGTTGCTTGGCTGCGACACGCTGATCCACTATCGGATCCGGCGCCCGCTTCGGATTCAAAGGATGGCGAGCCCCCCACTCGGAGCAACCGGCGCACCGTAATGGACGGCCTTGCACTCTTATTTGCCGCCACCCTGAACGCGGGAACGGTCCTCGGTTTTGCGGGGCTTGGTTTGCTGCTGAACGAGCGTGCCGGTATCGTCAACCTTGGTGCCGAAGGCATCATGCTGGTCGCTGCAATTGCCGGCTTTGCCGCTACGGTCCACACCGGGAACGACTGGGTCGGACTGTCTGCCGGGGTTGCCGCGGGAGGGTTCTTAGCGGGGATCTTCGGCGTTTTGGTGATCTGGCTAAATACCAATCAATTTGCGACGGGTCTGGCGCTAAGCCTTTTTGGCGCAGGAGTCTCGGCGTTTCTTGGCATTCAGTACGTGCAGGAAAAGCTACCTGAGCGTATGCAGTGGACAGTTCCGTGGCTGTCCGATTTGCCCTGGCTCGGAGCCGCCGTGTTTCGCCAACACCCACTGGTCTATGGCGCCATCGCTCTAGCGTTTGCGCTGACCTGGTGGTTCGATCATTCGCGCTCGGGACTCATCCTGCGTGCGGTGGGTGATGCGCCGGCGAGCGCCCACGCGCTCGGGTTTCCCGTTCGGTGGATTCGGTTCGCAGCCGTCATCGCGGGTGGCGCCCTGTGCGGCCTTGCGGGGGCCTATCTTTCGATTGTTTACACCCCACTCTGGGTTGAGGGCATGGTTGCCGGCAAGGGCTGGATTGCGCTGGCGCTCACCACCTTCGCGAGCTGGCGACCCGGCCGCATCCTGTTGGGTGCGTACGTCTTCGGCGGCGTGACGATGCTGCAGTTCTATCTGCAAGGTGAGGGCATCGAGGTTCCTATTCAATTCTTAAGCATGATGCCGTATCTAGCAACGATCCTAGTGCTCGTCATCATTTCTCGAAATGCGGCTTGGGTTCGCTCGCACATGCCGGCCTCCCTTGGCGAACCCTTTACCCCAGGCGCCTGATCAACGACTTCTGCTAAACCTCAATTTGCCTCCGGTTTCCCCCAATTTTTTGTCCCACCACTTGAGAGCAACACCATGATCTCCACTTCTAAACGATCCATCGTCCGCCTGGTGAGCGTCTCGGCGCTTGCTGCTATTGCCGCCTTGGGCGGTTGCGGTAAAAAAGAAGAACCCAAACCCGCTGCCGCACCCGCGCCGGTGGCAGCGGAGGCCCCCAAGCCAGAACCGCTGAAAATCGCGTTTGCCTACATTGGACCGGTCGGCGACGGCGGATGGACTTTCGCCCACGACAACGGCCGCAAAGCCGTCGAGAAAGAATTCGGCGACAAGGTCGTCACGAGCTTTGTGGAAAAAGTACCGGAGTCTGCGGACGCCGAGCGCGTCATGCGCGATCTCGCAAGCCAGGGTAACAAGCTTATCTTTGGTACGACATTCGGCTATATGGAACCCATGCTCAAAGTTGCGGCCGATCTGAAGGACGTCAAATTCGAGCATGCAACTGGCTACAAGCAGGCTGAGAATTTGCGCACTTACGATTCCCGTACGTACGAGGGCGCTTACATGGCTGGGGTCATTGCCGGCAAGATGACCAAGACCAATACGATTGGCGTCGTTGGGTCGATTCCCATTCCGGAAGTCATCCGCAACATCAACTCCTTCACGCTTGGCGCGCAAAGCGTAAATCCCAAGATCAAGACAAAGGTCGTCTGGGTATTTGAATGGTTCAATCCACCCAAAGAAACCGAGGCTGCGCAGAGTCTGATCAACGGGGGCGCTGACGTGTTGATGCAAAACACCGACTCGCCAGCGGTGCTACAGACTGCAGGCAAGAACAAAAAGTTCGCCTTCGGCTGGGACAGCGACATGACGGCTTATTCACCAGAGGCGCATCTGGCCTCGGCCGTAATCAATTGGGGGCCCTACTACGTCAAAGCCACTCGCGATGCTCTGGAAGGAAAATGGACTGGCAATTCCGCGGTTTGGTGGGGCGTTAAGGAAGATGCGATCGATATTGTCAGCATCAGCGACAAAGTACCCGCCGAGACCAAGGAGTCCATCGAGAAAATCAAAACTGGCCTGAAAGACGGAAGCTTTTCGATTTGGAAAGGTCCGATCCTGGGCCAGGACGGGAAAGAAGTGCTGAAGAAAGATGAGGTTGCAGATGACAAGTTCATGAGCAGCATCAACTTCTACGTCAAGGGCGTCGAAGGCAAGATCCCCACTGGGAAGTAACGCAGTCGCTGCGGGATCGTTTTCTGACATGAATTCGATCCCGCGTTTCCTCCAGGACGGTGGAATCACTTTGGGAGTTTGTTGAATCCATGACGGCCGCCGCCCCCTTTCGCGTCCCGACGCAAGCGCAATTGGAGCTTTTCAAACGGATCCCTAGCGAACAACTGCCCAAGCTGTTGCGCGCCATGCCTAAAGCCGAGCTACACATTCACATCGAAGGCTCGCTCGAGCCGGAGTTGATCTTCAAGCTGGCGCATCGCAACGGCGTCCAATTGATTTACCCGGATGTCGAATCGATGCGCAGGGCCTACGCATTCACCAATCTGCAGAGCTTTCTGGACGTCTATTCAGCCGGTTCGAGTGTGCTGCTCGAAGAGGAAGATTTTTTCGACATGGCGTGGGCCTATCTCGAACGGGCGGCACGCGACGGCATTATCCACGCCGAAATTTTTTTCGATCCGCAAACACACACTGAGCGCGGAGTTCCTCTGAGTCGCGTGATCCTTGGGCTGGATCGAGCGTGCCAAAAGGCGCAGCGCGAGCTCGGCTTGAGCGTAGCGCTGATTCTCTGTTTCCTACGCCATTTGAGCGAAGCGCAGGCTTTCGAGACCCTTGCGGCCGCCCTGCCCTGGCGGGACAAGATCATCGGAGTTGGCCTGGACAGCAGCGAACTCGGCCACCCTCCCGAAAAGTTCGCGCGCGTATTTGCAAAGTGCCGCACGCTCGGTCTGCGCG
>Ga0136644_10002169_pt1 | contig 15155 bp, 10 predicted proteins | sample C_130820_EF_Meta_FD_94780 | JGI IMG/M metagenome (GOLD analysis project Ga0136644, IMG submission 94780) | Freshwater microbial communities from Lake Croche, Canada to study carbon cycling - C_130820_EF_MetaG (v2) (version 2) | ecosystem: Environmental > Aquatic > Freshwater > Lake | place... | reverse complement strand
TTAGCCTGATCCTTGAGCCACAATCCGGTCAACACACCGGTTGAAGCTGCAGCACCTGCAGGCTGCAACGCGCCACCAATGCTTGAGCCCACGCCCCAAATAATATGGGCGGGTTTCCAATTAATCGTTTGCATACGCTTTAACGCTTGCACGACAAACTTAGGCGTGGTGGCATCAACAAACACATCCGCACCCGAGGCTGCAATGCGATCAATTTTTGCGTCAATGGTTGGTTCGCTATACGAGTGCTCTTCGTGAATGACGATGTTGAGCCCTAGCTCTTTTGCAGCCTTGATGAAACCCGTGGCAAAAAATGGGCCGCCACTATCATCGTTGAACAACGCCACTTTTGCGTTGGGGTAATTATCTTTGATGTATGACGCGTAGAGCGCTGCTTCAGTGTTGTAGGCCAATAAGGCCAACAGGGTATACGGAAACTTTTCAACTTCAGGCTTTGAACCAAACATTGGCCCACCGGTATACAAAAATACCTGTGGCACTTTTTCACTGTTGTAGAACGGACGTGCACCAAGGTTAGCGCCCGTACCCACGTTGCCAGAAATCGCAAACACTTTATCTTGGGTAATCAGACGGCGGGCGTTTTGCAACGCCCGAGCCGGTTCCATCGCATCGTCGTACATGGTCAACTTGATCTTACGAGTTTTACCATCACCCATTTTGACGCCGCCAAGCTCGTTATTGACGTATTCGAAACAGGCCTTCTGCGCACGACCAATCGCACCGTAACCAGCATTGGGGCCAGAGAGTGGATTTGAGTTACCCCAGATAATTTCGGTGTCGGTTATGCCCACTTCAGCTTGGCTAGCAAAGCCCACTGATACGAGCGCCGCGACGACAGCCGCTTGAATAAAATGCAGACCTGCACGCTTACGATTCAACATGGTTTGTCTCCTGAGATTGTGATTATTGTTGGCAGTGAGTCGTCTTTTTATCGATGCATATCACCGATAGTGCGATCTATCTGCTAGTACTGTAAGCCTATTATGTGTCTAGGGTTTTCCCATCATGGTTTACCCTAGATTTTAAAAAAATTTAATAACGCAAAGATCATTTCACTTTCAAACTACTTTTTACCCAAGGTTTCATAAATACTGCCGTAATCCAGTTTGCCATGCCCAAGCTTACTATGCATATCGTAAAGATTACGGGCGAGCCCACCGAGGGGCACACTGCACTTCGTCGCTAAAGAGTTTTCAACGGCTAAGCCTAAATCTTTTAGCATTAAGTCAACCCCAAAGCCACCCGCATAACCATTTGACGCGGCAGATTCTGGCATCACGCCAGGGCAAGGGTTACACGAATTCAATACCCAGTTGTTTCCCGAGCTTTTTGACATAATTTCAGACAAAACGGCTGGATCAAGTCCGTTGGCGATACCCAAACGCAAGGCTTCTGCGGTACCAATCATGGTGATTCCTAGCAACATGTTGTTGCACACCTTTACGGTTTGGCCACTGCCATGCGCACCCGCGTGATACAGCGCCTTACCCATCTTTTGCAGATAGGGCTGTGCTGCAGCAAAACCCTGTTCGGTACCGCCCACCATAAAGGTCAGGGTACCGGCCTTAGCGCCAAAGGGTCCGCCCGATACAGGTGCGTCAATCATCTCGATACCTTTGGCAGCAGCAGCCGTACCAAGCTCTTTGGCAACTTGTGGCGATATGGTCGATGAATCAATGAGCAAGGTACCCTTCTGAACAAGCGCTAAAACGCCCTGGTCGCCTAAGTACACGCCTTGCACATGTTGACTAGCTGGCAACATGCTGACCACGACCTTGGCACCTTTGACGGCCTGCGCCAGGTCAATACCTTTCGCCCCGCCCGCTGCCACCAAGGTGTCTACATTCGCCTGAGCCAAATCAAAACCAATGACGGAAAAACCGCCACGTAACAGATTGAGTGCCATGGGCATGCCCATATTGCCAAGACCGATGAATACAACTTCTGGTGTCATGTGGTTCTCCGTGAGATATTGTGATTGGTGTGTTGCAAAGGGGCGCCCGCGAATGCGGGCGACTCTTGTCTGCCGCTCGCCTTTTATTATCACACCGCCTGCAAAAAAGCGCTTGCGCCCGTTGGGTCAGATACTTTCGTCGAAAAATCGTTTGCCCGAGGCGTATGTCTTCACTGTCAAGCGAAAATCTTTTTGTCTGGCTTAGAGGCCCTCTTGGTAGCACAAGCCCTCCCGCCAAAAGCAAAAGGCTAGTTTCAATTAAGAAACTAGCCTTTTGAGATTACTGGTCGGGGCGGTGGGATTCGAACTCACGACCCTCTGCTCCCAAAGCAGATGCGCTACCAGGCTGCGCTACGCCCCGAAAGATGAGCAGTGTAACAGAATAATGCTTGACGTCCAATTCTGAAGACTGCGATTTTTACTTTATTGCCAAACTTTATCGTCCACTCACGAACATTAACCAAAACGCCCAGTGATGTAGTCTTCGGTTTCTTTGCGCGTGGGTTTTACAAAAATCTGGTCTGTTTTACCAAACTCCATCAACTCACCCAGATACATATAGGCTGTGAAGTCAGAACAGCGAGCAGCCTGCTGCATGTTATGGGTGACGATGACTACGGTGTAATCATTTTTAAGTTCGGCAATCAACTCTTCGACTTTTGCCGTTGAGATTGGATCAAGTGCAGAGCAAGGCTCGTCGAGCAACAATACTTCTGGTTTGATCGCAACGCCGCGCGCGATACACAAACGTTGCTGCTGGCCGCCCGACAAACTGCTGCCGTTTTGACCCAGCTTATCTTTGACCTCGCCCCATAAAGCGGCCTTGCTCAACGCCCACTCAACCCGCTCATCCATTTGCCCTTTGCTTAAATTTTCAAAAAGGCGGACACCAAACGCAACGTTGTCGTAAATACTCATCGGAAAAGGCGTCGGTTTTTGAAACACCATGCCGATCTTTGCGCGAATGAGTGAGATATCAGTTTTGGACGTCAACAAATTTTCGCCGTCAAACAAGATTTCACCCTCGGCCCGTTGACCAGGGTACAACTCAAACATACGATTCAAGGTGCGCAATAAGGTCGACTTACCGCAGCCCGACGGACCAATAAATGCGGTGACTTTATTTTTAGCGATCGACATATTGACATCGCGCAATGCATGAAATTTGCCGTAGTAAAAATTGAGTTTCTTAATTTCAATTTTTGATGTGAGTGCGGTGTCTTGTTGTGCAGCAGCGTTCAAAACCATAGTGTTTACCTTCGGGTTCTTTTTAGTCAGACTGAAATAGGTCGCGCGGGTCTAACGGTGAAACTTATTGTTGCTTAAACATTGAACGCGCAAGGATGTTGATCCCTAGCACCGCCAATGTAATTAATGTGGCGCCAGCCCAGGCCAAGGTGTTCCAGTCTGAAAACGGGCTTGCTGCGAACTGAAAAATCACGACAGGCAAATTGGCCAACGGTTTGTTCATGTCAAAAGACATGAACTGATTATTGAGCGCAGTAAACAGCAGAGGAGCCGTCTCGCCAGCAACACGTGCGACTGCCAGCAAAATACCGGTCATGATGCCGGATCTGGCAGCCTTGTATGACACCATCGTGATCATGCGCCACTTCGGGCAGCCCAGGGCAAAACACGCCTCACGCAAGCTATTGGGTACTAACAACAGCATGTTGTCGGTGGTACGCACCACGACAGGGATCACCAAGATCGCCAAGGCAAACGAGCCTGCCCAACCAGAGTAGTGTTTGACCTGAGAAACGTAAACGGCGTAAATAAATAGCCCAATCACAATCGAAGGAGCGGATAACAGCACGTCATTCAAAAAACGCGTGGCAGGTGCCAGCCAACCACGCTGTCCATACTCTGCCAAAAATGTTCCGGCTAAGATTCCTACCGGAGTACCGATCAAAGTACCAATGCCCACCATCACAAAGCTACCCATGATCGCATTGAGCAGACCGCCAGCTTGGCCAGGAGGAGGTGTACTTTCTGTAAAGAGCGTCAGAGATAAAGCGCCACCGCCCTTTAAAACTAACACAGCCAAAATCCAAACCAACCAAAAAAGACCGAACACCAAGGCTGCCATCGACAAAGTCAACATGACTTTATTCAGGATGCTACGGCGTCTGTACACCCAATTGTCAGAACGTATGCTAGAAACTGGGGGCTGAATCGTCATTTTCACGTTGAGGTTCATGTTTTTGTGCCTTCGGCTTTTTCCATGCGCAAGAGCATCATTTTTGCTAAGGCAAGCACAATTGTTGTGATCAAGAAAAGGATCAGGCCTAATTCAATCAGGGCTGATTTTTGCAAACCTGCTGCCTCGTTAAATTCGTTGGCCAAGGCTGAGGCAATTGAATTACCCGGATCGAAGATGGAACCGGGCATTCTGAAGGCGTTACCGATCACAAACGTCACCGCCATGGTTTCACCAAGCGCCCGACCCAGACCCAGCATCACACCACCAATCACGCCCGAGCGGGTAAAAGGTAAAACCACCTTCCACATCACTTCCCAGGTTGAACTACCCAAGCCGTACGCCGACTCTTTGAGCAAGGCTGGCACAAGTTCGAAAACATCGCGCATCACGGCGGCAATAAACGGAATCACCATGATCGCCAGAATCAGTCCTGCGGTAAAAATACCGATACCAAACGGTGCGCCAGAAAACATCCAGCCGATCACGGGTATGGGACTGAGCGCGCTAATCAGGGATGGCTGCACATACTGTTGAAAAAAGGGCACAAAGACGAACAAACCCCACATACCGTAAATAATCGAGGGGATCGCTGCCAGCATCTCAATCGCAGTGCCGATGGGGCGCTTGAGCCAGCCAGGTGCTAATTCAGTCAAGAAAATTGCAATCCCAAACGACACGGGGATCGCAATCACCAAAGCAATGACTGAGGTCAGCAGGGTGCCCATAATGGGCACTAAAGCGCCAAACTCGGCCTGTACGGGATCCCATTCATTTGTCCACAAAAACGACAAACCATATTTTGCAAGGGTTTCTTGACTGGCGTAAATCAGCGAAAACAAAATCGCTGCCAAAAGAAAAAACACCAAAAACGCAAACACTCGCGTTAGTCCACCAAACGCCGCGTCATGCCACGAGTACTGAGCTTTTTTCATAGAGATCTTACTAGCTGGGTCGGATACTGAGCCTGCGTTAAAGGATCACTCAACGCAAGCTCAGGGCGGAACAGACAAATTTAAAGTGGGCCGTACTTAGTTCAACAGGGGTTTGCCGCCGGTTGTTAAGTTAGCTTTCCAGTTTGCGCGGATTTGATCGGTCACCGCTGTTGGCAAGGGCACATAATCCATAGCAGCTGCTGAGTCGGCACCTTTTGAAAAGGCCCACTCAAAGAACGCTACAGCGGCTTTGCCGTTCTCGGGCTTAGCTTGGTCTTTATGCATCAGGATGAACGTGGCGCTTGTTACAGGCCATGAATCGGCACCAGGCTGGTCGGTTAAGACCACACCCATACCAGGTGCGCTATCCCACTTGGCGTTTGCTGCGGCAGCGGCAAACGACTTCAACTCGGGTTGAACCATCTTGCCTTCTTTGTTTGTCAACTGTGTCCAGGCCAAACTGTTTTGCTTCGCGTACGCAAACTCAACATAGCCGATCGAGTTTTTTAATTGCTTCACGTATGCAGCGACGCCTTCATTACCCTTGCCACCCTGACCAACTGGCCACTTAACAGCTTTGCCTTCACCAACTTTTTCTTTCCAGTCAGCAGAGACCTTGGTTAAATAATTTGTCCAACCAAAAGTCGTACCAGAGCCGTCTGAACGATGCACAACAATAATAGGTGCAGCAGGCAGTTTAATATCGGCATTCATTGACTGAATCGCTGGGTCGTTCCAGTTTTTAACCTTGCCCAGGTAAATGTCAGCAAGCACTGGACCAGTCAGCTTTAACTTGCCCGACGTCACACCGTCAATATTGACAACAGCAACCGTACCGCCGATCACTGCTGGAAATTGCATCAAACCAATCTTGTCCAGTTGCTCGCCGCTCATTGGGTCGTCAGAGGCGCCAAAATCAACTGTTTTGGCAGTAATTTGCTGCACGCCGCCACCAGAGCCGATTGATTGATAATTAACGGCATTGCCAGAGGCGGCTTTGTAGTCAGCGGCCCACTTAGCATAAATAGGAAACGGAAACGAGGCACCAGCGCCAGTAATATCGATAGCGTGAGAAGCGAAAGCTGTTGCGCCGAGCAAGAGTGCTGCAGAAAGTTTTACAAAAGATCGTTTGAGCATATCGTTACCTTTTTTAAGTCAAAAACTGCCAACCAACGAGAGGAGGGCCAGAGAGCAAACTTTGAATACCCCTATGGTACAGAGCATACGTGACGCCTTTATGACAGTCACAAACAATCATGATCCTAAATCACTCACTGTTGGGATATTTTTTTAAGTACTTGATAAGTATAAAGTTTAATTTAAATATTTATATAATTGAAGCTTCAGTCGTTTAAACCCATCAAATATTCATGAAGTTTGAACGCCGCACGTCGATTGGTCAGCTTGGTGTAACTCCCATCAGGTTGCTGAAGCCAGGCCGAGCGGTTATCACGCAAAGCAAACGTAAAGGCCTCATCAATCACTCGTTTCTTTAAGGTTTTCTCTAAAACCGGAAACGCAACCTCAACCCGCCTGAAAAAATTACGGTCCATCCAGTCAGCTGAAGACAGGTACACCGACTCGGCACCCTCGTTATAAAAATAGAACACCCTTGAATGCTCAAGAAAACGGCCAACAATCGAACGTACTGTAATGTTTTCTGACAAGCCGGGAACCCCTGAACGCAAGGCGCACACGCCGCGAATAATCAAGTCTATCTTGACCCCCGCTTGACTGGCTTCGTACAGCTCTTGAATCACAATGGGCTCTAGTAATGAATTCAATTTCACTAAAATCCGAGCCTTATTGCCGGCGCGAGCGGCCTGCGCTTCGGCACGAATCATCGACACCACCGTCTCGTGTAGCGTAAACGGCGACTGCAGCAATTCTTTGAGCGCGCGGCGCGAGCCAAGTCCTGTCAGATGCGAAAACACTTTATCCATGTCTTCGCACAAGCGAGGCGCAGCAGTGAGCAGGCCAAAGTCTGTGTACAAACTCGCCGTCCGGGGATGATAGTTTCCGGTGCCTAGGTGGCCATAGCGCCTGATTCGACCCTTTTCACGGCGCAGCACCAAGGCCATTTTGGCATGTGTTTTATGACCCACCACACCGTACACCACATGTGCCCCCACCTCTTCAAGGCGAGCGGCCCAGTTGATATTGGTCTGCTCGTCAAAACGCGCCATCAGCTCTACAACGACTGTCACCTCTTTACCAGCCTTAGCCGCAGCAACCAGCAGGCGCATTAACTCTGAATCTTCGCCAGTTCGATAAATGGTCTGTTTAATCGCCACAACATCCGGATCAATTGCCGCGGCCGTTAAAAAAGCAATTACTGGCTGAAAAGACTGATAGGGATGGTGCAATAGTCGATCTTCTTTTGCGATCGCTTCGAAAATGGCAGCAGGCCGACTTGGCAAACGATCAAACGGCGCCGGAATCGGCCCAATAAACTCTGGAAACAGCAAGTCTGGTCTTTTGACTAAATTGCAAATCTGCATCAAACGAGACACGTTGACTGGGCCATTCACGCGATAAGTATCGGCCTCGGTCAACGAAAACTCATTTTGTAAAAAGGTGGCGATTTCAACCGGAGTCAAAAAATCAATTTCAAGCCGTACGGCCGAGCCGAAGTTGCGTTGCGACAACTCGCCTTGAAGCGCCAGGCGCAGATTGGTGACCTCTTCTTCGTCTACGAACAGATCGCTGTTGCGTGTCACCCGCCATTGATAACAGCCCTGCATCATCATGCCCGGAAACAATTCGCCAACAAACGCACGCAATAAACTCGTTAGCAAAATGAAACTATGGGGCTGACCCGACACCTCAGGTGGCATTTGGATTAAGCGCGGCAGTGCCCGAGGGGCCTGCACGATTGCAATGGTCGCCTTACGACCAAAGGCATCTTGCCCAGACAAGGGCACAATAAAATTCAAGCTTTTGTTGTAGACGCGCGGAAAAGGATGCGCCGGATCGAGGCCAATCGGCGTCAGCAAAGGCATCACATCGCGGTGAAAGACTTCTTTTGCCCAAGCGGTTTGCTCGTCATTCCATTCACTCGCATGATGCAGGTAAACGCCCTCGGTGCGTAACCGGGGGTAAATATCGTCGTTCAGCAAGGCATATTGCCGATCGACCATGCGGTGCACCTCAGCCTGCACACGTTCGTAAGCCTGGGTGGTCGTCATGCCGTCAGAGCCCATTAACGTGGGATGCTGCGTCAGTTGCTCTTTCAAGCTTGACACGCGAATCTCAAAAAACTCATCAAGATTTGAACTCACGATACAGACATAGCGTAAACGCTCGAGCAACGGAGTATCTGGCTGCTCGGCCATGGCCAAGACCCGCTCATTAAACTGCAACAGAGACAACTCGCGGTTCGAAAAAAGCGGTTCGGCTGATATACGCTCGGTCATGGGATGCCACCTTTAATTTATAGAACTAGGTTTTCACAACGTCGAAGTTACATTTTCGTAACAATCAAGTCGGCGTAGTTTATTTTTTGAACAATAGATACCCTTTTATAATACGTGTAATTATGTTACGGATTGAAACTGATGGAACACCTTTTGGCAGCAGTAGATCTGGGGTCAAACAGCTTTAGGCTCTCGATCGGACGGGTAGCCGAGCAAAATGGTGCCAAACACATCTATCAGATTGACCGCCTCAAAGAGACCGTTCGCCTCGCTGCGGGCCTGAATTCAGCAAAAATACTTGATGATGAATCAGTTGAGCGCGCCATCGAGGTGCTCAAGCGCTTTGGTGAGCGTTTGCGAAGCTTTCATCCAGACAGGGTACGCGCGGTCGCGACCAATACCTTTCGTGTAGCCCGTAATGTGGCAGATTTTTTGCCTCGCGCCGAAGAGGCGCTTGGTTTTCCGATTGAGGTCATCGCCGGACGCGAAGAAGCACGCCTGATCTACTCGGGGGTGAGTCACACACTACCGATCTCGAGCGACAAGCGCTTAGTCGTGGATATCGGCGGCGGTTCAACCGAGGTCATCATTGGCCGCGGTGACGAACCACTGCTTACCTCTTCGCTTTATATGGGTTGCGTCAGTTTCAGCCGTAAATTTTTTCCAGATGGCGTCATCGACAGCTATTCGATGAAACAAGCCGAACTCGCTGCCAGGCGCGAAATTGAAGTAATTACCAAGCCTTATCGCAAAATGGGCTGGGATGCCGCGTATGGCTCGTCTGGTACGGCCAAGGCGCTGTACGCGATCTTGACTGAAGGTCGCTTATCGCCCGACGGTATTACACGCGATGGTCTAGAAAAACTCAAAGCCAAACTCGTGCGCGCTGGGCGGGTGGTTCCAAACGACCTGCCTGGCATCAAGCTTGAGCGTGCCGACGTTTTAACAGGCGGCTTGGCCATCATGAGTGCCTTCTTTGACGAAATGCATGTCGACACCATGAAGACAGGCGACGGTGCCTTACGACTGGGTGTTTTGGTTGACCTGGCTGGTCGCGAAGAGGCCCATGACAGGCGTGATGTGTCAGTGTTGGCCTTCACTAAACGCTATCACGTCGACACGCGGCAATCCGCACGGGTCAAACGCTGCGCGTTGAGTTTATTTGACGCAATGCTGCCAGAGCGCAACGAACAAGACGAGTTGCGCCACACTTTAAGTTGGGCGGCCGATCTGCACGAGGTTGGTTTATCGATTGCCCAGGCTGGCTACCACAAGCATAGTGCCTACATCCTGAACAACGCTGATATGCCGGGCTTTTCAAGGGTTGATCAGGCACAACTTGGCTTATTGACGCTGGCACATACCGGCAAACTCAGTAAAGCTCAAATGCTCGTCAATAATCGCGAGCAGTGGCTCACCATCCTTTGCTTGCGCTTGAGCGTACTGTTGTGTCGGCGACGCGAAGACGTTGCGAACTTACCACTCTCGGTCAGTGTCAAAGGGCTTTCTATCGTCTGCAAAGTCGATAAAAAATGGCTCGCCTCGCACCCACTGACTGATTTTTCGTTACATGGGGAAGAAACCGAGTGGAGTAAGGTTGGGTTTAATTTTGAATTGATCCAGGTGTGACGCGATCAAAGCCAAAGTGCTTACGATAACGCTGTCCCATGTGACTGACAGACAATAACATCGGAAAATCCGCCGTATTAAAGTCTGGATCCCAGGCCGGCTCGCCACACACGCGCGCGCCTAATTTCAAATAACCTTTGAGTAACGCCGGGACCGAGGCCGGCAACTGGCTGTCCAGCAACTCAACGGGATAACGGTGTAAAGGTTTCACCCCAAGCTGCTCAGTTAATAACGAGCGCTCTTTGACTTGGCGCCAAACCTCGGCAGCGGTCACACCATCATCGCGCAGACTCACACTTGCACAACCGAACACGTGCTCGTAATTACCTTGTTTCAAGATTTCGGCCAGACCTGACCACAGCATCATTAATACCCCACCTTGTCGATGCTCTTGATGGATGCAGGCTCGACCAAACTCAACTAATGAGTCACGCACCTGGCCTAAACCACTTAAATCAAACTCAGATTCAGAGTAGTAGCTACCAGCACGCTTCGCTTGTTGCGGAGTCAAAATTCGATAGGTACCAACCACTTGGTCTGAAGAGAGTTCGCGCACCAATAAGTGTGCACACCACGGATCGAAGTCGTCGCTGTCAATCCCATCGTGTCCATTGCCTAAAGTTGCTCCGTACTCTGAGCTAAACACATCGTGACGAAGCCGCTGGACCAATTCGATTTCTTGGGGTGACTGCGCCAAGCCTACGACCAAGCCAGCTGGGTTACCTGACGTGGTCGGAAGGGTAAACAAACTAGAGGCACTGCGAACAAGCTCAAGCATTATTTTGGTCTCCTGAGGTACCTCTCAGTTTGACCGCCCGACATTGCATAATCGTTACGAAATGATGAAGTTTTTTTTACTTTGGGCAAGCGCTTTGGTCACCCAAGGCGACCCAAATATTACCGGCAGGGTCGCCCACGATCGTTAGATCGTTAGGTCGACCGCTGCTAATAAATCAACACACTGTGTTGCTAACTTCTCATCATCCGCCTCAACCATCAGGCGTAGTTTGGGCTCGGTGCCCGAGGCGCGAATCAAGACTCGACCGCGTTCGCCAAGTAAGACCTCGACTTGTTGTTGCGCAGCCTGTAAGCCAGCGTGGGTTGCCCAGTCGGTACCAGGTTTAAGGGCCACATTAATCATTTTTTGCGGGTACAAACGCAGTGCAGACACCCATTGAGCGAGTGTCTCGCCGCTACGCTGCAAAGCGGCAAGCACTTGCAAAGCCGCAACAATGCCATCACCCGTGGTGTGCGAATCGAGGCACAACAAATGGCCAGAGCTTTCGCCACCATAGAGCCAGCCGCGATTACGCAATTGCTCAAGCACATAACGATCGCCAACCTGAGCACGCTCGAAGGGAATACCCATTGTTTTAAGTTGGCGTTCAAAACCGAAATTCGTCATGAGGGTACCCACCACACCCGCAACTGGGCCGCGTAACAGCCGTTCGCGAAGCACCGCGTACAACAGCTCATCGCCGTTATAGACACGCCCCGAAGAATCAACCATCTGCACACGATCTGCATCACCGTCGAGAGCGATACCAAGATCCGCACCCCGCGCGCGTACTTCAGCCGCCAAGCTTTCAGGGTGTAAGGCACCCACGTCTTTATTAATATTGAATCCATCAGGCGAGACACCAATTGCGGTGACTTCGGCACCTAGCTCGCGAAAAACATGCGGTGCAATGTGATATGCCGCTCCATTTGCCGCATCAACCACAAGTTTCAAACCACCCAAATCTAAATCTGAGGGATAAGTACTTTTACAAAACTCAATATAACGGCCCGGTGCATCGTCGATACGACGCGCACGACCGAGTTTTTCAGAGCTGACGCACTGCATCGGTTCGTCAAGTGCCGCTTCAATCGCAGCTTCAGTCTCATCAGGCAACTTCATGCCCTTTGACGAAAAAAACTTGATGCCATTATCGAAGTAAGGATTGTGCGAGGCACTGATCACAATACCCGCAACCAAGCGCCAGGTGCGCGTCAAATACGCCACCGCCGGGGTGGGTAGTGGCCCAGCCAGCAACACTTCGATCCCTGCCGAGGCAAAGCCCGCCTCAAGCGCCGATTCAAGCATATAGCCACTGATGCGCGTATCTTTGCCAATCAACACCGTCGGGCGCCCGCGACGTGCCGAGTGTTCTTTTGCCAGAACTTTACCGGCCGCGTAACCAAGCCTGAGGGCAAACTCAGCGTTGATGACTTCGCCACCCACTTTGCCGCGAACGCCATCTGTACCAAAATATTTTCTTTGATTCATTTTCTTCTCTTGCTAAAACTCGTCGGTTACAACGAGGAAGACATCAACTGAGGCCTTTTGCAGCCTGAACTGAGGCCCAAACCTTTAAGGCGTCGCGCGTGGCATCCACATCATGCACGCGCAACACCGCGGCACCTCTGGCTACGCCTGCAAGCGCCGCCGCAATACTACCACTCAGACGCTGATCAACAGACTTGCCGGTCACCGCGCCAATCATAGACTTGCGTGAGGCGCCTAGCACGACTGGATAACCGCTTTCCACAAACTGTGCCAGGCCATGCAGTAATTGATAATTATGCTCAAGCGTCTTGCCAAAACCTAAGCCCGGATCCAAGCTGATTCTGGCGTGCTTCACACCCAGGCGCTCAAGTAACTGCGCCTGCGCCACAAGCGCCGCTTTGACTTCATGCACGACATTTTGATACAGCGGCTGGCTTTGCATTGTGCGCGGTTCGCCCTGCATATGCATCAAGCAAACGCCGCAGTTTGGGTGCGCGGCCACAATGCGCTGTGCCTCGGGTTGTCGCATCCCGGTAACATCGTTAATGATGTCCGCACCCGCCTCAAGCGCGGCTCGCATGACTTCGGGCTTGCAGGTGTCAACTGAGATCGCAGCGCCAGAGTCACGCATTGCTGCAATCACTGGCAAAATACGTGCCAGCTCTTCTTGAATAGAAACAGGTAAAGCGCCTGGCCGTGTAGATTCTCCACCAATATCGAGGATCTCGGCGCCTTCAGTCACTAGTTTTTGGGCATGTGCGATCGCAGAGGTTGTCTCAACGTGTTGGCCCCCATCTGAAAACGAATCAGGCGTTACGTTGACGACACCCATTAAAAGCGGGCGTTCGAGTGAAAACTCAAAACGCCCACATAACCAGCGATCTGACATCAGGGTCAGCCCTGTCGCAGCCTTAGACGACGGCTGCAGGATCGTTAGTCGGTGCTGCGCCCGTAGGTGGCGTATCTGACGAATCAGCAGGCGCCTGCGGTACTTTGGGTGGGCGCGGTGGGCGCCCTTCGATGATGTCACCGATCTGGTCTGCGTCGATGGTTTCCCATTCGAGCAGGGCCTTAGTCATGATTTCGACTTTTTCACGACTATCTTCAAGAATCGTTCGAGCACGCGTGTACTGCTCGTCAATAATCTTGCGAATCTCTTTGTCGACCATTTGCATGGTGGCTTCGGACATATGCGTCGTTTTAGTCACACTGCGACCTAAAAATACTTCGCCTTCATTTTCGGCGTAGACCACTGGGCCAAGCGTGTCGGTCATGCCATACCGCGTGACCATGTCACGGGCAATCGCTGTCGCGCGCTCAAAATCGTTTGACGCACCCGTGGTCATTTGATTCATGAACAGCTCTTCAGCGATCCGACCACCAAACAAGACTGCAATCGTACACAGCAAACGCTCTTTGTCCATGCTGTAACGATCGCCTTCCGGCAACTGCATCGTGACACCTAAGGCGCGTCCACGAGGGATGATCGTCACCTTGTGTACGGGATCAGTTTTAGGCAGCATGCGTGCAACGATCGCATGGCCTGATTCGTGATACGCAGTATTACGGCGCTCTTCTTCGGGCATGACAATTGAACGACGTTCGGCGCCCATAATGATCTTGTCTTTGGCTTTTTCAAAGTCAGACATGTCAACAGTACGACCGTTCCGGCGCGCTGCAAACAAGGCCGACTCGTTGACAAGATTGGCCAGATCCGCACCCGAAAAACCAGGGCAGCCACGCGCTAGCGTGTGTGCATCCACGTTTTGCGACAACGGCACTTTGCGCATGTGCACTTTAAGAATCTGCTCCCGACCGCGGATGTCAGGCAAGGGCACTACCACCTGACGATCGAACCGACCAGGGCGCAATAATGCGGGGTCAAGCACGTCGGGTCGGTTGGTGGCGGCAATCACAATTACGCCCACGCCAGACTCAAAGCCGTCCATCTCAACGAGCATTTGGTTGAGAGTTTGTTCGCGCTCGTCGTTGCCACCGCCCAGGCCTGCACCACGTTGGCGGCCCACAGCATCGATCTCGTCAATAAAGATAATGCAAGGCGAATGTTTTTTTGCGTTTTCGAACATGTCACGCACGCGGGCAGCGCCCACACCTACAAACATCTCGACAAAATCAGAACCCGAAATGCTAAAAAATGGAACCTTGGCTTCGCCAGCGATTGCCTTCGCAAGCAGTGTTTTACCGGTCCCAGGAGAACCCACCATCAGCACGCCGCGAGGAATGCGGCCACCAAGCTTTTGAAATTTTGAGGGGTCGCGTAAAAAATCGACGATCTCTTGAACATCATCTTTTGCTTCATCGCACCCTGCAACATCTGCAAACGTGATTGCGTTGGTACCTTCGTCAAGCAAACGCGCACGCGACTTACCAAAACTAAACGCCCCGCCTTTGCCACCACCTTGCATCTGACGCATGAAAAACACCCATACGCCAATCAAGAGCAACATTGGAAACCACGACACAAAGATACTCATGAGCAATGAGGGCTCTTCGCGTGGCTTACCCGCTACCGAGACGCCTGCCTTCAGTAAATCTGACACCATCCAGAGATCGCCTGGCGAGGTCAACGTGTACGGCCGGCCGGCCTCAGGTGTGACATGTAAGACGTCGTTTTGTACATCGACGCGACGGATTTTGCCCGACTTGGCATCATCCATAAATTGGGTGTAACTCACGGTGTCTTGCACGGGTGCGCGGGAGTCGAACTGTT
>Ga0136644_10002168_pt1 | contig 15156 bp, 12 predicted proteins | sample C_130820_EF_Meta_FD_94780 | JGI IMG/M metagenome (GOLD analysis project Ga0136644, IMG submission 94780) | Freshwater microbial communities from Lake Croche, Canada to study carbon cycling - C_130820_EF_MetaG (v2) (version 2) | ecosystem: Environmental > Aquatic > Freshwater > Lake | place... | reverse complement strand
GCTATTCGCTTTTGGGAACGTAAACATGACCGTCGCCCAACTAACCCTCGAAATGCATTGCGTGTTGAACAGTGCTTGCTTGATCATGGGGTTGTGATTTTCGCAGAACCAACTCCAGGTGCACGTTTGGCCGAAAAGGGATAATTTTGATACATGGTGCGCGCACGCGCGACCTCAAAGCGGAAAGAAATTGATCACAAAAACTATAAAATTGATCAAAATAAATTGTTAAATGATGGTATGACTTGCATTTAACGGAATTTATTTCGTAAATTTGTGGGTATGTTTGAAGGAAAGCGAATTTATTTCGTTTTTGAGCAATGAATTTGAAAAAACTTCACAAGAAGACATTTTGAATTTCATATTTCGAAGGCTAATTTTCTATTTCATGAAAATGTGGGAACAGATGTGGGAATAAAATTACTTAAATTTTTAATATAATGATTTTATTAGTAAATATGAATTAACTGGCGGAGGGAGCGGGATTCGAACCCGCGATACGGTTTCCCGTATACACACTTTCCAGGCGTGCGCCTTCAACCACTCGGCCACCCCTCCGTCTTGGTGCTTTAGGAGCACCGGGGTCTTAATCGTCTTCCGTCCGCCTGTTGTCCCGCTGGATATTGCCCTGGTCAGGAGCTGTCAGGATAGCAAGTGGGTGCATGTGCAGCACCGAGAAGAGCGCGCACTATAGTCATACATGGTGGTATGACAAGACCCTATGCTGCCAATCCATCAATTTATTCCCGCTTCAAGCCGTGACGCCCATCATGATCGTCCTGTGTCAAATCCCGCTTGGCCTCGAAATTGCTGGTCCAATGTTGGTTTGCGCGAAGGGTGGAGTTCGCGTGTTGTCCTTCGGGGTGGTATCAGACGGACTGGCTTGTCTGGATGGCGGGTTTTTGCAGGGACAGGTGGCGCTCTGGCCTGGCTTGCGTCGGCAATGAAGGGTGTCAAGATTCTGTTTTGTCTAAAATCCGAGTGAATTGAGTGGCTTATTTGTTTTTCATGTGTTTATGGCCCTCAAGGAGCTGATCAGGCAGGATTGATTCCGTTTTTGGCACAGGAATTGCGAGTCCCGTGTGAGGGCATGTGGCCTAACGGAGACCAGAAGTCAGGCGATGACAACCATTTCCAGTGGTGTGAATTCCTATCTGACGACCTATAACACAACGCAGACCCCATCGGTCAGCGGCAGTGCAACTGCGCCTAACAGCAGCGCTTCATCGTCGCAATCGTCCGTGTCGATCTCCCTGTCTGCCAGCAGCTTGTCGATGGCTACGGCCTATGCGCTTGCGAGCAAGCCCGTCAATCCTGCGACACTGGCTGTTTCCGGTAATACGCTGACCATTGCCGAGAGTGTGCCAGGAACTCTCAATGCCAATGATGTGATCCGGATTTATGATGGTACCAAAGATATTACCAGCAAATTTGCCGGATATTCGGCAGCCACCACTCCGGCGGGAATTTCTGGGGCCGCGGGTGGTACTTTAAGTATCGTTGCCAATAACCTGGCTTTTAATGGCAAGACGGCTTCCAGCCTTACATTTACGGTCAGCAAATATCTTGGCCCTGCCTCATACGATCCGGAATCGATCAATTCCAATGTTGTGGCGGTCAAGCTTGATACGACCCCGCCCGCGACGCCGCGCGCCACCCAGGGTACCGGTTCATCAAGCAGGATTATTACCCTGACGGCACCCGAACCCAATACGACGGTTGAAATCTGGGATGGTGACCCCAATAGTGGCGGTGTGCAGGTCTATGGTGCGGGGGCGTCCGACACATTTTCGGCGTATGGACTGAACCAGTTCATCGCCAAGACCGGAGCCTATAACGGCTCGGAAAGCCTCAGTCTAAGCGTTTATCTGCGCGATACGGCGGGTAATCTTTCACTGCCCTCGGCGCTGATGACGCGACCGATCGACTCGCTTGACCATACGGCGGGTACCAATACTGCCGCTTATCTTGCTGCCAGAGATTCCGGGGCGCTCGCCAGCTTTACGCCGATCGATATCGTCGACCGATCCATGTCCATTGTCGAAAATATTGACGCGCTGCAGGAGATGGTGGCCGGAGGCTATGCTCCCACAATCAAACTGACGGATACACGCCCTGCGGTCCTGTCCCTGACGGCCACACAGGTCGCCAATGCTGCCGAGGCCCTTAATCTGCTGACATCGGGCCGTACGCCGCCGGTGCCGTTTACGATTGATGCCAAGGGTTCGTTTACGGCCGATCAAATTCTGTCTTTGCCGCCAGCGCTGATTTCCAAGATCAAGAATGTCAATATCAGCCTGACTGCCCAGGATGCGGTGACCAATCTGGCAGAAATCAACCAGTTGTTGAGCACGGAAACTCTTCTCCCCGGCCAGGTCTCCAAATTCTCGGTCAATATCAGCGATACGGTTCAGGCCGTTCAGGATAATTTCGACCAGATATCCACTCTGAAATCGATCAATTCCGTCAGCCTGACCGATCAATTCGTCAATCCGACCGGAAAAACCATTCCGCTGGTGCTGAAAGCTTCCCAGTTGAAATCAACCGAAATGGCACAGGTCAATTTCAAGGCGATTACGGCGGGAGCCTCGGATCTGACCTTGACCGTTGCTGGGCAAACCCTGACCGTGAAGGCCGGAAAGAGTCTGACAGCCAATCAAGTGGCCGATGCTTTCGCAGGGACGCCACCAGCCGATGCGAGCATTGCGTCACTGACCGGAACCTTGACCGGTTACGAGGTGACGCGCGGCGAGGGCGGCGTTGTCAGTTACAAGAGTACGGTTGTGGGGGACAATGTGGCCGATCTGGTGATCGGCGGCACAGCCAGTCGTATTCTGGCCTCCAAGCCCGGTTTGACTGTGGCACAGGGTGGCGTCGATCTGTCGATCATCAACAAGCTGCCTGTCAATTACGTGGCGCGCATTACCGAGGCCAAAGCAAAAGATGCGCTGGCCTTGCAGAAAAACGCCCATGTGGTCGATTTTACAGTGCAGGATACGGTCGATCAGGCCTTGCTCTATGCCAAGACGCTGAACACCCTGCCGAAATCCTTCACGATGACCATCAAGGATACAACAGGCAATGTTGCGGTGCGTACCAACAATCTCGCCACGATTACCAAGCCCTACACGCTGAATCTGACAGACTCCACGGTCGACAAGATCCTGCAATTCGGCAAGCAGCTTAAAACCGTCAAGACACAGTTCAGCATCAAGGATACGGTGGCCAATGTGTTGGCCAAGTCGGCGGATCTGTCGGCGATCAAGTCCAATTTCTCCATCGCCGATGCCGATAATGTGATCAGCAATGACGGAATCTCGGTGCTGACCAATTCCGGGATGACGGTGAGCGGTGTCAAATGGGGTGATGCCCAATTTGCCGATGCCAGCAATAATGTGAAGCAGATCCTGATCAACAGCCCGATCGACACGATCTATAAGAGCAGCGATCCTTCCACATTCACCCATGTCGATGTGCTCAAGAGCATCAGCAAGGTGCTGAAGGTCAATATTCTCGTGGACTCAAACACCACATCCGACCAGATTGATATGTTGCAAGGCATTTCTGATGTGCCGGGTGTGCCTGTTGTCGCCCCGTCCACGCTCGATGCCAATCTAAGCATTAATGGCGTGCCCGTGCTGATACCTGCGGGATCGGATTTGGCAACCATCAAGGAGACCATCAACACCGCCGTGGCGGATTACAACCAGAAGATCACCGCACATAATCAGGTGCTGCGGACCCCTGAAAGTCTGGTGGATATCCATGCCGAACTCAATGTGGCCGGCACCGGTATTGTGCTTTATTCCAACGCGACCTCGGCCATCGAGGTCAAGGACATGTCCAATATCACGGCCTTTACCGGTCTGAATTTCGGTGTGTCCGGTGCGCGCGTCAATGGCGTGTCGATGACAGCCCCGACAGGCTCGATCAAGGGCTCGATCAGCCTTGACAGCGGGCTGGTGGCCACCACAACTGCCACTTCTGTGCCGGTAGTCGCCTTGAAACCCGGTGCGACAACACAGGCCGATGTGACCTTCACCGCCTTGAAATCGGGAGCCTCGGTGACGCTGGCGGGCCTGACCTTCAAGGCCAATGTCGATCTGACCAAAGAGCAGGTGGCGTCGGCGTTCGCTAATATTGCTGACGGCACGGTTTCCACCTCCATCACACCGGCCGCCGATGGCGTCTTCTCCGGCACCATGGCCGGCTGGGCGACAGGTGCGGCGAATAATGCGCTGGTCGGCTACACGGCGACAAGATTGCCAACCATAGTGCCTGTTACATTGGGCCGCGACATCGCGACGAATATGGTCAATATTTCCAAAGCCATCAATGAAGCCAGGGATGCCAATGGCAATAAGTTGGGCATTAAAGCCACAACAGACGGCACGGCCTCGGGTGGAGTCAGCCTGACGTCGAACGACCAGACCCCGATCAGCGTCAGCTATCCCGCCGATATGAGCAATGCACTGGGCCTTAAACTGGGCATTACCTCCAAAGTGCTGCAATTCGACTGTTCGGATGCCTATGTGCTGCCGACCCTGAAGGATTCCTTCAGCAGCCTGCGCAATTTCTTTACCCTTAACGTCATTGATACCCAAGCCAACATCAATGCCAATCGGGCTGCGCTGGATCAGGCGGCGCGCAACAATGTCATGCTGACCATCAAACGCTGACGGGACGCGCTTAACCACTTTGCACGAGTCCGATTGTTGCGCATGCTGGTTTTTGGCATGATGGTTCAATGGTCGGCCTTGCTGATTGGCCCTGATCGATTTTCGAGGAGCCTGTCCCTTTGTCTACACAAGTCCAATCTCCGGTTGCTCTCATCACAGGTGCCGCGCGGGGCATCGGTTTGGCCACGGCGCGCCGTTTTCTGGTCGAAGGCTGGCGGGTTGTTCTGCTGGATATCGATGCGGAGACCTTGACGCAGACGCAGGCCGATATTGGTCAGCCCGATGATGTTCTGGCGATCCGGTGCGATGTGGCGGATGTGCGGGCGGTGCAGGCGGCGATCCTGACAGTCGCATCGCATTTTTCGCGGCTTGACGCCCTGGTCAACAATGCGGGCGTGGCCGTGTTCAAGCCGATCCTCGAAACCACGCCCGAAGAGTGGCAGCGGGTGCTGGATGTCAATCTGTCGGGTCCGTTTTTTACCGCCCAGGCGGCCGCTCTGTTGATGCGAGAAACAGGTGGCGGCAGCATCGTTAATATTGCCTCGATTTCTGGTTTGCGGGCCTCGACCTTGCGGGTGGCCTATGGCACCAGCAAAGCTGCTCTGGTGCATCTGACCAAACAGCAGGCTGCCGAATTCGGCGCCATCGGAATCAGGGTCAATGCCATTGCTCCGGGTCCCGTGGATACTGCCATGGCCAAAGCGGTCCACAGCGCCGAGATCCGAGCCGATTATCACGATGCCATTCCGCTCAACCGTTACGGTCTGGAAGAGGAGATTGCCGAGGCGGTGTTTTTCCTGTGCTCGAGCCGTTCGAGTTACATCACGGGCCAGACATTGGCGGTGGATGGCGGGTTCGATGCCACCGGCATCGGGCTGGCCTCATTGCGCAAACAGCGTCGCAACGGCTGAACGGCGGGTTTACAGATCGAGGCCCTCGACCTGAGGACGCAGCCTTTCGATGGCCTCGTTGCTCTTGTCGTAAAGCGGGTAGATGCTCTGGGCGCGTTGGAAAAGGTGATAGGCGGCTTTGAACTGCCCGCGTTGCTGCATGATGGCCCCAAGGCCCATCATGGCCTGATAATGGCGTGGTTCCAGACGCAAGACCTCGACCAGATCTGCCATGGCACGGGTCAGATCGTCGAGGGCAAAAAACACCAGAGCGCGAGTATTCCACCCTTCCGCCCAATGCGGACGCAGCATAATGGCGCGGTCGAGCAATTCGATCGCCAGTGCGGGATCATCGGCCGCAAGGGCGCCATTGGCGCGCGAGACCAGCAAATCGACGGTATCGCTGCCTGAACGGGCCAGCCGCCGCCCGATTGTCTCCGCGATCTGCCGGGCTTGGGCAGGAGCCTGTGCCTTGGCCAGCCGCTCGAACAGATGATCGAGGGTCGGGTCTGGTTTGCTGCGCAATTGCGCCTGAGCTGTTGTGCCCGCGGCACAGGCAGCAGCCAGACACAATCCCATAAAGGTGCGGCGCTTCATCATGTGTCGATTTTAAGCGAGTTGTGTCCGGCCGCAAGGTGCTGTGACAAGAAATCATGCTGCTCCGGGATATGGCATCGAAGCTGCCCGCAATATCATCATTCCGATTTGCTGCGGCGCCACATATCTGTGCAATCGCAACAAGATCTAGACTTGCCACACTCGCGGGCTTGGTTAGCATGGTCCTCGGGAAAGCCTGATGAATCTCGCAGGCTGAAGAGGGGGGCTCGAGATGAGCGATCACATCCATCCAGTGGATCAACAATTGCCGTTTGGGCGCATGGCGGCTTTGGGCCTGCAACATGTGCTTGTGATGTATGCGGGCGCGGTGGCGGTGCCACTGATCATTGGCCGCGCATTGAAATTGCCGCCCGATCAGGTCGGAATTCTGGTCAATGCCGATTTGTTTGCCTGCGGGTTGGTTACATTGATCCAGTGTATCGGGCTCGGCCCGTTCGGCATTCGCTTGCCGATCATGATGGGGGTTACCTTTGCATCGGTGTCGCCGATGCTGGTGATGGCGACCAATCCGGCGATCGGCTTGGGCGGCATTTATGGCGCTGTGATCATATCGGGTATTTTCGGCCTGCTGGTCGCGCCCTTTGTCAGCCGCATGCTGGCCTTCTTTCCGCCCGTTGTCACAGGCACGATCATTCTGGTGATCGGCATATCGCTGATGCGGATCGGTGTGAATTGGGCCGCGGGGGCGGCTGCGCCGACTTTGCCCGGTTATGGCGACCCGCTGCATCTGACGGTGGCAGGCTTGACGCTCATCGTGATTTTGGCGCTGATGCGCTATGGCAAGGGTTTTGTCACCAATATTGCGGTGCTGCTCGGCACGATTGTCGGCTTTATGATTGCCTATGCTTTGGGCAAAGTGAATTTTGATGCGGTGGCCAAGGCCGAGCCGTTCGGTCTGATCTATCCGTTCCAACTTGCCACACCCACCTTCGATCTGTTTGCTGCCATCTCGATGTGTCTGGTGATGCTGGTGGTGATGGTGGAATCGACCGGCATGTTTCTGGCTGTCGGTGAAATGACCGACCGCCCCGTGCACGAGCCCGATCTGAAGCGCGGCCTGCTAACTGACGGATTGGGGACGTTGATCGGCGGGATTTTCAACACCTTTCCCTACACCTCATTCTCGCAGAATGTCGGTCTGGTTGGCGTCACCGGCGTGCGGTCGCGTTTTGTGACGGCGGCAGGCGGGGTGATCCTGCTGGCTCTGGGACTGATCCCCAAATTGGGCGCGGTGATGACAGCGGTTCCGGTCTTCGTGCTCGGCGGGGCAGGGATTGTCATGTTCGGCATGGTTGCGGCCACCGGCGTGCGCATCCTCTCCAATGTCGATTTCAAAAGCAACCGCTTCAATCTCTACATCGTCGCGGTTTCCATCGGCTTCGGCCTGATCCCGCTGGTCGCACCGGCCTTTTTCTCCAAACTGCCGAAAGACCTCGAGCCGATCCTCAATTCGGGCATCGTGTTGGCCTCCGTAGCCGCCGTGATCCTGAATGCCTGGTTCAACGGCGCATCGGGTAGCGCCAAAGACGCCGCCAGCTCGGCCTCGGCCAGTGACCACGCCTGAAGATCAGGGCTGCAACAAAAGGGGGCTTCGGCCCCCTTTTTTATGTCTTTTAAAAAAATCGCAAAAAAATGCGGATGAACGGATTATGAAGCGCGGGCTCAGGCATCGTTCAGCGCGGGGCGGCTAATCTCCTTTTAACGATCAGACGGGACAGACAAAACCCCGGAGCTGATCGGGCAACCGGCCCTGACCATTCAGGCCATTACAAGGAGAGAGTATCATGACAAAGTCCCTGACCCGTCTTGTTTCGACCGTTACCCTGATCAGTGCTCTTGGCCTTGGCGCCGCTTTCGCGCAGACGCCAGCTCCTGCCACCGGCAATGCCGCAACAACCCCTGCGATTACAGCTCCGGCCGCCGGCAAGGGTGTCGATAGCAAAGCAAAAACCGGCGAACACAAAGCAGCCAAAGACCACACCCATGTCGGCAACCATGCGCTGAAGACAGATGCGGCAAAGATCGAGAAAAAGTCGGCTACTGATGCGCCTCACGCGTCAGTCCAGACTTCACCAAAGACTGATGCCAAAGCTGTCGTGACTACACCGACAGTGGCCCCGAAGTCCTGATGCATCACGGCCTGAGGCTTCGCTCGAGCAAGGACAGGATGTTTCCCCCGCTTCTGTCCTTGCTTTGATCCCCTGCAACAGGCGCTGGCTGCAAAGCCGGCGCCTGTTGCCCGTAGAAGAATTGATCTTAACGTCAGACCGGGGATTATTGCGGCAGGGCGTTGACAATCGGTTGTTCAAAGGCAAAATATGCCCACTCGTCAGCCATTGACGTGATATTGAGGAGATTCAAATGAAAAAGATCGTCACCGCCGCTGTTTTGGGTTTGGCTTTGATGGGCTCTGCACAGGCGCAGACCGCCCGTGATACGCGCGAAGTGGGTGCAGCCGGTATTTCCGGTGGCGCTGCTTCCATCATCTTCTGGAACACCATGGCGTCAACCACCGCTCTGGCCACTGCCGGTGTGGGCGTGGGTGTTGCAGCTGGCGTCTATGCCATCTACAAGATCTATGACAGCTATACCGCGCCAGCCCCTGCTCCGGTTGCAGCGCCTGCAGCTGCCAAAAAGGCAAAGAAATAAGCCGTCCGATCCTCGCGCAGGATCACGGCACCATCAGGACGCTTTGGCAACGAAGCGTCCTTTTTGATTCATGATGCACAAGAGTCAGGCCGCAGCTTTCCAGTCATCTGTTGTGGTGTTTTTGAACCGCAGCATCACGCTGAAGCCATCCTGGCGTGACAGAAAGCGGATTTGTCCTGCCAGCAGGCGGGCGCGCTTGCGCATATTCTTGAGCCCGCGGCCCAGTTCCATCCGGTCGATTGGTGCCAGCCCTTCGCCATTGTCGCGGATCACCACCATCAGATGGTCGCGATACTGGCGTAAATGAACTGTGATTTTGCTGCATTCGGCATGTTTGATCGCATTGGCAATACATTCCTGCACAATACGGCTGGCATGCAGGCACTGGGCATCGGAAATATCCTGATTGGTCGCATTGGGTTTTTTACCGGGAATGAATTCCAGCTCGATACCGAGGCCTTTCAAACGGGTGCGCTGGCGTTCGAGCAGGGCTCCGATCATTGTAGCCGCATTGGCCGGTTTGCCGAGCGAGATACAGTCGATGATCACCCGCACGTCATCCATGCAGACCTGGAACATGTCGAGCACTGCGGCCTGACTGAGGTCCTGTTTCTTGGCCAGCAGCATGCCCGAAATCAGTTGCGAGCCGACCCCGTCATGAATTTCCATCAACAGCCGTTCGCGCTCGGACTGGATCAGCCGGATATTGTTGATGGCATGCTGCTTCTGCAGCACTTCGCGCAACCGTTCTTCGCTGTGTTGCAGCGCTTTGGTGATGCGGGTGGCTTCGGCCATCTGGTAATTCTGCGAGGTGCGGTAACGTTTGAACACAATGATCCCCGTCACCATCAGCAATGCCGTCATACTGAATTGCATCAGATAGATTTCTTCAAACCAGATATGCGGCAGATAGTCACCCAGTATGGCGAAGGCGTATTTCATCTGTCCCGATGACACCAGATAATCGTGGAACGTCAGGGCCACCATCAATGATGATTGCAGGATCAGCATTTTCCCTTCGTTTTTAAGGAAAATATTTTCAAGAAGAACGCAGCGCAGCAACACCGAAATCAGATAGATAATTGTAGCGGGGACCCAGTACAGATTGAGGTAATAGGCGCTTTCATTGCCGAAATACAGGCAGATAACGGAGGCGGAAATGCCAAACAAATTGCGCAATTTTGTCCGCACCGGATTGGATTTGATCTCGGCGATGACTTTCATGAAATCGGCAAATGAAAAAACCGCCCAGGCCAGAAATCCATAGATCAAGGCCTGCCAGAGCACGTAATAATCGGCGGGGACCGAGACCGTCATCAGCATGTTGAAAAAGAACGCCCAGCCGAACATGGTCATGCCCGCCAGCCCGATCAGCCGCTCCCGCTTGAACAGCATGCTGAAGCTGATCAAAAAAGCGCCCAACGTGCCGAACAGGATGTTCGACCCATTGATGGTAATTTTGGAGATAAACAGGACCTGCCGGATCATGTTTTCGATCGCGGGCTCGCTGCCGATATGCAATTCGCCAAGCTGGAACAGCGGGTCATGATTGAAATAGTCGAAGGTCATTACATTGGTGTCACGCACCAGATGTGCGGGAATGGCCACGGCATAGGGACGAAACCATTTCACCCGTTGCCGTAAATCGGAATGAAGGATCTCGTCGATTTTCTCGCCATTGAGCCAGACCCTGCCCAGAGTTGTCATGGCATTGATCATCAATTTGGCTGGCCCGTTCTCGACGCTCAATTGTGCACGGGTCAAGGTGGTGGTCATCCGTAGGCAACGCACCGGTGTTTCTTTGCCAATCTCCCAGTGGGGCAGAGTGATCTTGCTCCACTCGGTCAGGGATGTGTACGGGTCATCGCACTGGAACTGCTGCACGTGTCCTTGATTGATGATTGTGTTGGGTTGATCGCTGCCAGAACTTAGCGACAGATAGAACACAAACACAAATGCTGCGATGCCTGTCAGAGTCAGGCCCGAGGCGTTAAAGTAATCTTTGAGGCGGTTCATCAATGGCTCCCATTGGGGAATACGCAACAACGAATAAAACAAAAAGCACGCGGGACTTGGACGGGTATCAGGACGAGGACGAGATTAATGCTTTGTTTTTGGGGGTGTTTTTCCCATGCGCGCCATAATTCCAGCCACGCGTTCCAGTGTGATGCCTTCCGCAACGGGTTTCGGCTCGGTCACGGTTCGCTCGACCAGCCGTTGGGCGGCTTTGGCGGTTTGGGGCTTTTCCGCCAGAAATTTTTTAATTTTGTCCACGAAACAAAGACTCCACCACAAAGGGCTAAAAACACAGTGCAATCATAATTTGCAATTTATTATAACGTGTGAGCGGCTTTGGGTCCATGCATCTCGTCGGCTCATCCCCATAGGTCCAAACCCGATCTTTGATCGTAATGGAAATATGGAAAAAATTGCATCGGCTCCTCCACACTGCCCTGTTGTCTATTTCGACGGAAGCTGCCCCTTGTGCAGCATCGAGATAGCCCATTACCAGTCCTGCCAGGGGGCAGGTGAAATTGCCTTTGTCGATGTGTCGGATGCCGGCACTGTCCTGACTGTCGATCTTGACCGCCAACAGGCGATGGCGCGGTTTCATGTGCGCCTGGCGGATGGCTCGTTGCGGTCGGGTGCGGCGGGCTTTGTCGCCCTCTGGCAGGTCTTGCCGCGCTGGCGGTGGCTGGCCCGTTTTGCGGGACATCCGAGGGTTCTGCCAATCCTTGAACGTCTCTATGTGATGTTTCTGCCGTGGCGCTCGCTGATTGCGCGGCTCCTGGTCAGGCGGGCCAAATCCGTCCGCCCGTCATCGGCACTTTGACACCTGTGGTGCTGGGCAAGCTCAGCGGCAGCCCCAATTTGGAACGCACCGCCAGATAGCCGAAACATTGCGCCTCCAGAAAATCCCCATCCCAGCCGATGCTTTCGACCGGGACGACATGCACGGCCAGCCGTTGGGCAAGCCCCTCCATGAAATGCAGATTATGCCGTCCACCACCGGCCACAAACCATTGCAGCGGCGGGGTCGGCACGTGGTCCAGTGCCCGGCAGGTGGCCTCGATGGTAAAGGCGGCAAGGGTAGCCAGGCCATCATGCGGGGACAGGCTTTCGACAATGCGGGCGCGCTGGTGGAAGTCGTTGCGATCCAGCGATTTGGGCGGGCGTGTCGCAAAAAAGGGATTGTCGAGCAGCCTGGCCAGCACGCTGCGGTTGACCTGACCGAGCTGGCTCAGGCGTCCGCCTTCATCATAGGGCAGGCCGAAATGCCGGCGCACCCAATCATCGCAAAGCGCCGAAGCCGGACCCGTGTCAAAGGCCAGAATCGTCGAGCCATCGAGATAGGTGACATTGCCGACCCCGCCCCAATTCAGGATCATCACCGGTTGTTGCAGGCGGCTTGCCAGCGCGTGATGATAAACCGGCACCAGCGGTGCGCCCTGACCGCCTGCTTTGACATCGGCGAGCCGGAACTGGTCGACGACCGTAATGCCCAGTTGTGCAGCCATCCGCCGTCCGTCGCCCAGCTGGCGGGTAAAACCCAGTTCGGGCCGGTGGTAGACCGTCTGGCCATGCAGGCCGATCAGTTCGATATCCTGCGGATTGAGGCGGTTTTGCGCCATGAATTGCCCGATTGCCGCGCTGAAGGCATCGGTCACATCCTGTTCCAGCTGGGTCAGTGGGTCCGACATGGCGCGGCTGGGGTCTTGCAGAAAATCCAGCAGTCTGTTCCGCAAGGCTTCGGGATAGGGCAGGGTCGCGCCAAAGCCCGCTTCCACAAGGGTTTGCCCATCGGTGCGCAAGAGGGCGATGTCGATGCCATCCATCGATGTGCCGCTGATGGTGCCGATGACGGTTCGGGTCTTGCTGGTAAACATGCGAATTTACAGATCCTTTTGTCTTCCCTAGCGATAAACCACTGCGCCAGGCCGTGCAATTTCTATGTCGCAAGCCAACGTCCCGTCCTATCACACCGTCCCATCGGAAAGATCCATCGGATGGGTATGCTTGCCGGGGCGTCTTGCGTCTATCAGCCGGGACTGGCATGATCGGGAGCTGTAATAACGGAGGAATGCTGTTGCGTATCGATCACCCCGAGTTGACCACTGTCATCGACACACCGCTCAAACTCGGTGAAGGCCCATGCTGGTCTGCTGCAGAAAATGCGCTGTATTTTGTCGATATTCTGGCCCCCAAACTCTACCGGCTTGATCTGGCCAGCAAGGCCCTGCGCGAATGGGCCATGCCGAGCGACATCGGCAGTTTCGGTCTGGCCAAGGATGGCCGCATGGTGGTTGCGCTGCGCGACGGGGTCTATTGGTTCGATCCGGCGACAGAAGCCTTGTCGTTGCTGGTCCGTCCCGAGCCGGACCGTCCGACCAATCGCCTGAACGATGGCAAGGTCGGTCCCGACGGCCGCTTCTGGGTTGGCTCGATGGATGACCGCCCGACCAAGGAGGCGGTGGCTGCACTGTACCGCATCGATACCGATGGACGCTGCGACAAGATGGTGGATGGGCTGATCATCTCGAATGGTCTGGCCTGGTCGCCCGACCACCGCACGATGTACCATTCCGACAGCCGTGGTCCCTATGCGCAAGCATTCGATTTCGATGTAAAGACCGGTGATCTCTCTCGCCAGCGCATCCTGCGGATCCTGCCCGAGGCCGAAGGGCGCCCCGACGGCGCGGCTTGTGATGCCGAGGGCTATTATTGGGCGGCGGGCGTGACCGCGGGCTGCCTGAACCGGATAGCCCCCGATGGCACGCTGGACCGCAAGGTCATGCTGCCGTTTCCGGCCCCGACCATGCCATGCTTTGCCGGGCCAGACATGAAAACCCTGTATGTGACTTCGTTGGCCAAGCAGGTCGACGGTCATGATTATGCGGGCACGATTGTGTCCTTCGAGGTTGATGTGCCCGGTGCGCCCGTTGCGCGCTTCGGCGAGCCGCTGGCCTGATCCGCCCGATTTCAAGTGGAGTAACGCGTTCACATGTCTGACGATCTATCTGTCAACGGGGCCTTGCAGATTGACACGATAGCTCTGCCCAAGGGAGGCAGACTGGGTTTGGTGCATTGTCCGGGACGCTGTGGCTGGGATAGCCATAGCCGCCTCTGGGCCCGCAATCTCGATGAGGATCTGCAGGCGATCAAGGCTTTCGGGGCTTCGCATCTGGTCACGCTGATCGAGGAAAGCGAATTTGCCCTGTATGGTGTCGAGGATCTTCCCCATCGTGTCGCAACGCATGGCCTGATCTGGCATCATTGGCCTGTTGCCGATATGGCGGTGGCAGGCAGCGTGACGCGCCAGCGCATGGCCTTGGAAGTGCCCGACCTGTTGCGTGACTTGCGCAATGACGGCGTGGCTGTGGTGCATTGCGCGGCAGGCTTGGGCCGCACCGGCACCTTTGCCGCCCAATTGCTAGTGACCTCCGGGCTCACCCCGCAAAAGGCCATTGCCGCGGTGCGTCAGGCGCGTCCGGGCACCATCGAAACCGAGGCGCAGGAACAGGCCGTTTATCAGGCGCTGCTGCCGGTCTCGTAAGCCGTTTTCGGGTCAGGCGAATTGGCCTTCCAGCGCTGTCTCGATGGCAGCCAGTAAAGGGATCGAGCTTTGTGCCCCCAGTTGCGTGCAGGCCAGACTGCCTGCCGCCACGCCGCGTTGCAATGCGCCCGTCAATCCGAAGCCGCGATGCAGGGCGGCCGCAAAGGCCCCGCAAAAGGAATCGCCCGCCGCAGTGGTGTCGACCACCTCGATCGGCAGCGCGTCGATCTGCCGACGGACACCGTCCGACCAGGCCACCACGCCCTGTTCTCCCATCGTCACAACAGTGGTGATGGCGTGGTCCTGGTCCATCTGCCTGGCGATGTCGTCGGGGCTGGTGACTGTGATGCCGAATTGGTGGGCCAGCGACAGGATCTCGCCCTCATTGGCGATCAGCACGTCAATACAGGTGAGCAAAGCGGGGTCCAGCTGTCCGGCTGGCGCGATGTTGAGGATCACCCGCGCGCCCTGCTGCCTGGCCCAGCGGGCGGCAGCAAGGGTTTGCGCATCGGGCAGTTCGCGCTGCAAGAGGACAAGATCGGCTGGCGAGAGCGTAAGGCCCGACAGCGCATCGGCTGTTGCGAGACGGTTGGCACCGGAGGCCACCGTAATCGCGTTCTCGCCCGCATCACTGACCGCAATAAAGGCCGCCCCCGTCGGGGCATCGACGCGCTGGATGCAGGACAGGTCGACGCCGGCCTGTTCAAGCGGTTCGAGGCCGAGCTTGGCAAAAGGATCGCGGCCGACAGCCCCCACCATCCGTGTC
>Ga0136644_10002167_pt1 | contig 15157 bp, 16 predicted proteins | sample C_130820_EF_Meta_FD_94780 | JGI IMG/M metagenome (GOLD analysis project Ga0136644, IMG submission 94780) | Freshwater microbial communities from Lake Croche, Canada to study carbon cycling - C_130820_EF_MetaG (v2) (version 2) | ecosystem: Environmental > Aquatic > Freshwater > Lake | place... | reverse complement strand
CTACGAGGACAACCCGCCGACCGTGCTGGAATTCACCCGCCGCGATTTGCGCTGGTGCCAGGGCAATCTGCAATATCTGCGCTTGCTGACCTGGCCCGGCCTGTATCCGACCAGCCGGTTCCAGCTGGTCTGGGCGATTTTGATGTTTATCGGTCTGCCCGGTTTTGTCGCCACCATCGGCTTGATTGCCTATAAAGCCCAGCAATTCGATCCCGATCAGGCCTTTAACAGTGCCGGAGCCTGGGGGTTCTACATTGTCTTCCTGCTCGCCAGTCTTGCCCCCAAATGGGCGGGCCTGATCGACATTGCCTTGCAGCCCAACGAGCTCAAACGCTATGGCGGGGCGAGGCGGTTCTGGCTGGGTGGTTTGGGTGAAGCCCTGTTCGGTTTTCTGCTCGGCGGCATTACGACTGTCGGCACCAGCCTGTTCATGCTGGGCCTGTTGTTCGGCCGCTCGGTGATCTGGAGCGGGCAGCTGCGCGATGCCCATCACCTGTCATGGAAAACTGCTCTCCTCGGACTGTGGCCGCAAACGCTGTTCGGGCTGGTGGTGACGGGGGTGCTGGCCATCAGCAATATCACCTTGTTGGTGGCTTCGCTGCCGTTGACCGCCGGTTATCTGCTGGCCATTCCTTTTGCTGTTGTGACCGCCCGCCCGTCCTTCGGGCTGTGGCTGAAACAACGGGGGTTGTTTGCCATTCCCGAGGAGCGCGACCAGCCCGATATCCTGCGAGACCTCGACGGGTTGCTGAATAGACGGCGTTGAGCGGATGCCCCACATAAGGGGCTTATGTTTTATCTAAAAACCACTATAAATAATCCGACTGAACGCTGATTGTGATGAGGGATGCGATGACCAGATTTCGTGCCAGGCTTGCGGTTTTGTGTGTTGCGGGGGTGGTCACGGTTCTGTCCTGCGCCGCGTTTGCTGCCGACCAGAGCAAGGAATTGTCCGTCGAGGTCAAGAACAAGAGCGAGCGCGAAATCTGTGCCGAGAAGGACAATGTCGCCCTTGAATTCTCGTCAAACGAGGTCAAGCACATGACCGTGCAGGCCGTGCATCCGTCTTATATCGGCATGATCGTCGCTGATCGCTATGCGCCCGATTTCACCAGCTGCGACATGAACACCGATCCGGTCTTTGCTACCGATGCCAAACGCGTGACGTTTTTCGAAACACCGGAAATGTGGATGACGGGCTATGCCTATCCCTCGTTCTGGCGTCCTGGTACGGTGCCGGTCAAAGTCGGCAATCGGGTCGAAACAGGCCTGCATTTCGTGCAATTCTGGATCAGGCACAAGGAGCGTGCCGAGGAAGTGCTGGTGTTCTATCCGCCTGACGGCTACTGGCGGGCTCGGCCATTGCCGCCAGCGCATCTGAACTGGTCGGCCTATGGCTCTTCTTTCCTGATCGGGCCGGTGGAAACCCAGATCCGCCCGATTGTCGATCTGAAAGAGATCAGCTTCGATCCGGATAAAAAGGTGTTTACGCTGTCCTTCAAGCGCGGCGGTTCGGCCACCATCGCCATCAAGATCATCGATCAGGACCGCATCGTGCTGGATGTCGATTACAAGGATATTCCCAAAAACTATCCGCTGGCCGCTTTGCGCTCGATGTATGTCACCCAAACCAACAATGACATGGCCGAAGTAGCCTGGCGCACCAAAGACGGCACGCAGTGGAAAGAGGCTCCGATCTTTTCGTTCAGCGATGCTGCCGTGACCGAATTATGGGCGGGACGGCTGGTGCCCTCGCGCCACAATCTCAGTGCGCCCGATATGGTGTTCGGCAATTTCAGATAGTATCCAGCCTGCTTCGCACACTCTGAAACACGGCGTGGAACATCTCGGTCGTCAAAACGCCCGTATTGGTGTTGTAGCGGGAGCAGTGATAGCTGTCGAACAACGTCACCGGTTGCCCTGCAACGGTTGCGAGCTCGTGGCTGGCTCCGTGTTTGAACGGGGCGGCTTTCAGGGGCTGGCCCAAAGCGCGCAACACGCTCTCGTGTGAAATTCGGCCCAGCGCGACGATCGCATGAAGATGCGGCATGGCCGCGATCGTGGCTTCCAGATAGCGGCGGCACAGCCGGATTTCTTCCGGCGTAGGCTTGTTTTCGGGCGGTACGCAGCGCACAGCATTGGTGATCATGCAATCGGTGAGTTTCAAGCCGTCATCAATGCTGGCCTGAAACCGTCCTGCTGAAAAGCCGAACAGGTCCAGCGTGCTGTAGAGCAGATCGCCCGCATAATCACCGGTAAACGGCCGGCCGGTGCGGTTGGCGCCTTGCAAGCCCGGTGCAAGCCCGACGACCAGCAAACGCCCCTCATAGTCGCCGAACGAGGGAACAGGTGCATTGTGCCAGTCTGCCTCGACCTTGCGGTGGGCGGTGCGGAACGTGCTCAGGCGCGGGCAGAGCGGGCAATCGCGCGGTGCATCGGGAAAAAGCTGGTCCCCGCAAGCGTTTGTGGCGACAAAAAGGGGATCATCAGATGGTGACATGATGATCCCGGTTTCTCGTCATAGCTTGTCGCCGATACAATCGTCTCAGGCGTTTTGGCTGTCGTCCTCGACAGGGCGGCGTTCGCGCGGGGCGCGTTCCTGCCGTTCGCTGCCGCCGTCACGACCGACGCGGTTGGTCAGATTGACGATGTCGATGAACTCGTCAGCCTGGCGGCGCAGTTCGTCGGCGACCATCGGGGGCTGCGAGGTGATGGTGGAGACAACTGACACGCGGACGCCGCGACGTTGCATGGCTTCCACCAGCGAGCGGAAATCGCCATCACCGGAAAACAGCACCATGTGGTCAATATAGGGAGCCAACTCGAGCGCGTCGATTGCCAGTTCGATGTCCATATTGCCCTTGACCTTGCGGCGGCCGAGCGAATCGACAAATTCCTTGGTCGGCTTGGTCACCACCCGATAGCCGTTGTAATCGAGCCAGTCGATCAGCGGGCGGATGGACGAATATTCCTGGTCCTCAATCAGGGCGGTATAATAAAAAGCCCGCACAAGCTGGCCCTGTCCCTGAAACTCTTTCAGCAATCTTTTATAATCAATATCGAAACCAAGAGCCTTGGCAGTGGCATATAAATTGGCGCCATCAATGAAGAGGGCAGTTCTTTCAGCACGCGGCATGGGATAACCTTAAAATGAACAATGGATTAAATCTGATCCAGAAAGTCTGGTTTGCCAGAGGGTATCAAGTTGAATGGTTGATTTGATTTCAGCTTAAACACACGATAACTCTTATCACTGAAACACCGAAATAAATGATAGAAACCGCGCATATTCCACCTTAGGTTGAATTTGTTCATTGAAAGAACAAATTGTCAAGCAGGTCAGCAGAACGAATTCGAACGGTCAAAAACTCACAGGCTGTAATCAATCAGAGTTGCTAGCATTTCTGCCAAGATCCATCCAATCAAATTTATGAATTTCGGCTTAAAAATCTCTGAAATTCAAGCAAATTGCACGTAAAAATGTGTGAAGGCCTTCATCTGCTAACCGAGGATATCGGTTTTGCTGTAAGTCGTTCAGCCAGTGGTTTGTTGTGTACTCGATGCGCATCCATGGGGCCGGGCGAACCGCAGAGGGGCAAGAAAGTGCGTGACTTGTGCGAAAACATTGCACAGCGCTGCAAAAGCGTGTATCAGCACCGTTCATGTCCCGAAACCACTAACTTAACGGAGCGCGCATGGCTCGCGTGACGGTCGAAGACTGTATCGAAAAAGTTGATAATCGCTTTGAGCTGGTTCTGCTCGCAGCGCATCGCGCCCGCATGATTTCCTCGGGTGCGCCGCTGACTGTGGACCGTGACCGCGATAAAAATACTGTGGTCTCCTTGCGTGAAATCGCCGAAGAAACCATTTCTCCCGACGATCTGAAGGAAGACTATATCCATTCCTTGCAGAAGCATGTGGATGTTGACGAGCCGGAAGCCGAACAGGTTCCGCTGATCGGCAACAGCTCCAGCGATGATTCGTCCGTCGAATTCGACCGGATGACCGAAGAGGATTTGCTGCGCGGTCTGGAAGGGCTTGTTCCTCCCAGCAGCAGCGCGGATGATGACCACGATTGATCATTATTGTGCACAGCACCACCATGATATCACCCGGAAGGCAACTTCCGGGTTTTTTTGTTTTTGGCGCCCGAAACCATCTTTTTTTGTCCTGTTGCGAGATTTCGCTTGATTTGCACCCTGATTAGACCCGACTCTGTCTTATCATGATGCGTCAGTACGAATTGGTCGAGCGCGTGAAGCGCTATAATCCGCAAGCCGACGAGGCTTTGCTCAACCGCGCTTATGTCTATGCCATGCGCGCCCATGGTACCCAGGTGCGGGCGTCAGGCGATCCCTATATGTCGCATCCGCTCGAAGTGGCGGCGATTCTGACCGATCTCAAACTCGATGATGCCACCATTGTGGCGGCTGTGCTGCATGACACGATCGAGGATACCGAGGCGACCCGCGAGGAAATCGACCGCCTGTTCGGTTCCGAGATCGGCGAGCTGGTTGATGGTCTGACCAAGATCCGCAGGCTCGATCTGGTCTCGAAAAAGGCCGCCCAGGCCGAAAACCTCCGCAAGCTGCTGTTGGCGGTCTCCAATGATGTGCGGGTCCTGCTGGTCAAGCTGGCCGACCGTTTGCACAATATGCGGACGCTGCATTTTGTGCCGCCTGAAAAGCGGGCGCGCATTGCCGAGGAAACACTTGATATCTATGCGCCGCTGGCCGGCCGCATGGGTATGCAGGACATGCGCGAGGAGCTGGAGGAACTGGCCTTTCGCCATTTCAAGCCCGAGGCCTATGCCACCATTTCCAAACGGCTTGAGGAGGTCGGGCAGGAGAGCGGCCCACTGATCACCGAGATTGAAAAGGAGCTGTTGAACCGGCTCGAAGCCTCCGGACTGACGGCCGAGGTTAAGGGACGTTTGAAGCGGCCTTACTCGATCTGGCGCAAGATGGAGCGCAAATCGGTGTCCTTCGAGCAATTGTCGGATATTTTCGGCTTCCGGGTGATTGTCGAGAAGGAGGCGGATTGCTACCGCGTTCTGGGCATCGTGCATCGGGCCTGGCCCAGCGTGCCTGGCCGCTTCAAGGATTATATTTCGACACCCAAACAGAATGACTATCGCTCGATCCATACCACGGTGGTGGGGCCCAGCCGCCAGCGCGTCGAGTTGCAAATCCGCTCGCGGCAGATGGACGAGATCGCCGATTACGGCATCGCCGCCCACGCTCTGTACAAAGACAACAATGCCGGTGGTACGGAAGCACGCGAAAGCCGGGCCTATACCTGGCTGCGCCGTACCGTCGAGTCACTGGCCGAAGGCGATAGCCCCGAAGAATTCCTCGAACATACCAAGCTCGAACTGTTCCTCGACCAGGTGTTCTGTTTCACCCCCAAAGGACGGTTGATCGCTTTGCCGCGCGGCGCGACCTCGATCGATTTTGCCTATGCGGTCCATACGGTGGTCGGCAATTCCGCGGTGGGTTGCAAGGTCAATGGCCGGATCGTGCCTTTGCTGGCCGAGTTGAACAATGGCGACGAGGTTGAAATTGTCTGTGCCGACGGGCAGGTGCCGCCAGCGGCCTGGGAATCCATCGCTGTGACCGGCAAAGCCCGCGCCGCCATCCGCCGCTCCACCCGCGCCGCCGTGCGGCTGCAATATGCCGGTTTGGGCCGCAGGATTGTCGAACGGGCCTTTTCGCGGGCCGGCAAGGTCTATGAGGATGAACGCCTGAAAGCCTCCTTGCCGCGTCTGGCGCGCACGTCGCTCGATGATGTGTTGTCGGCCGTCGGGCGCGGCGAGATTTTCTCCGGCGATGTCGTCAGTGCCGTCTATCCCGATTACAAGAGCGAGCGCAGTGCCGGCCCGCAACCGGCCAAGGCGGAAGCCGGCTGGTTCGGCTTGAAACGGGCCGAGGGTCTGGTGTTCAAGGTGCCCGGGGGGCAAACAGAAGCGGAGGGCGATGAAGCAGAGGAGGCTATACCCATCCGCGGTATTGACAGCAATCTGCCGGTCAAATTCGCTCCCAATGGCGGGGCTGTGCCGGGCGACCGGATTATCGGGATCCTGACCAAAGGCGAGGGGATCACCATCTATCCGATCCAGTCACCGAGCCTGATGGATTTCGACGACCAGCCCGAACGCTGGCTGGATGTGCGCTGGGATATCGAGGAGCAGGAACGCCAGCGTTTCCCCGCGCAGCTTGCGGTGACCGCGATTAACGAGCCGGGCACATTGGCGCAAATCGCCACGGTGATCGGCGACAATGACGGCAATATCGATTCACTCTCCGTCATCGGCCGCTCGCTCGATTTCCGCGAGATGGTGATCGATATCGAGGTGTGGGACCTGAAACATTTGAATGCCATTATCAGCCAGTTGCGGATGCGAGCCGTTGTCAGCAAGGTCGAACGCGTCAATGGCTGATGGATCTTTGCCCGGTTTGGACACAAAAATCTGGCGTGGCGGTGCGGCTCCCGCTTGACGCTGGGCGCACCAGAGCGCATCAGGAACCCGAATAGTTTTCCGAGCCGTTTTTCTTTCGATACGAGGCCCATAGCATGACATCGCCAGCCATCATGACGCACGAGCAGGTTCTGGAAGAATTCCGCGCCGCAGGGGCCTTGCTGCAAGGCCATTTCATTCTGTCCTCGGGCCTGCGCAGTCCGGTCTTCTTGCAGAAAATGTTTATTTTCCAGGATCCCAAGCGGACTGAAACACTCTGTAAGGCCCTGGCTGCCAAAATCGAGGCCCGCTTCGGCAAGATCGATATTGTGGTGTCGCCTGCTGTCGGCGGCATCGTGCCTGGTTACGAAACCGCCCGCCACCTCAATGCCAAGGCGATTTTCGTCGAGCGCGAGGAGGGCAAGTTCCAGTTGCGCCGTGGCTTCACCATTGAAAAAGGAGCCAAGGTTTTGCTGGTCGAGGACATTGTGACCACAGGTCTGTCGTCGCGAGAATGCCTGGCTTCGATTGCCGATTACCCCGGCGAGATTGTCGGCGCGGCCTGTCTGATCGACCGTTCGGCCGGCAAAGCGGATCTTGGCGTACCACTGATTTCGCTCGCCGCACTTGATATTCCGACTTATTCCTTCGATGCTCTGCCACCTGAGCTTGCGGCCATTCCCGCCATCAAACCGGGAAGCCGCGCATTAAAGGCTTGATGATCATGACCCAAGGTCTCGTCACTCAGACTTCCGTCACGCCCCGCCTCGGCGTCAATATCGATCACGTTGCCACGGTGCGCAATGCCCGTGGCGGGTTTTTGCCTGATCCTTTGCGCGCAGCCGAACTGGCCATTGCGGCGGGAGCCGACGGCATCACCGCCCATCTGCGCGAGGATCGCCGCCATATCCGCGACGAGGATATTGCCCGCCTGATGGCGACCATCACAAAGCCCTTGAATTTCGAGATGGCCGTGACCGACGAAATGGTGGCGATTGCGCTGCAAACCAAGCCGCATGCGGCCTGTCTGGTTCCCGAAAAACGTTCGGAACGGACAACCGAGGGCGGTCTGGATGTCGTGGGCGGCTATGGCGTCGTCCAACCCGCTGCAGAACGTTTGAGACAGGCCGGTATCCGCGTGTCCTTGTTTATCGAGCCTGATCCCGCGGCCTTGTCGGCGGCGGTCGAGATGGGTGCGCCGGTGGTCGAATTGCACACGGGAGCCTGGTGCGAGGCGGTGATGCAGGGCCATGGCGAGGAGGCGCAACACCATTTCAACCGCCTGCAGGAGGCTGCCATTCTGGGCGCCAAGCAGGGGTTGGAAATCCATGTCGGTCACGGGCTGGATTATGCCACCGCCGAGTTGATCTCGGAACTGCCTGCGGTGATGGAGCTCAATATCGGGCATTTTCTGATCGGCGAGTCGATATTCTGTGGTCTTGAGCATGCCATTGCCGAAATGCGGGCTGCGATTGCACGCGGCTATGCCAGACGGGCTGGCTGAACGGCATGATCATCGGCATCGGCTCCGATCTGTGCGATACAAGGCGGATCGAGAAATCCTTGGCCCGCTTCGGCGAACGGTTCATCCAGCGTGTGTTTACGCCTGTCGAACAGGCCAAGGCGAGACGCCGGCCGGAGCTGGCCCCGACTTTGGCCAAACGTTTTGCCGCCAAGGAGGCCTGTTCCAAGGCTTTGGGCACGGGTTTCAGCCGCGGCGTGTTTTTGCGCGATATCGGGGTGGTGAATTTGCGATCGGGCCAGCCGACTTTGGCCTTGACCGGCGGCGCCCTCGAGCAATTGAACCGGATGCTGCCCGAGGGGCATGCTGCGGTGATCCATCTGACGATGACCGACGAGTATCCGCTGGCGCAGGCTGTCGTGATAATCGAGGCCAGACCGGTGCTCGAGCCGTAGTTTGCACTCCGATCATTGCAAGCAGATGAGTCGCAGACTAAGGTCGCGCTACATTTTAAGCCCTATTTCTAAAGCGAGAACAGGACCAGATGATGTCCAGCACCAATGGCAATGGCGAACAGCAGACCGGATTTTGGGCAGAGTTCAAGCGCCTGCGCACAACCGAGGCGTGGCAGGAATTCTCCGAGACCGTCTCGGTGGTGTTGCAGGCCCTGCTGATTGCCGTGGTGGTGCGCAGTTTCCTGTTCCAGCCCTTCAATATTCCGTCCGGTTCGATGATCCCGACCCTGCTGGTGGGGGATTATCTGTTCGTCTCCAAATATGCCTATGGCTATTCCAAACATTCATTCCCCTTGAGCCCTGACCTGTTCGAGGGCCGCATCATGGCCTCCGATCCGGTGCGCGGCGATGTCGTGGTGTTCAAATGGCCCAAGGACAATTCAACCGATTACATCAAGCGGGTGATCGGCTTGCCCGGCGACAAGATCCGCATGATCAACGGGCATCTTCACATCAATGGCGTGCCTGTCAAAAAAGAGATGATCGACCGCAAGGAGATCCAGGCCGGAGCGGGCTATCGCGACCGTGCGGTGCGTTACCGCGAGACGCTGCCCAACGGAGTGAGTTTTGTGACGCAGGAGCTTGAGGTGTTCGGCAGCACGCTTGGCCGCAATACGCCGGAATTGACGGTGCCGCAGGGCCATTATTTCATGATGGGCGACAACCGCGACAATTCCAGCGATTCACGCATTCCGGTCTCCGAGGGCGGGGTCGGATTTGTGCCGTTCGACAATATCGAGGGCCGCGCCACGATCATCTTCTTCTCGATCGAGGAGGGCGTGGCCGGCTGGCAGATCTGGAACTGGCCATGGGCGGTGCGCGGCTCGCGTTTGATGACCGGTATCCATTGAGGCCGCTGATGGCACGCGCAAAATCATCCGATATCGTGTTGGAAACGGCCCTGGGCCATCGCTTCAAGGACCGCAGCCTGCTCGAACGTGCCTTGACGCATATCAGTGCCTTGTCGGGCACGCCCTCCGACGGTCCGCATTACCAGCGGCTTGAATTTCTGGGTGACCGCGTGCTCGGTCTTATTGTTGCCGATATGCTCTATCGCAGCTTTCCCGATGAGAGCGAGGGCGATCTGTCGCGCCGTCTGGGTGCTTTGGTGCGGCGGGAAACCTGTGCCGCGGTGGCGCGCGATTGGGAGGTGGCCTCCCATCTTCGGGTCGGCATGGCCGAAAAGCGTTCGGGCCTGCGCAACCGCGAGGCGATTTTGGCCGATGTCTGCGAGGCCCTGATTGCCGCGGTCTGGATGGATGGCGGGATTGATGCCGCCCGCCTGGTGGTCGAAAAAGCCTTTGCACCGCGCATGGATGCCGCACCCCATGCTGTGCGTGACGCCAAATCTCTGCTACAGGAATGGGCATTGGGCCGCGGATTGAAAACCCCTGTCTACGAGGCGGTCGAGCGGTCAGGTCCCGATCACAAGCCGATCTTCCGGATCGAGGTTGTGGTGGACGGATTTGCTGCCGCGTGCGGCGAAGGCCCGTCAAAACGTGTCGCCGAACAGGCCGCTGCCGATGTGTTTTTGCAGCGTGAAGGGATCAGGGAACAAAGATCATGAGTGAACCGGCCCCTTACACACAGACCCATTGCGGTTATGTCGCGCTGATCGGAGCGCCCAATGCGGGCAAATCCACACTGGTCAATATGCTGGTCGGTGCGAAAGTGTCGATTGTCTCGCGCAAGGTGCAAACCACCCGCAATCTGGTGCGCGGCATTTGCATGGTTGATCAGGCCCAGTTGATCTTTGTCGATACGCCCGGCCTGTTTGCCCCCAAACGCCGTCTCGAACGCGCAATGGTGACATCGGCCTGGGGCGGGGCAGGTGATGCCGATGTGATTGCTCTGCTGGTGGATGTGCGCCGCTGGCCGGACGAGGAAACCCAGGCCATCATCAGCCGGTTGAGCCAGCTCAAACAGCCCAAAGTGCTGATTTTGAACAAGATCGACACCATCGAAAATGTGAAACTGCTGGCCTTGGCGCAAGAGATCAACGAGTTGCACAGTTTTACCGATACATTCATGATTTCCGCGCTCAAGGGCCACGGGGTCGAAGTCCTGAAAAAGCGGTTGGCAGAGATGTTGCCCAAGGGGCCGTGGCTCTATCCCGAGGATGAAGTCTCGGATGCGCCCTTGCGCTTGCTGGCGGCCGAAATCACCCGCGAAAAGCTGTTCGAGCGGATGCATGACGAATTGCCCTACCGCTCGACGGTGGAAACGGCGGACTGGAAGACCCTCAAGGACGGATCGGCCCGCATCGAGCAGGTGATCTATGTCGAGCGCGAAAGCCAGCGCAAGATCGTGCTGGGTGAAAAGGGGCGTGGCATCAAAAGCATCGGCGAGGCGGCCCGCAAGGACATTGCCGAAGCCGCCGATTGCAAGGTGCATCTGTTCCTGTTTGTGAAAGTGCGCGAAGATTGGGCCAATGATCCGGCCCGCTATCGGGAAATGGGCCTCGAATTCCCCAAAGATTGAGGATAATGGCGTGGAATGGCGTGACGAAGGCATCGTCATCGGTGTGCGCCGCCACGGCGAAACCAGCGTGATTCTCGATCTGTTAACCCGCCAGCACGGCCGCCATCTGGGGCTGGTGCGCGGCGGCAGATCACATAAGCTGCAACCCTCGCTGCAGGTCGGCAACGGGCTCGATGCGGTTTGGCGCGCGCGGATCGAGGACCATCTCGGCGACTATAAGATCGAGGCGCGGGTGATGCGGGCCGCCCGTTTGATGGACCATCCCGCTGCCCTTTACGGCCTGTCCCACCTGACCGGCTTGGCGCGCCTGCTGCCCGAGCGCGATCCGCACGAGGCGCTTTATGAAACGCTCGGCATTGTGCTGGACCAGCTGGTCGATCCGCTGATGGCCGCCCCTTTGGTGATCCGCTTCGAATTGGCGGTGCTTGGAGAACTGGGCTTCGGCCTCGACCTCGGCGAATGTGCCGCCACGGGCCGCACGGATGAATTGGTCTATGTCTCGCCCAAATCAGGCCGCGCTGTCAGCCGCGAGGCGGGCTTGCCCTGGCATGACAAGTTGCTGTCCTTGCCCGAATTCCTGAAACAGACAGGCGGCGAGGCCAAAGCGATGCCCGATGATCTGGCCATCCACCAGGGCTTTCTGCTGACCGGATTTTTTCTCGAGCGCCATGTCTATGGCCCGCGGGCTTTGGCCATGCCGGATGCGCGGCAGGGCTTTATCGCCAGCATCATCAAAAGCCGGTTGCCCGCAGCGATCCCGGCGATTTCAGAGGATGATCACACGGCTGTGCCGTGAAGATCATAGGCATCGGCGCGTTCAATCTTGACGGTGACGATGTCACCGGCGCGCAACGGACGGCGGCTGGCCACATAGACATGCCCGTCAACCTCCGGCGCATCCCATTGCGAGCGGCCTTTGGACACGGTTGGTCCGCCTTCATCGATCATGACCTTGATGCGCTTGCCGACCCGCGAGGCCAGACGTTTGGCGCTGATGGCCTGCTGGCGTTCCATGAACTTGTTCCAGCGTTGAGTTTTGATCTCTTCGGGCACCTGAGGGAAACCGAGATCATTGGCGGTGGCGCCTTTGACGGCTTCATATTTGAAGCAGCCGACCCGTTCCAGCTTGGCCTCGTCGAGGAAATGCAGCAACTGCTCGAAATCCTCGTCGGTCTCGCCGGGGAAGCCGACGATAAAGGTGGAGCGGATCGCCAGATCGGGGCAGATCTCCCGCCATTTCTTGATGCGCTCCAGTGTCTTGTCCTGATGGGCAGGACGGCGCATCGCCTTCAACACGGTCGGTGAGGCGTGCTGGAACGGAATATCGAGATAGGGCAGGATCGCCCCTTCCGCCATCAGCGGGATCACCTCGTCGACATGCGGATAAGGATACACATAATGCAGCCGCACCCAGACGCCGAGGGTGCTCAAGGCGCGCGCCAGATCGAAAAAGCGGGTTTTGACCTCGGTGTCATTCCACAGGCTGGGCGCATATTTGACATCGATGCCATAGGCCGAGGTATCCTGCGAGATCACCAGCAATTCCTTGACGCCGGCTTTGACCAGCTTTTCGGCCTCGCGCAGCACATCCCCGACAGGGCGGGAGACCAGATCGCCCCGCAGTTGCGGAATGATGCAGAAAGTGCAGCGGTTGTTGCAGCCCTCGGAAATTTTCAGATAGGCATAATGGCGCGGTGTCAGCTTGATGCCCTGATCGGGAACCAGATCGATATAGGGATCATGGGCGGGCGGGACCACATCATGCACCGCTTTCATGACGCTTTCATAGGCTTGCGGGCCGGTAATGGCGGCAATGCCGGGATGGGCGGCCAAAATCTCGTCGGGCTGCGCGCCCATGCAACCGGTCACGATCACCTTGCCGTTCTGCGCCATGGCCTGGCCGATCGCTTCCAGTGATTCCGCTTTCGCACTGTCAAGAAAACCGCAGGTGTTGACGATCACCGCATCGGCCCCGATATGGCTTTTGGACAGCTGATAGCCTTCCGAGCGCAATTGCGTGATGATCCGCTCGCTGTCCACCAAAGCCTTGGGACATCCGAGCGAAACAAACGAAATGGTGGGGGCTTGTGCGGTCATAACAACTCCGTGGACGACGGGTTTTGCCAAGGGGCAGGAATTTGGCCGATGGACGGCAACACGCCTGCCACACTCCTAGCGGATGTGCAGGGAAGGCTCAAGCATTCTGGAGATATGAAGCCACGGCCTGCTCACTTCCCCGCCAAAATCAGCGCCCAGTAATTGCGGTAGCGGGCGTCGGGAGCGTCGGAGCGGGCCATGCCGATTCTGACGGCGTCCGGCATCAAAAGATTGGCGCGGTGCAGGGGCGAGCGTTGCCAGGATGCCAGCGTGGTTTCGACATTGGCATGACCGGCCCCGACATTTTCGGCCCCTGTCTGCTTCTTGAAGCCGCCATCATTCATGCGCTGGACAAAATCGGGCCCGACCTCGTGCGATAATTTGTTGTTGGCCGCCATCATGCCGGCCTGATCCTTGGCCAGTTCGACCAGTCCGCGATCCACAACCACCGGCGGCAGGCCGTTTTCGGCGCGAAAGGCGTTAATGCCTGCCAAAGCCTCGTGGGACACGTCAACGGCATCGGATCGGCCCGATTTCAGGCTGTTGCAGGCAGAAACCAGCAAAGCGGTTGCAGTTAGGGTCAAAAAAACACGACGTGAGCGGAGGGGATTGAGCATGGGGTGATAACTCTGCTTGCATGAACCAATGCCTTCCTCCTATCGTGAAGTGGTAACAGAGTCCAAATCTTCGATCTGACAAGACCGATTTGGCGACGAGCGAGGACAGATGCGCGTGATAGAGCCGACAGAGATTATCCCCCCCGGAGGACGCCCGCGCTGGCAACCGGATTGGCGGCCGCGCTTGTCCGGCGTGCTGGTGTCGCGCATCGTGGCCTTTCTGTTCGATTTTCTGGCCATCGGCCTTCTTGTCTGGTTTTACGGGTTTCTGGCGGCGTTTTTCGGTTTCTTGACGCTGGGTCTAACCTGGCTGGTGTTTCCGGTTCTGGTGCCGCTGGTGGCGCTGCTCTATAACGGTGTCACGATGTCAGGCCCGCGTGCCGCCACCTGGGGCATGCGGATTGCCGGCGTCGAGGTGCGCAATATCGATGGGTCGCGCGTGTCCTTTCTGACAGCGGCCGGACATGCGGTGTTGTTCTATCTGAGTTGCTATTTCCTGACTCCGATGATTCTGCTGATCGGCCTGTTCCGGTCCGACCGGCGGATGGCGCATGATTTGTTGACGGGGATAATCCTCATCCGCAAAGCGGGCTGAACGAGGGTGAAAGGCGGGGTAAGCCGGTGACAACACAAGCGCGTGATGCTCCGCAATTCTATCTGACCGCGCCGACGCCGTGTCCCTATCTGCCGGACAGGGTCGAACGCAAGGTGTTTACCCATCTGATCGGGCGTCGCGCCCCCGAGCTGAACAATGCCCTGAGCCAGAGCGGCTTCCGCCGCTCGCAAACCATCGCCTATCGTCCCGCCTGTGACGGTTGCAAGGCCTGTGTGTCCATCCGCGTGCCGGTTGACGAGGTGCGGCTGTCGCGCACCATGCGCAAGGTTTTGGCGCACAATGCCGATCTGGTCGGGCATTGGAAGGACAATGTGCCGACCAACGAACAATACAGCCTGTTCCGCTATTATCTGGATTCACGCCATGCCGATGGCGGGATGTCGGATATGAATGTGCTGGATTATGCCATGATGATCGAGGACAGCCATGTCGATACCCATCTGGTCGAATATCGCAAGCGCGGTCCCGACAGCGGTTTGTCCGGAACCGGGACGGGCGACCTGCTGGCCCTCGCCCTGACCGACGTGCTCGAGGATGGCCTGTCGATGGTCTATTCGTTCTACGATGTCGACCAGACCAGCCGCAGCCTCGGCACGCTGATGATCCTCGACCACTTCATCCGTGCCCGCAAAATGGGTTTGCCCTATGTCTATCTGGGCTATTGGGTCGATGGTTCGCCTAAAATGGCCTATAAAGGCCGCTTCCGTCCGCAAGAACACCTGAGTATGGATGGCTGGACGCGGGTGGACTAGGGACCCCCACCTGCATCGCCACAGGTGCCAACCGTCCCGTTCAACCCGAAAAGCGGCTTGATTTGGGGAAGCCTTTGGGCGGCAGGCGTCCGGCTTCGGCGCGGTTGCCGATCCATTCGCGCAAATCCGCTTCGGTCACGGTCCAGGTGCGGCTGGATGT
>Ga0136644_10002166_pt1 | contig 15160 bp, 14 predicted proteins | sample C_130820_EF_Meta_FD_94780 | JGI IMG/M metagenome (GOLD analysis project Ga0136644, IMG submission 94780) | Freshwater microbial communities from Lake Croche, Canada to study carbon cycling - C_130820_EF_MetaG (v2) (version 2) | ecosystem: Environmental > Aquatic > Freshwater > Lake | place... | reverse complement strand
CGGTTGCCGCATCAACAACGCAAGCAGCCCCGCGAGTTCGGCACGTAATTGGCGCCGATCAACGATTCGATCGATCGCGCCCTTGCCAACCAGAAACTCGGCACGTTGAAACCCCTCTGGCAGCTTTTCGCGCACGGTTTGTTCGATCACCCGCGGACCCGCAAAGCCGATCAGCGCCTTCGGTTCCGCCAACACCACGTCACCCAGAAAACAAAAACTCGCCGAGACCCCGCCCATAGTTGGGTCCGTGAGGATCGAAATGTAGGGCAGCTTGGCTTCTGCCAATTGGGCCAGCGCAGCGGTGGTCTTGGTCATCTGCATCAACGACAACAGGCCTTCCTGCATACGCGCGCCGCCGCTCGCTGAAATCGAAACAAAAGGGGTCTTCTGCTCGATCGCCGCGTGCACGCCACGCACGAAGCGCTCGCCAACCACCGACCCCATCGAACCGCCCATGAAAGCAAATTCAAACGCGGCGACAACAATCGGGATCGAATGCACAGCCCCGCCCAAAACGACGAGCGCGTCGGTCTCCCCGGTCTCGTCCATCGCTTCTTGTAGCCGCGCGGGATATGCGCGACTGTCCCGAAACTTGAGCGCGTCGACGGGAACCACCTCTTGCCCAATCTCGTAGCGCCCCTCGGGGTCGAGCAAATGATCGAGCCGCACCCGCGCTGAGATCCGTAGGTGATGATCACATTTTGGACAAACCGACTGGTTGCTTTCTAGGTCGCTTCGGTACAGCACGGCGTCGCACGATGGGCACTTGATCCACAAGCCTTCCGGCACGGACCGCCGATGACCCTCAACCGGCGCGCGGTTAATGCGCGGCGGCAGCAGCTTTTCAATCCAACTCATGGACGATTCCTCCTAGGGCTACGCGCCGCATCAATGCTCGTCAAGCGCGCGCCGAATCGATGACAGAAAGGTTCTGACCCGCAGCGCACTGTCGCCCAGGGGTCCATCTTCGATCACCTGAATAATTCTTGAACCAATCACGACCGCATCCGCCTTGGCCGCAATCGCCTTGGCCGTCGCCGCGTCGCGAATCCCAAAACCGACCCCAACCGGCAGCCCCGTCACCGCCTGGATATCAGCGACGCGGGCGAGTACGGAATCGAGATCAATGAGGTTGGCGCCAGTGACCCCATTTAAGGACACGTAGTACACATAACCGGATGCGGCCGCAGCAACCGCCGCGATGCGCTCTGGGGTCGACGTCGGCGCGAGCAAAAAAATCGGGTCCATCCCGTGTGCGCGCCAGATCGGCACCAGCCCGGCCGCCTCTTCTGGAGGCAGGTCGACCACCAGCACGCCATCCACACCGGCCGCTTGTGCGGCCTCGGCAAAAGTCTGAGTGCCCATCCGTTCGATTGGGTTCAGATAGCCCATCAGGACAACGGGCGTGGTCTGGTCCTGACGACGAAACTCAGCCACCAACGCGAGCACGTCGCGCAATCGCATGCCATTGGCGAGCGCCTGCTCGGCAGCTTTTGCGATCACCGGGCCATCCGCCATGGGATCCGAGAACGGCACACCGAGCTCGATCACGTCGGCCCCACCGTCGACGAGTGCTTGCATCAACTCCAGGGCGGCTTCCTGAGTGGGATGGCCGGCCACCATGTAGGGAATCAGAGCCCGGCGCCCGTTCGCGCGCAGCGCCGCAAAACGCGACTGAATGCGATGGGGATGTCCCAGCACTGTGTCCTGAGCGGTCGTCGGCGAAGATTGCGACATCATCGTTGGGCTCAGCTAGGGTTCGTCACCGAAGCGACGGTGTGCATGTCCTTGTCGCCGCGCCCCGAAAGGTTGACCAACAGCAGCTGATCGGGCCGCATCGTCGGCGCCAGTTTGGCCGCGTAAGCAATCGCATGCGCCGTCTCAAGCGCCGGAATGATTCCTTCAATCCGACAGCACTGATGAAATGCGTGCAAGGCCTCGGTATCGGTCACTGCGACGTACTCAGCGCGGCCGGAATCCTTGAGCCACGCGTGCTCAGGACCTACGCCGGGATAGTCAAGCCCCGCCGACACGCTATGCGTTTCGATAATTTGGCCATCCTCGTCCTGCAACAAGTAAGTACGGTTGCCATGCAGAACGCCGGGCGTGCCCGCTGACAAGGACGCAGCATGGCGCGCCGTGTGCAGGCCCTCCCCCGCCGCCTCGACGCCAATCAGGCGCACGTCAGGAAAATCGATATACGGGTGCATGATGCCGATCGCGTTCGAACCGCCGCCAACACACGCAATCACCGCGTCGGGCTGCCGGCCGAATTGCTCCGGCATTTGCACCAGACACTCTTTGCCGATAATTGACTGAAAGTCGCGCACCATCATCGGGTAGGGGTGCGGCCCAGCGACCGTTCCAATAATGTAGAACGTGTTCTGCACGTTGGTGACCCAGTCGCGCATCGCCTCGTTGAGCGCGTCTTTCAGCGTCTGACTTCCGCTGTGTACGGGCACCACTTCCGCGCCCAGGAGTTTCATCCGGTAAACGTTGGCGGCCTGACGCGCAACGTCAGTCGCCCCCATGTAGACCACACACTGCATGCCGTAACGAGCCGCGATGGTCGCGGTCGCCACGCCGTGCTGGCCGGCTCCGGTTTCGGCGATGACTCTCGGTTTGCCCATCCGTCGCGCCAGCATCGCCTGGCCGATCGTGTTGTTGACCTTGTGCGCGCCCGTATGGTTCAGGTCTTCGCGCTTAAACAGAATCTGCGCGCCACCCAGTTGTTCGGACCAACGTCGGGCGTGGTACAGCGGGCTCGGGCGCCCGACAAAGTGGGCTAGCTCCGAACGAAATTCAGCCACAAACTCCGGATCGTTTTGGTAGTGCGCGTAGGCCGCGCGCAGCTCATCGAGGGCGTGCGTCAACGTCTCCGAGACAAAGCTGCCCCCATAGGGACCGAAATGCCCCAGGGAATCGGGTAAATCGTAGGGTTTCATGTGTTCGCTGACCTTGGTTTAGGAGCAGAGAGTACCGCGCATTGTGCCGCGCGCACTTCCGCCATAAATTCTTCCATGCGCGCAAGCGATTTGCGACGCGGCACGCCATCGACCTGAATTCCCGTCGAGACGTCGACCCAGTCGGGCCGGACCAATTCGATGGCATGACGAACGTTCGCCGGATTCAACCCGCCTGAGAGCACTCGCAGCGGCGAGCCCGCACCGCTTTCCACGGGTTCGTCCAGCAACCACTGCCAATTGAATGTCTTCCCACTACCCCCGTACTGTTCGCAAAAGGCATCAAGCACCAGCGCTTGAGCACGTGGAAACCGCGCGAGCGCCCGCGGCAGGTCGGCCGCTTCCCGCATACTCACCGCGCGCCACCACGGGATACTCGAGTGCTCGCAATCTTCGGGCGTTTCGTCTCCGTGAAATTGCGCGACATCGAGGCCAATGTGTTCAATCGCGGCTGCGACTTCGCCCGCACTCGCGTTGACGAAAAGGCCCACGGCGAGCACAGAACTCGGCACGCGACGTCGCAACTGCCCCGCCGCCTCCATCGATACCGCACGCGGGCTTCCTGGCCACAATACAAAGCCAAGCGCATCGGCCCCGAGCGCGACCGCAGCATCCACATCGGCCGGGTCGACCAAGCCGCAAAACTTGACGCGCGGCGCGGGACCACGAGCGCGGTCTGCGAGCGAGGTGTCATGGTCGACGGCCGACGAACCGTTGGCGACGGAAGGGCTCACCATGGCCCCGGGATGGCAGCGAGCGGCCGCGGCAAATCGTACTCACTCGGATAATCAACTCCCACCATGGTCAAACCGCAAGCGGGAAAGGTTCGCGCCGAGAGGCGTCGGTCGCGCAACGACAACAGCTCATCAATCCAGCCCGGCGAACGATTACCGAGGCCGACTTCGACCAGTGCGCCAACCAGATTTCGAACCATGTGATGCAAGAACGCGTTTGCCCGAATCGAGATCGCCAAGAAAGCGTCGCGCTCGGCGATGCCCAGATCGTATACCTCACGGATTGGCGTCGCTGCCTGACAAGAAGCCGCACGAAAGGCGGAAAAATCATGCTCACCCACGAGACGCTGCGCCGCGCTTCGCATCGGCTCAATCTCAAGCGGACGGAACACCCAGGCCGCCTGCTGATGCCAGGCAGGCTGACGCACCGGGGCGCGCAAAATCAGATAGCGATAGCTGCGCGAGCGGGCACTGTAACGGGCATGAAAATGCGGCTCGACGGCGCGCGCCCACTGAACGGCAATCGCGGCGTTGAGGTGCGCATTGCAGCCTCGTACCCAAGCTGTGAGGGGACGCTCTGCGGTCGTCTCAAAATGTATCACCTGCGCCGTCGCATGGACCCCGGCGTCGGTGCGGCCCGCGCAGACCGTCGACACCGGGTGACCACTGACCGCGGCCAGCGCGTTCTCCAGGTGGTCCTGCACCGCGCCGCCGCCGGGCTGGGTTTGCCAGCCCTGAAAGGGGGTTCCGTCGTAAGCGACGCCGAGCGCGATCTTCATTGCCCGTCCGAAACGCTGCGGCCACCGAGACCGCGAAACGACGAAAGATCCGGCAAGCCCGAGGGCAGAGCGCGCGCCAGCGGCGTCCCGCGTGGCGCTGCGACCGCCTCGGCCGGCTTGATCGCCTCGGCCGGCTTGATCGCCTCGGCCGGCTTGATCGCCTCGGCCGGCTTGATCGCTTCGCCCGCCTTGATCGCTTCGGCCGGTTTAGTCGCTTCGGGCCGTCCCACCAGGGCGACGCCAGCATCGGTCCGGCCCAGGGGCATTGGTTTCGGAGGGGCACGCTCACGGCGCTGAAACAACAGCCAGAGCGCCCCCACAAAAGCCAACGCCGCCGCGATCCAGAGCAAGAGCGGCGTGCGCGAGAACAGCGATGTCGCTGACGGAGGTTTCGGCTTCGCAGACTTCGAATCCAAAACGACACCCGCATCTGCACCAACACCCGGAGCACCCGCGGCATCAACAACTGCACCGCCGGCCGCTCGCAAACCATCGAGTTCGGCGCGCAAAGTCGCAAGCTCACGCTCCTTGCGGCGCAACGACTTTTGCAGCGATTCTCGCGACGGGCCGTCGGTCGCACCCGCCCCGACAGAAGCTGGGGGGCCCTCGCGCGGGCCCTCAACCGGGTCCGCTGGGCTTGCTGCGCTCGTGCCCGCCGAAACCGTATCCGTGGTCGTAGGCGCGTTTTGGGCGGCTTGGCCGACTGTAACGGCTTGCGCGTTTTGGACGCCTTGAGCGGCCTGGGCGGTTTGGACGCCTTGAGCGGCTTGGGCGGTTTGTACGGTTTGCGGGACCGGGACAGCTTGAGCCGTTTGCGCACGCAGCGCTTGCCCCGCCACGGCGAGCAGACTCAGCACGAGGCCAGCACAGAACTGCCCGAGCGGAAAACGCAGCGCCTTCATAGCAACAAGCTTAGCACCGGCCAAGTGCCCCCAGGGAAGCGCTCAGCTTGCCAGCAAGCAACCCGCGAGGGCCGAGCCAGAGGCGGAAAGGGGCCGCCCGGCTCGGAAGCTCAAGCCTCGCAAAGAATCCGCAACATGCGCCGCAGAGGCTCGGCAGCGCCCCACAGCAGTTGGTCACCGCACGTGAAGGCCCCGATAAACTCCGGGCCCATCGCGAGCGCGTGCAGGCGCCCGACCGGCACCTGCAGAGAACCGGTCACCGCCGCCGGCGTCAATTCACGCTCCGAGCGCTCGCGCTCGTTCGGCACCACCTTGACCCATTCGTTGCCCGCGGCCAAGAGTTGCTCAATCTCACCGAGTGCAATCGCTCGGCGCAACTTAATCGTCAGGCCCTGCGAGTGACAGCGCATCGCGCCAACGCGCACGCACAAACCATCGACCGGAATACTGCCAGGTTGGCGAAACGGCGGTCTGCCAAGGATTTTATTGAGCTCGGCACCCCCCTTCCACTCCTCCTTGCTCTGTCCAAGCTCTTGCGCAACGTCGATCCAAGGAATCAGCGAACCCGCCAGAGGGACGCCGCGAAAATGTTGCGTGGGCAGAGTCGGGTCGCGCAACGCAGCCGTGACCTTGCGGTCGATTTCTAAAATCGCGCTCGCCGGATCCGCCAGTTCGTTGGCGACGGCGTTATGCAGCGCCCCCATCTGCGCCAGCAGCTCGCGCATGTTCTGTGCACCCGCGCCCGATGCGGCCTGGTAGGTCATCGCGCTGATCCACTCAACCTCCCCCGCTCGCAACAGTCCGCCCATCGCCATCATCATCAGCGAGACCGTGCAGTTGCCACCGATGAAGTCGCGCACACCGCGACGCAGCGCGGTGTCAATTACCTCTCGGTTGACCGGATCCAGGACGATGACCGCGTGGTCGCGCATGCGCAAAGTCGAGGCGGCATCGATCCAGTAGCCATCCCAACCGCTGGCACGCAAGGCGGGGTAGATTTTCTGAGTCCAGTCTCCCCCCTGACAAGTCAGCACGACATCCATCTTTGCGAGTTCGGCCAGATCGTGAGCATCGTGCAAGCGGGTTTCACCCGCGCGTTGGCCCAAGGATGGGGCTTCACCCCCCGCGTTCGAGGTGCTAAAAAACGTCGGCGCAAGCTGCGCGAAATCGCCCTCTTGCTGCATTCGATCCAGCAGGACGGAACCGACCATTCCACGCCAACCAACCAAACCAACCCGCAGTGTTTTAGCCACACTCACCTCAGCCCAAAATCCTGTTGTCTTTTTTTACGCGTGCGCAGACGCCCCCAAGGCGTCGACCACCGCGTCGCCCATCGCCTTGCAACCCACGCTCGCTTCACCGGCCTGAGCGATGTCGCGTGTCCGCAGGCCTCGCGCAAGAACGGCGCGCACAGCCGCCTCGACCCGAGCGGCTGCAGCCTCGAGTCCGAGCGAGTAACGCAGGAGCATCGCCAACGACAAAATCGTCGCCAAAGGGTTCGCAAGATCCTGCCCAGCAATGTCCGGCGCCGAGCCATGAATCGGTTCGTACATGCCGAACCCTGAGGCGTTCAGCGAAGCACTCGGCAAGAGCCCGATCGATCCCGTCAGCATCGACGCCTCGTCCGACAGAATGTCGCCGAACATATTGCCGGCCAGAATCACATCGAACTGGCGCGGGTTACGCACCAACTGCATGGCAGCGTTATCAACCAGCATATGGCTGAGCGAAACGTCGGGGAACTCTCGGGCAACCTCGCTCACCACGTCTTTCCACAACTGGGTAGTCTCGAGAACGTTGCTCTTATCGATTGAAGTGACACGGTGGGCGCGCTTACGCGCGGCCCCGAATGCGGTCCGCGCAATGCGACGGATCTCGCCTTCGCTGTAGCGCATGGTGTCGAAGCCTTCGCGTTCGCCTTGCTCATTGGTGCGGATACCGCGCGGCTGTCCAAAGTAGATGTCACTCGTGAGCTCGCGCACGATCAAGATATCCAAGCCGGCGACGAGTTCACGCTTGAGTGGACTCGCGTGCGCCAATTCGTCGTAGACCAGCGCAGGGCGCAGGTTTGCAAACAGGTCAAACCGCTTACGCAAACGCAGCAAGCCTTGCTCCGGGCGCTGTTCGCGGGGCAACGTATCGTATTGGGGGCCTCCGACCGCCCCGAACAGGATTGCGTCGGCGGCGGCGCAGAGATCTTCGGTGGCTTGCGGCAATGGCACACCGGTCGCGTCCACCGCGACACCGCCAACCAACGCATGGTCCACCTCTGCGCCCAAACCATCACGGTTCAAAACGTCGAGTACGCGCAAAGCCTGCGCCGTGATCTCACGCCCAATGCCGTCACCGGCGAGTACTGCGATTTTCATGTCTGCAATGTCCTGCCGAGCCAAGGTTGTTCTTCCAAGCGCTGCGCCTCGAATGCACGAATCAAGTCCGCATGGCGCAGAGTCAGCCCAATGTCGTCGAAACCGTTCATCAAACACCAACGACGATGCGCATCGACCTCAAAATCGTAAGCAGCCGAGCCGTCAACGGTACGAACCTGTTGCTGCTCAAGGTCGATCACCAACTCGAAACCCGAGAACACGGCGACGGCTGCAAACAACTGATCGATGACCGACTCGGCCAACACGATTGGCAGAAGCCCGTTCTTGAAGCAATTGTTATAAAAAATATCCGCGAAACTCGGGGCAATCACAGCGCGGAAACCGTAGTCTTGCAGCGCCCACGGCGCATGCTCGCGACTCGAACCGCAGCCAAAGTTGCGACGCGCCAGCAGGACACTGGCGCCGCGGTAGCGCGGCTCGTTCAGCACAAAGTCCGGATTCAGCGGCCGCCGACTGCAATCCTGGCCCGGCTCACCGCGATCCAGATAACGCCAAGCGTCGAATAAATTGACGCCAAAGCCCGTGCGCTGGATCGATTTCAAAAACTGTTTCGGAATAATTGCATCGGTATCGACGTTAGCTCGATCAAGTGGCGCGACCACGCCACGATGCACGACAAATGGGGTCATCCTCGGGTTCCTCTCTGAGGGGGCATCGGCCGCTGGCGCGCGCTCAAGCCAGCGCCCGCACGTCGACAAAATGGCCGGCGATCGCCGCTGCGGCCGCCATCGCCGGGCTCACCAGATGCGTACGTCCGCCCGCGCCCTGGCGACCCTCGAAGTTGCGGTTACTGGTGCTCGCGCAACGTTCACCGGGCTCGAGACGATCCGCGTTCATCGCCAGGCACATCGAACAACCGGGTTCGCGCCACTCAAATCCAGCATCGCGAAAAATCCGGTCGAGACCCTCCGCCTGTGCTTGCGCCTTGACCAGCCCAGAGCCGGGTACAACCAAAACCTGTCGTACCTGATCGCTTTTACGCCGACCTCGGGCAACCCAGGCAGCCGCACGCAAGTCTTCGATCCGCGAGTTCGTACACGAGCCAATAAAGACCCGATCGACCCGAATATCCGTAATCGGCGTATTCGCCACCAAGCCCATGTACTGCAGGGCGCGCTCGTAACCTTCACGGCGCAAGGCGTCTTTTTCACGCTCTGGGTCAGGTACGCGCCCATCGATCGTCGTCACCATTTCGGGCGAGGTACCCCAGGTCACCTGCGGCGCGATCGTGCTCGCATCAAGCACCACCTCGGCGTCAAAGCGCGCGTCGGGGTCGCTAACAAGCGTGCGCCAGTAGGCTTCTGCCCGAGACCATTCCGCCCCGGTCGGCGCCAGCGGTCGGCCCCGAAGGTATGCGATGGTGGTGTCGTCAACGCCGACCATGCCCGCGCGCGCACCCGCCTCAATCGACATGTTGCACATCGTCATCCGACCTTCCATCGACAGCGCACGAACTGCGCTGCCGGCGAATTCGATGGCATATCCGGTCCCGCCGGCGGTGCCGATGCGGCCAATGACGGCCAGTACCAAGTCCTTCGCCGTTACCCCGCGTCCAGCAACGCCATCCAGTCGCACCCGCATGCGCTTCATCGGCCGCGCAACTAGGGTTTGGGTGCCCAACACATGTTCGACTTCGCTGGTACCAATGCCGAAAGCAAGGCACGCAAACGCGCCGTGCGTGCTGGTGTGGCTATCACCACAAACGACGGTCATCCCGGGCAGGGTCGCGCCCTGCTCGGGTCCGATCACGTGAACGATGCCTTGGCGGCGGTCGGCGATATCAAAATAAGTCAGACCCTGCTCACGAGCATTGCGATCCAAAGTCTCGACCTGAAGACGTGCGATCTCATCGGTGATCCCCGCGACACCGTCTGAGCGATCGGTGGTGGGCACGTTGTGGTCAACGACTGCGAGGTTGGCCGACTTGCGCCACAGCGGTCGGCCTGCGAGCTTCAGACCCTCAAACGCCTGAGGGCTGGTGACCTCGTGCACCAAATGGCGGTCGATGTAAAGCAAACACGTGCCGTCGTCGGCGCGATGAACGACGTGCGAATCCCAAAGTTTGTCGTACAGGGTGCGTGCAACCATAGCGTTCGGCGCCGAAGAATCAGAATGAGCAATTATGCCAGCCTGGGTCTGTGGCCTCTTGCTTACTCGGGATCGGCACGGCGCGAAAGGTTCGCAGCGAGGCTTGCCAGCGAGACATCCAGGCGCGGTAGCGACCCCGCCATGCGCATTGCCGTGGCGGCACCGGCCGTTCGGATGTTCCCCGCCGTCCAGTCGTCGGTGTTGCCAGACCAGAGTTGGTCGAACAAAGCCTGCAAATTGAGCTGCCCCGGATCCTTCGTGAGCACCCAAACCTCGTCCCAGACCGCTTCGGACGTTCGGGCGCCGACCGCTTCCAAGCGCCGCAAGTACCCGGCTTGTTCGAGCAAAGCGCTCGTTTGCTGCGCCAGCGCCGCGTCCTCATGAAACAAATTGGCGAAGGCCGACACGACTCTCGGCGGAGTACTCGAACGGGCCTGGATTGCCAGTCGCAGCAGAACCTCACTCGCAAGCGCAAACCGTGCCGCTGGCGACTGCGCTGCCAACAAAGCCGACACCCGCCCCCAATGCGGCAAGTTCGCCGCCATCAGAGCACCCGCCAAGACCACCAGCCACAGGGTGTAGAGCCAGACCAGAAAGGCCGGCAGAGCCGCAAAGGTCCCGTACACGACGGTAAAGCTGTCGACTTGGCGGACGTAGGCGCCGAATAAGCTCTTGAGAAACTCCAACACCAAGCCGGCAGCTGCACCGGCTGCCATCGCGTCGCGCCAGCGCACATGCGTGTTGGGCAGCAGGCGGTAGAGCAAGGAGACGGCCACACTCGTCATTAACCACGGCACGAAATCGGTCCAAGCGCTGGCCGCGGTAGCGCCGTGCTGGCCCAGGCCCCGCGTCATCGTCCAGAGGTAGGAGTGGATCGCCACGCTGCCCCCGGTGAGCAGTGGCCCGAGCGTCATGATGGTCCAATACAAAGCCAGCCGATGCGGCCAAGGGCGCCGATCCGCGACCCCCCAAATGCCATCGAGCGTGCGCTCGATCGTGCGCAGCGCGGACAGGGCGGTGACAAACAGAATAAGGATCCCAAAGACCGACAAGCGGTCGGCCTTCGAGGCAAATTGGTTGACGTAGCGAACGACCGTCTCACTAAAAGCCGGCGGAAACAACTGACTCGCAAAGAACGATTGCAAAGCGCCGCGTAAGTCGCCAAAGGCGGGCAAGATCGTGAGCACGGAAAACGCAATCGCGACCATCGGAACGATCGCAAGCAGCGACAAGAACGCCAGGCTCGACGCGGTTTGTGCAACCCTCGCCTCACGCGCTCGCACCACCAGCAAACGAACGAACGCGATCGTGTCCAAACGCTCCAAACGACCCGCCCAGGGCCCCGCCATCGCTTTCACATCCACTCGGTTGTCGACCATGTTAAGTTCGCGCATGGATGAAATTCTCGTGCTCTACTGGAGCCGCAACGGCTCGACCCAGCGCCTTGCCCAAGCCATCGCCGAAGGGGTCGAGTCGGTGGCCGGCGTCGCCGCGCGGCTTCGCACCGTACCCGATGTGTCGCCCGTCTGTGAAGCGGTGGCGCCGGAAATTCCCGCCGCTGGGCCACCCTACGCGGAACTGCGCGACCTTGAAAACTGCATTGGCCTCGCGCTCGGGTCGCCGACGCGATTCGGCAATATGGCCTCGGCGCTCAAGCATTTCCTGGACACGACGACCCCAGTTTGGCTCTCGGGCGGGCTCACGGGCAAACCGGCCGCCGTCTTCACCTCAACCGGCAGCCCCCACGGCGGCCAAGAAACAACACTCGTGAGCATGATGCTGCCCTTGCTGCATCACGGCATGCTGATGATGGGCTTGCCCTACTCGAACCCAGAGCTCGGGCGCACGAGCGGTGGCGGAACGCCCTACGGCGCCTCCCACCTATCGGGAAGCGATCATGGTCGTGCGCTCGATCAGGACGAACGGCGGCTCGCGTTTGCGCAGGGTAAACGTCTCGCCGAAGTCGCGCTCGCGCTTGCCAAAGCCCGCCGCACAGCGTGATGCGCATTGCCAACTTGCGGCTCCTCACGCTCGGCAGCGTGGGCGCGCTGATCGTTGCCGGACTTCTTTGGGAAAGCGTGCTTGCGCCGCTGCGTCCCGGCGGCAGTTTGCTCGTCTTGAAGGTCCTCCCGCTGGCGCTGCTCATGCCCGGCCTCTGGATGGGCCGTGTACGGTCGGTGCAAGTACTTTCCTTGCTAATTCAACTCTACTTGACCGAAGGCTTGGTGCGCGCGAGTGATCGCGGTCTCGCGTCACAGCTCGCCTGGCTCGAAACGCTGCTGGCAACCCTGGCGTTCGTCGGTGCCCTCGCCTGGGCACGGCAAGCGCGCATCGACGCAAACGCGACAAAGTCCTGAACCATGCCCTACGCTCGCTGGCTTGAACAGGCCCACGCCCTCGTCCAGGGCCACCTCATTACCGACCCCAACGAGAGCGCGCCGTTTTTAATTGACTGGCGCAAACGCTACCGGGGACAAGCGCTTGCCGTGGCCTCGCCCGCCAGCACGGCTGAGGTCGCGACGCTCGTTCGTCATTGCGTCGAACACGATGTTGCAGTGGTTCCTCAGGGTGGCAATACGGGCCTGGTCGGGGGCGCAACGCCCGACGATCAAACCCCTTCGATCGTGCTGTCGCTTCGACGGATGAACCGGATTCGAGAACTCGACCTGCACGCCGACACCATTACCGTCGAAGCCGGTTGTGTCCTGCGTGCCGTGCAGGATGCGGCGACGCAGGCGGGGCGCCTGTTTCCGCTCTCCTTGGCGGCGGAAGGCAGTTGCACCATTGGCGGCAATCTTTCAACCAACGCCGGCGGTACGCAAGTTTTACGCTACGGCAATGCACGCTCGCAGTGCCTGGGCCTCGAGGTCGTAACCGCCAGCGGCGAGGTTTGGGATGGCCTCCGCGCTCTGCGTAAAGACAATACCGGCTACGACTTGCGGGATCTGTTCATCGGCGCAGAGGGCACCCTAGGCGTCATTACCGCCGCCGTACTGACGCTACAACCCCGCCCGGCGGCGCAACTCACAGCGCTTGCGGCCGTGCCCTCGCTCAGCGCGGCGATCGAACTGCTCGCGCTCGCAAAGTCCCAACTCGGACCCGCATTGAGCGCATTCGAAGTGATGTCCGCCGAGAGCCTGCGCGTCGTGCAAACGCAATTCCCGAACGAGCGAATCGCCTTCGATCCCTTGCCTGCTTGGACAGCCCTACTCGAGACTTCAGACGCCGAGTCCGAGCAACACGCCAGCGAGCGCTTCGAGGCGTTATTGCAGCTCGCCTTGCAGAACAACTGCGTGAGTGATGCGGCGGTCGCGCAATCGATCGCGCAGAGCCAAGCGTTTTGGCGTTTGCGTGAGCAAATCCCGGAGGGACAGGCACGCGAAGGCCTCAACCTAAAACACGATATCGCGCTTCCAATTGCTCGGATCCCAGATTTTGCCGCCGACGCAGGCGCAGCCATCAACGCACGCCTACCCGGTGCGCGCTTGGTTGTCTTTGGTCATCTGGGGGACGGCAATTTGCACTACAACGTCGCCGCCCCGGCCGGCATGCCTGCGGATCACTTGATCCCCTTGCAGGCCGAGATCGCTACCCTGGTCCACGATCGGGTGAGCGCGCGGGGTGGTTCGATTTCCGCCGAGCACGGCATCGGCCAACTGAAGCGAGCAGAGCTCACGTATCGCAAATCTGCGGTCGAGCTCCAGCTCATGCGCGCGATCAAACAAGCACTCGATCCGCGCGGACTGATGAATCCCGGCAAGATGCTCTAAGCGCTTGATTCAGCCCGGGTCGACAAGGTCGAGGGCGCGCTGAATCAATTCTGGGGCTGCGCCAATGCGCGCAGCCTGGGCACCGCTGAGTTGCTGGCGCCACAAGCGCGCGCGGGGCTGGCCATGGTAGAGACCGAGCAGATGGCGCAGAATCGCGTGGGCAGGCAAGTGGCGAAACCCTACTGCGTAATCGGCCATTGCTTGCGCGACCGCCCGCCGGCTCGACCCCGCGGAGGCGGCAAGAGGTATCGGCTGGGGCACCGATGGCGCTTCGACAGGGGTTGAATGAGGCGCCGGTCTCGCCGGAACCGAATGCGTTTCCTCGCCCCAAAACGAATCTACCGCGGACAAAATCCAGGGGTTGTGATACGCCTCGCGTCCGAACATCACCCCGTCGAGCCCCAGGGCAAGCTCACGCGCTTGCTGATGTTCGCGCAAGCCTCCATTGAGCACGAATTGCAGGGCGGGGAAATCGCGTTTGAGGCGGTGCACGAGCTCATAGCGCAGTGGCGGAACTTCCCGATTCTGTTTCGGGCTCAGGCCTTCCAGCCAAGCATTGCGCGCGTGGACGACAAACTGTGTGCAACCCGCCTCGCTCACGACACCGACGAAATCGCGGACAAATTCGTAGCGCTCATCGCGCCCCAATCCAATGCGATGTTTAACCGTCACGGGCAGCGTAACCGCCGCCCGCATCGCGTCGACACAACGCGCGACCCGTTCGGGGGTTTCCATTAAACAGGCGCCAAAGGCACCGCGCTGAACACGCTCGCTCGGACAACCGCAGTTCAGGTTGACCGCAGCGTAGCCGTATTGCTGAGCCAGACGGGCGCAGGCCGCGAGTTCGTCGGGGTCGCTACCGCCAAGCTGCAAAACCAGCGGATGTTCAGCGGCGTCGTGGGCGAGATGTCGATCGACGTCGCCGTGCAACAACGCGCCGGTTGTTACCATTTCGGTATAGAGGACCGCGGTGGAACTGAGTAACCGATGAAAAACACGGCAGTGCCGATCGGTCCAGTCCATCATCGGCGCAACGCTGAAACGACCTGCAAGCTGCGTCGTTGGATTCGCCACTACCCTAACCCTCTCCTGCATCCGTCGCGTCGGCCGAATGATCCCACGCTTGCCGCCTATCCCTTAACACCTCTCGCCTCTCGCTGAACGCTTAACGCTTAACGCTTAACGCTTGCCCCCTAACGCTCAACGTCTGCCGATCAACGCCGGCTAAGCACGACCTAAGGAATCCCCCGTATTCGAGCGAGCGCTTCTGCAAATGAACGTGGTCTTTGCCCCGATTAACCCTCCTCAAGCCAGGCGACCGCCCATGCTGCCACCCCACGTCCTCCCGGTCCCCCTCGTTGCCTCGCGGGAAGCGCCCTTGACCCGTCCGTCGCAGGACGCCCGCAGTCTGGGGCTCACCGAGCGCCAGATTGACGTTCTCGAGGGCATCTTGCGCGGCCTGCCCAATAAACTCATTTGCCGCGAATTGTGCTTGGCCGAGGGCACCGTCAAAGTCCACGTGAGTGCGATTTTG
>Ga0136644_10002165_pt1 | contig 15162 bp, 10 predicted proteins | sample C_130820_EF_Meta_FD_94780 | JGI IMG/M metagenome (GOLD analysis project Ga0136644, IMG submission 94780) | Freshwater microbial communities from Lake Croche, Canada to study carbon cycling - C_130820_EF_MetaG (v2) (version 2) | ecosystem: Environmental > Aquatic > Freshwater > Lake | place... | reverse complement strand
TCTTTAGTGGGCGTTACTGGCATCAATGGAAAAACAACGACTACATTTTTGCTGGATCAAATCTGGAGTCAAATGGATGTGGTTACAGGACTCATAGGAACTGTTTCTAATAAAATAGCCCATGAAGTTGTGACCTCGAATCTGACCACTCCAGGTCCGATCGAGTTGCAGTCACTATTCCATCGAATGGTACAAAGAAAAGTAAAGTTCTGTGCAATGGAGGTTTCTTCGATTGCTCTGGAACAGTACAGAACTGAGGGGTCGAGGTTTCAGGTGGGGGTGTTTACCAACTTCACTCAGGATCATCTCGACTACCATTTGGATATGGATAAATATTTTCAGGCCAAACTGAAGTTGTTTACCGATTACGCCTTACCGTGTGTCGTTGTGAATTTGGATGATGATAAAGCTAATGAAATTTTAGCTGTGTCTCAAAACGCAAAAAAACTAAGTTTTTCTCTTGAACAAAAAGAGGCCTCTTTCCACGTGTTGCAGGCCAGCTTCAAAAAAAACGGCACAGTCGCAAAAATTCAAACACCCCTTGGCCCTTTAGACATTGTTTCTCCTTTAATTGGAGCTCACAATCTGATGAATATATTAGGAACTCTTGGAGCCATTCACGGTCTTAATCAAGATCTTGTATTAGCGGCGAAATCACTCGAGGGAGCTGTAGGGGCACCTGGCCGACTGGAAAGAGCCGTTGTGGGAGACCAATACCCAAATGTTTTTGTGGATTATGCCCATTCTGAAGATGCTTTAGAAAATGTCTTACGAGCCTTGCACAATTTGCGAGGTAATTCTGGAGGAAAAATAATTACTGTCTTTGGTTGTGGGGGAGATAGAGACAAAAGTAAACGTCCTAAAATGGCCCGTGTCGCTTCGAACTACAGTGACATAACTATAGTTACTTCAGACAATCCGCGAACCGAAGATCCGGATTCTATTCTTAAAGACATTGAACCTGGAATAGACAGAAATAAAACTATTTATCATCGAGAAGTTAATCGAAAAGATGGAATCCACCTAGCTCTTAATCTTGCTAAGCCAGAGGATATCATTTTGATTGCAGGTAAAGGGCATGAAAACTATCAAATCGTAGGAACTCAAAAACAGGATTTTGATGATAGACAAGTGGTGAAAGATTATTATAGCGCCTCAGAACGAAAACCCTGAGGCGCTAGTTTTTTAAAACTTCGCAACCAAAGAGGTTGTGTAGAGAGTATCTACGGTTTTCTTGCCTTGAACAGCAGGAACATTTCTAAAGTTAACCAAGTAGGCCAGTTTGATAGAAAACACTTCATTTAAGAGAACGCTCAGTGAAGGCTCCAAGTTAAAACGGTAGTCTTTAGTGTTTGTGTAACTTTGAAGATATTCTCCCCAAAGCTTGGAGCTTAAAGAAGGACTCCATTTACTCGCCCACTCGATGTAAAGACGGCTCATATGACTGGTTAAGTAACCAAAACTTGATTTGCCATTGTCGTTGGTGAAGTTTTCTTTGGTTAATCTGTAACCCAGTTCAGAATCTAAAGTTTGGCTTTCACTCTTTAAGAAAGTGTATTTACCACCAAGGTCAAATGTATGCCGAAGGTCAGTTCCAGCAAAAGGTAGGCTATCAATTTGATAGCTTGAGAAGACTGAGAAATGTTTGGACAAGCTGCGCTCATACTTAATCCCTGTATCCCATTTCTTAGCCGTTTCAACTCCGGAAGTTTTTCCTAATAGATAAGAAGCGGAAAGCTTAGCAGTATTTTGTGACCAATCGTAACCAGTCACCTGTTTAACGCTGTAAGTTTGGGTTTCACTATTTCCGGAGGCTAATATGACACCAGCTTCAGAGTCGTGACTCAGTTTGTTGGTGGTGCTTGGGGTTTCTGCTACAGCAAAAACTGAAATTCCCAATAAAATAATCGCAAATAAAAAACGCATAACTACCTCTCTTTATTTTTTGGCTACGGTTTCTTCTTTAAGAATGAGTTTAGCAATTAGGAAAACTACAAATGCAACAATTACAAAATCGATCGCGGCGCCAATAACCTTTCCATAAAAAACGCCATTGTAGCTCAATTTACGGATGTCATCTACGTTCGCAGCTTTCAAAGCAGGTTGGAAAACCAAAGGCATTAGCAGATCGTTGACCACTGAAGTTACCAGCTCATTAGCCTTACCTCCAATGATGACGGCAATAGCTAGCCCGATAACCCCATAATGTTTCAAAAAGCCCAAAAATTCTTTCAAGACCATATTTTCTCCTTTAAGCTGACCAAAGAGCTAAGCACTTTTAGTCCTCGAAGATATAAAAATCAACCAATCTTTGACGGGTTTATATTATTCTTGGAAAATAATGGGACTTTATTATGTATAGCTCGATAACATTTCAAAAATTAGCCGAATGGGTAGGGGGAGAATTAACTTCATCCGTGAGTACTCACTTTGGGGTGGTGAATATCTCAACTGATACCCGAACACTTAAGCCTGGAGATGTCTATTTGGCCCTAAAAGGAGAGTCTTTTGACGGTAATCTGTTCCTTAAAGAGGCCGTGAAAGCCGGAGCCCAGGGCATTATTTGTCAAACTACCGAACCGGTCGGTGTTCCTAAAATTCGGGTAAAAGATTCTTTACAAGCCCTCATTTCTATCGGCGAAAATCTGCGAACGATCTTTCAGGGGCCGGTATTTGCGATTACCGGCAGCGCAGGGAAGTCTTCAACTAAAGACATGGTAGCGGTCCTTCTTGGGGATAAAACAGTGAGCTCTCCCGCTAGTTTTAATAATTTAATGGGGGTGTCCCGAACTCTTTGCTTGCTTGAGGATCAGAGTAAAAATTTAGTTCTTGAAATGGGAATGAATAATTTCGGCGAGATTGCGGAGCTGTGCCAAAGATTTCGACCTCACTATGGGATGATCACCAATATTGGCGATGCCCATATTGGAAAGCTGGGCGGACAGGCAGGGATTTTTCGCGCTAAAAAAGAGATGTTCGACTTTCTATCCAAAGATCCCAATAGTCTAGGGATCGCTCTGAACGCCGATGATTCGTGGGTGATGGAAGCTTTTAAAAGCAATTTTCATCAAGGCGAGCGCAAAGATTTCACCGTTAAAACTTATTCGCTCAAAGAAAAAACGGCCGACGTTTTTTTAGAAAGTAGCATGATGGATCCGGAGACTGGCTTTCTGAATCTCAAAATAACAAGTAGCGGTGAAAGTTTTTCTGCTTCCCTTCCTATTTTTGGAGAACATCAGGCTCAAAATATTATTGCTGCCGTAGCGATGGTTCAGCTTGCAGGTGTCTCTGTTTCCGATTTTAAAAGTAGGCTTAGCAAAATTCGTCCGGCTCCCCATCGAGGAGAAATCGTTTCACTTTCTGAGAATAAAGTGGTTATTGATGAAACCTACAATTCAAACCCTAAGGCACTAAAATCTTCACTGAAATCGCTCAAAAAAATCTCTCCGAATAGAAGAAAGGTTCTTGTTTTGGGAGAGATGAGGGAACTTGGGACCTATTCAGAATCTTTGCATGAAGATATTGGCGACTATTTAGTTGAGTGGGTGAAAGCTGATAATCCCTTGCTTCGTCTCATCACCGTTCAAGGCGATGCAAAAAAAATTTCTGACCGAGTTAAAAGCCTTTGTCCACAAATTACCGTCGATCATTTTTCCTCAGTTCAAGAAGTTATCAAGAGTCTTCCTGAATTGCTTTCTCCCAAAGACATTATCTTCCTCAAAGGGTCTCGCGGGGTGAAGTTGGATCTCATTCTCAATTCTTTAAAGTAGTTTAAGGACTGGTTGGAGTCCTTGGGAACTAAAATTACGCACAACATCATCAATTTGGCCTGGTATTTCAGGGGAAATAATGCAATATATTCATGGTTTTATAAGTTTTTTCTTGCTCGTTTACCCGTATTTTTATAAACCACAGCCCGGGAGAAGAGTTTGTTATACCAATTGTTATATCCACTGCGTGGTTCTATCCACGTTTTGCACGTTTTTAAATACATCACATTTAGAGCCCTAGGTGCAGGACTCACCGCATTTACTCTGAGTTTATGGTTGGGGCCGCATTTCATTAAGATCTTAAGTCACAAACAATATGGACAGACTATTCGAACTGACGGACCTCAAAGCCATTTAAAAAAGTCGGGAACCCCCACCATGGGTGGAATATTGATTTTGTTGAGCGTAACAGTCTCTACTGTGCTTTGGGCCGACCTGACTAACAAGTATATTTGGTTAGTTTTGGGCGTGATGTTGGCGTTTGGTTTTATAGGTTGGTTGGATGATTTTAAAAAAATTACTGAAAAAAACTCCAAAGGCATATCCGAACGGACAAAAATGGGGCTTCAAACCCTGTTTACGATCATCACTATTTACATTCTGTTCGGTGTTTTGAAAGTCGATACAAACCTCAATATTCCTTTTTTTAGAACCGTAACTCCCGAAATTTCCTGGATCTACTTTGCTTTAGCTTGGTTTGTGATTGTCGGCTCTTCTAATGCGGTTAACTTAACTGACGGATTAGATGGCTTGGCTATCGGCCCCATTATTACTACCGCCCTAACATTTGGAATCTTTTCCTATTTGGCGGGACACATGAAGTTAGCCGAATATCTTTATATTCCTTTCGTTAAAGATGCGGGTGAGCTCTCAATTTTATGTGCCGCTATAGTTTGTAGCGGAATGGGATTTCTTTGGTTCAACACCTACCCAGCCCAAGTTTTTATGGGGGATGTTGGGGCCCTGGCCTTAGGTGCTGCCCTTGGAACTATTGCGGTAATCACAAAGAATGAATTTGTTTTAGCGATTGTGGGTGGAATTTTTGTCGTTGAAGCAATTTCAGTTATTACCCAAAGAATTTCATTCAAAACAACTCGTAAGAGAGTCTTTAGAATGGCCCCGATTCATCATCATTTTGAATTGTCGGGCTGGGCAGAGCCCCAGGTGACTGTGAGATTTTGGATTATTTCGCTGGTATTAGCGATGTTAGGACTAGCGACATTGAAATTAAGATAGAGAGAGGTAAAACAAATGGAGAAGGTAAAAAAAGGAATGCGAGCCTTAGTGGTAGGGCTTGGAAAAAGCGGTGTTTCAGCAACTAAGTTACTCTGTAAGAAGGGACTTAAAGTTACTGTTACTGATGAGCTTAACAAAAGTGACCTAAAAGAATCTTTAGATGCCTTAGAAGGTTATGAGTTTGAAGCCGAACTCGGAAAACACGTTTTAAAAACTTTTACCGACCAGGATTTGATCGTAGTCAGTCCTGGAGTGCGTTTGGATATTAAGCCCCTAGAACAAGCTAGAAAAAGTAATGTTCCTGTGATCAGCGAAATTGAGTTAGCAGCCCAGTTTATCACTGAGCCTATCATTGCTATTACGGGGACCAACGGAAAAACAACTACCTCGCACCTTATCGCTGAAATGATTCAAGCGGGTGGCAAAACGGCTTTTTTAGGCGGAAATGTTGGTACTCCTTTATGTGATTACGCTCTGAAACGAGATAAGTGTGATTATGTAGTCGTCGAAGTAAGTAGCTTTCAGTTGGAAACCTGCTTCGATTTCAGACCCCATGTAGCTGTTTTCCTCAATGTCGCTCCTGATCATTTAGATCGTTACTCCGGCTTTGATGACTATGTAAAAGCAAAACTTCGTCTCAAAAATAACATGACCGAAGAAGATTATATTGTGACCAACTTGCGAGATTCCAAGTTGATGTCCCAATTATCGGGTACTTCGGCCAAGCACCTGTATTTTACTACGGATGCTTTTGCCAAAATTCCTCCCCAGCACTTGGAAAAACTTCAAGGGGCCAATCTTGAAACAGGTCAAATTGTTTTAAGAACGGAACGTTGGAAAGAACACAATTTTCCGCTTCAAGGAGCTTTGTTAAGGGGACTACACAATCGTGAAAATATGATGGCAGCTATGCTCGCCGCTAAAGTTGCCGGCATTTCCAATGAAGCTATTCAAAAGGTTTTATTAACTTTCAAGCCTCTACCGCACCGCATGGAATTTGTGGCTAGAAAAAACCAAGTTTCTTTCTATAACGATTCTAAAGGAACTAATGTTCACTCGCTAATGCGATCTTTAGAGAGCTTCAGAGAGCCAGTGATTTTGATCGCAGGCGGCAGAGATAAAGGAGAGGAGTATGAAACTCTAGCTCCTTTTATCAAGAAGTACGTTAAAAGCTTGATTCTGGTTGGTGAAGCTAAAGAGAAGTTAAACCGAGCCATCGGAGATTACAGCGAAACATTTCTTGTGGGAACTTTTGAAGAAGCCGTATATGTGGCTTATCAAAAATCTCGTTCGGGTGATGTGGTTCTTTTGTCTCCAGGTTGTGCAAGCCAAGATATGTTTAAAAACTACGAGGAACGTGGAGAACATTTTAAGAAAATAGTAGCTAAGTTCTAAACTTCAGTTATTTCAGTGAAAAGGGTGTGTTGATTCAACACACCCTTTTTTTTAATAAAGCGATTGAATATAATCTTTGTATCTTTCCGTGCAGACTTTTCGTTTTAGTTTGAGGGAAGGGGTGAGTTCGCCCGCCTCAATACTTAAATCCTTTGGGAGTATACGAAATTTTTTTATTGTTTCAAAATGAGCCAAATGAGTATTGACTCCATTTATCTCTTTTTGAACTAAATCTAGCACCTTTGCTTCTTTTGTTAAGTCCTCGAAGTTGGTGAAAGAGATACCTTGAGATGCTGCCCACTTTTGTATTTCTGCTTCATTTAAAGTAATCAGAGCCACAATATATTTTTCGCGATCGCCGTAGATCATAGCCTGACTGATGAAACGAACCCCTTTGAGTAAGTTCTCTAATTTTTGTGGAGCTATATATTTTCCGCCCGAAGTTTTGATGAGCTCCTTCTTACGATCGGTAATTTTTAGAAATCCACGTTGGGTAATTTCCCCAATGTCGCCTGTACAGAACCAACCATCATCCGTGAAAACTTCAGCAGTCGCCGTTGGGTTTTTAAAGTATTCGCGAAAGACCATGTCTCCACGCGTTTGGATTTCCCCATCTTCAGCGAAACGAAACTCCGTGTTACCGAGGGGTTTTCCCACTGTACCGAAACTGAAATCGTCAGGGCGATTAACGGATATTGCCGCGGTGGTTTCTGTTAGACCATAACCCTCCACAACTTTGATTCCCGCTGCATGGAAAAACTCGCAAAGTTCGGCTGAAAGAGGAGCCCCCCCGGAAACGGTCATGCGAACTCGGCCACCGAATTTTGTTCTGATTTTTGAAAATACCAGTTGGTCAGCTATTTTATACTTGAGCTCCAGCGGAAGGGGAATGGGTTGATGGTCAGATTGGAGTCTCGCCACTTTTCTGCCAGTTTCAACGGCCCAATTAAAGAGCGATTGAGTATATTTAGGCTTAGTCGCAACATCAGATTGTATTTTTGAGTAAATTTTTTCATAAATTCTGGGAACGCTCACTAAAACAGTGGGTTTGGCTTCGATAAGGTTTTGGGAAACCGCATTGATATTTTCAGCAAAGGCTAGATTAATCCCAGACATGAGGGGTAAAAGGCTTTCGACTCGACCCAAAATATGCGCTAGAGGTAAGAAACACAAAGTGGTGTCGTTTTCGCCTAGATCAAAATTCTGGATAATAGATCGTAGCTCTCCTAGAAAATTAAAATGTGATAACACAACACCTTTAGGCTGACCCGTGGTTCCAGAAGTGTAAACAATGGAAGCAATATTGTCGGGAAGAACCGATTCGGCATTTTTCTTAAATTCATCTTCGATAGTCTTGTTTGACGTGGGGGCTGCAAACTCTTCAAAGGGTATGGGTGGAGCTCCATCGATTGCGCTCACTGGAGTCGAGAAAGTGACAACAGGAATACTGGTTTTATTGATTAAAAAAGCCGCTTCGAGCTTTTTAATCATGGCCTCATCTTCGGCAAATACAAGTTTAGCTTCGCTGTGATTAAGTAAATAGGCCACGTCTTCAACCGTATTAGATTGATAAATCGGAATCGTAACTACTCCGGAGCATAAGTTCGCGAAATCAGCGACGAGCCACTCGGGTCGAGTGTTGCTAAGAATGGCCACTCTGTCTCCACTTTGAATTCCAGTTTTTTTGTAGGAGTGATAAATACCTAAGATTTTAGAGTTGAGTTCTTTCCAGGTTACGGGCTGATAGATTCCATTTGTCTTTACCGAGTAGGCAGTTCCCTCAGGGGTCAACTGCAGTCTTTTTAGATAAATTTCAGGAATTGTTTTGCCGTCTACGTGTGATGGGCTCATGGATGCTCCTTGACGATGGGTATTTTTTTTGCAGAAAACTGTTCCTAGTGAACTTATTATTTTACCTTTTTTTTGTCCTTTTTGCGGTACTTATCGCGTCGTTTCTTGGCGTAATTTGCTTTACTCGCCTGTCAAATTTTATTGCATGGCGCGAACTTAAGAAGTGTGGGCGAGCTTTGAGTGAGGTGGCCGTTTTTAGGACGTGGTTCAATGCTAGCCTAATATTGACCCTTTTCTTAGGGGGCCTTGCGTCTTGGATCTGGACCCGTAAGTTCAGTTTCGGGTTCGTTTTCGTCTTAGCGACTCCCGTTGTTTTTCGTCTTTGGGTTCGTTACTGCGACTTTCGGGTAAAGAGAAGCTTGGAAACGTCAGCATTGTCTTTTTTTAATGCCCTTTTGGGATTGATTCAGTCGGGTAAAGGTTTGTCCGTAGCGTTGTTTGATTTAACTCGTTCTCAAAACAGCCCTTTTTCCAATAAGTTGAAAAAACACCTGAAAAATTACGAAGAGGGTCGAAGTTTTAGTGTAGTGCTGGCGCAATTTAGAAAAAACACCGCACTTCCAGTGGTGGGTAGTTATCTTTTAGCGCTTGAGATGGCCTATGCTCAAGGGCTCCAAATTGCCCCGTTACTCGAGTCGATTATTCCGGCTTTGGAGGCTGAACAAAACTACCAAAAAAAAATTGGCGACTTACGTTTTCAAATGATTTCTCAAGCTTGTTTGGCTTTCGTTATTCCTTGGGGATTGGCTGGAGCCTTGTATTTTTTTAACCCCGAGCTTTTTCATTCTTTATCGGTCAAGGGTGGAACCATCTGCATCGGGTTAGTAGCTTTGATCATAGAGAGCATGGGGGTTTGGGTTTTATGGCAAATCACCAAGTTTTGTTAAATCTGTCTAACAATGTATTTTGGAAAAAATGGGAAGAAAGGCGAAATCGCCAAGCTCTGATTCAGTTTTTCGATGCCCTTTCTCTTTATTTGAGGGCCGGGTTTGCTCTTTCTTACAGCTGGCCCGAAACATTACAGGCGCTTGGGCCCGTTTTACCCGATTTGTTACGCGCGGAGTTAGGCTCACATTCTTTGGAAGCAGAAACTACAGAATCCGTGGGTGATGTTTTAAATCGATTGAAATTGAATTGCCGTTTTGCGCCGCATCGTCTGTGGTTTGGTGTATTGGCTGAACTTTATAGTTCTGGCACAAGTTTGGTTCAGCCTGTTCAGGCCATTGCGGGAACGTTGCGTAAGGAACAACATGCCGAGTTAGAGAATCATCTTCGAGTTCTTCCGGTTAAAGTTAATGTGGTTCTTATGGTCTTTTTCTTACCCCCTACATTTTTGTGGCTTTTTGGTCCGTTGCTCATGGAAATACTGGCGCAATTTGAATAGGAAAAATCGACTCTTACCCCCACGACAAAACTAGACGAAGCTGTTTCTTTGGGGTTAGATTACCCTAACTTTTATTTTCTTTTTGAGTAGGGGACCTGTTTTATATGGCCAAAAATACTGACCAAACGATGCAGCAGATCGTTTCTCTTTGTCGAAGACGAGCCTTTATTTTTCAATCCAGTGAAATCTATGGCGGACTTAATGGTTGTTGGGATTACGGTCCTTTGGGGGTCGAGTTAAAAAGAAATATTAAGGGGCTTTGGTGGCGAGATATGGTGACTCGCCGAACAGATGTTGAAGGAGTAGACTGCTCGATTTTGATGAACGCCAGAGTTTGGGAGGCCTCAGGGCATGTGCAATCTTTTACCGACCCAATGGTGGACTGTCTGCAATGTCGAGGGCGTTTTAGAGCAGATCATATCGTGAATAATCAGTGCCCCACTTGCGGCACTAAAGACAAGTTTACTGAAGTTCGTCATTTCAATTTGATGTTCAAAACCTTTGTCGGTGCTATGGAGGACAATAGCTCTCAAGTTTTTCTGAGACCAGAAACTTGCCAAGGCATTTTTGCAAACTTTGATAATGTCGTTAACACCTGTCGGGTCAAAATTCCCTTCGGGATTGCTCAGATTGGTAAAGCTTTCCGTAATGAGATTAATCCTAGGAATTTTACTTTTCGCTCGAGAGAGTTCGAACAGATGGAGATGGAATTTTTCTGCAGTCCGGACAAGGATGAAGCTAATAAGTGGTTCGAGTATTGGAAGACAGAGCGATATAACTGGTATTTAAAATACGGCATTAAAAAAGAAAAACTTCATTTGCGAACCCATGAAGAAAATGAACTGGCCCATTATGCTGCGGGCTGCGCAGATATCGAATACGATTTTCCATTCGGACGGGCTGAACTAGAAGGTATCGCTAACCGAACTGATTACGACCTAAAACGGCATGCTGAGTTCAGTAAAAAGGATCTGAGCTATTTTGATCAGGCTGCGAACGCTAGATATTATCCTTACGTCATTGAACCTTCTGCTGGAGCCGACAGAGCAACATTGGCTTTCTTAGTTGATGCTTATGCCGAAGAAGCAGAGCGAACTGTGTTGCGTTTTCATCCTGAAGTTGCTCCGATTAAAGTAGCCGTATTTCCTTTGGTTAACAAAGAGGGAATGCCTGAAATGGCCGAAAAGATATTTTTTGACTTAAAGAAACGATGGAATTGTTTCTTCGATGACAAAGGGGCCGTAGGAAGACGCTATAGACGGCAGGATGAAATTGGTACCCCTTATTGTATTACGGTCGACGGGGAGAGTATTAAGTCTAACTCAGTCACCGTAAGAGAAAGAGATTCTATGGTTCAGGTTAGGGTCTCTGTCGACGAATTAATAAGTCACCTCTCTAAGACCTTAACTGTGGGGGGATGATGCAAGTTTACTTTTTCGGAAATGGTAAAGCGGATGGTTCAAAAGACCAAAAGGCCTTATTAGGCGGTAAAGGAGCTAATTTAGCGGAGATGACTCTGCTCGGGCTTCCAGTCCCTCCTGGGTTTACTATTACGACCGAAGTTTGCACTCATTTTTATAAGAATAATTCCCAGTTTCCGTCCGGCTTGGAGAAAGAGGTTTTGGACTCTTTATCAAAAGTGGAAAAACTAACTGGCTTCCAGTTTGGAAGCTCTGAAAATCCTCTCCTTGTCTCCGTAAGATCTGGAGCCAGGGCCAGTATGCCCGGAATGATGGACACGATTTTAAATCTTGGATTGAATGAATTGACCCTCAAGGGGTTGATCACACAATCCAAAGATGAAAAATTTTCTTATGATGCTTATCGTCGATTCATTCAGATGTACTCTGATGTGGTGTTGGGAATTTCCTCTCATCATTTCGAAACTCTTCTTGAGGAAAGTAAGCGAAAAGTTGGGGTGAAGAGCGACAGTGAACTGCCTGCATCAGAGTTAAAAAACTTGGTGAGTGAATATAAAAAAGTTGTTGTGAGGGAAACCGGAAAAAACTTTCCCGAAGAGGTTAAAGAACAGCTTTGGGGAGCAGTAGGTGCCGTTTTTAAATCTTGGATGAGTTCGAGAGCTGTGAGTTACCGTCGAATTAATAAAATTCCCGAGGATTGGGGAACGGCTGTAAGTGTTCAAGCGATGGTTTTTGGGAACATGGGAGATGATTGTGCCACCGGCGTAGCATTTACTCGTGATCCTTCCACCGGAGAGAAGCGATTTTTCGGGGAGTATTTAGAAAATGCACAGGGAGAAGATGTTGTTTCAGGGATCAGAACTCCTTGCCCGATTAACAAACAATCCTCCAATGGATCTTCTCTTCCTAATCTTGAAGAACGTTTTCCGAAAGTTTACTTAGAGTTGGTAGAGGTTTACAAGAAATTAGAAGCCCATTTTAAGGACATGCAAGATATAGAGTTTACTGTTCAAAAAGGAAAACTCTATTTGCTTCAAACTCGAACCGGAAAACGTAGTGCTTCGGCGGCCGTTCGAATTGCTGTGGAAATGGTAAAAGAAGGACTTATCACTTCCGATGTCGCTGTAACTCGAGTTGCCCCCGAGCAATTAGAACAATTACTTCACCCAAGATTGGATCCAAAAGCTCCAAAAACTGTTATGGCCAAAGGTTTGCCTGCTTCTCCAGGCGCAGCCTCAGGTGAGGTTGTTTTCTCTTCAGAAGAATCAGAAGCACTAAAAAAAGCTGGAAGAAAATCTGTTTTAGTCCGCCATGAAACATCTCCCGAAGACATTGTAGGAATGGATGCCAGCGAAGGTATTTTGACTGCTTTGGGTGGAATGACCTCTCATGCAGCTGTCGTCGCCCGGGGCATGGGAAAACCTTGCGTGGCCGGTTGCGGGTCTATCAGCATTGATTATAAGAACCAAGTTTTTAAAGTCGCTCAGTACACTGTGAAACGTGGAGATGTCATTACTATTGATGGAGCTTCGGGCGAAGTTATTTTAGGACACGTGCCCACCGTCAATAGTCAGCTGGATCATTATTTTACTGAGCTGATGAAATGGGTGGACGAAAAACGAGTTTTGGGAATTAGGGCCAATGCGGAAACTCCTAACGATGTTAAAGTCGCAAGAAGTTTTGGGGCCGAAGGGGTAGGGCTCTGTCGAACGGAACACATGTTTTTCGAAGAGACTCGATTGAATTCGGTTCGCGAGATGATTTTGGCAGACACTCGGTCGCAACGGGAAACGGCACTGGCTAAAATCTATCCGATGCAGAAAGAGGACTTCATTTCCATTTTTAGGGAGATGAAGGGGTTCCCCGTGACCGTAAGGCTTCTTGATCCGCCTCTGCATGAGTTTTTACCTAAAACTGATGATGAAATTTCTCAGGTGGCTCGACTCCTCAATACTTCCAAAGAAAGTCTCACGGCTAAAGTTAGAACTCTCCATGAGTTCAATCCGATGTTGGGTCATCGGGGTTGTCGAGTTGGAATCAGTTATCCAGAGATTTATGCGATGCAGGTTAGGGCCATTATGGAAGCGGCCGCTCAATTAGTTAACCGAGAAGAGTTTAAAATTGAGCCGGAGATCATGATTCCGTTTATAGGAACTCTTGAAGAGTTCAAAATTTTAAAAAGTGAGATTAAAGAAGTTTGCGAAGAGGTTCTGAAAAAGTATCCCATTAAATTGACTTACCGCATTGGAACCATGATCGAAATCCCTAGAGCTGCGCTAATCGCGGAGAAAATAGCGGCTGAAGCTGACTTTTTCTCTTTTGGAACAAACGATTTAACCCAAATGACTTTAGGGTTATCTCGCGACGATTCGGGGGCTTTTCTTCCTCGATATATCGAGAGAGGAATTTTTTCAGTTGATCCTTTTGTGTCTTTGGACCAAGAAGGTGTAGGGGAATTGGTGAAAATTGGCTGTGAACGAGGTCGAAAGGGTAACCCTAGTCTCAAAATTGGGATTTGTGGAGAACACGGTGGGGATACTTCTACGATTGAATTCTGCCACAGGTTAAAGTTTAATTACGTTAGCTGTTCGCCCTTCCGGGTTCCAGTAGCTCGGTTGGCAGCAGCACAGGCCGCATTAAAAAACAAAAAGTGAATAGAGAGAAATGAGATTAAAAAGACTCGAGCTTCAAGGCTTTAAATCGTTTTTGGATAAAACCATTTTAACTTTCGAACCCGGAATTACCGGTGTCGTGGGGCCCAATGGTTGCGGAAAAAGTAACATCGTTGATGCCATTCAATGGGTCATGGGGGAACAAAGTGCCAAGCACTTGCGCGGCGATTCAATGACCGATGTTATTTTTAACGGTTCGGATACTAAAGCCCCAACTTCTATGGCTGAAGTGAGCTTAGTTTTGGATCGCCAAGGAGTCTCACTTTCTCCAAGTTTTTCGGCCTTTGATAAAGCTGATGAGATTTCTGTCACTCGCCGAGTTTATCGAGATGGAACAGGGGAATATCTCATCAATAAAACTGTTTGCCGTCTGAAAGATATTCATGAGCTTTTCATGGATACAGGGGTGGGTAAAAGAGCCTACTCCATTATTGAGCAAGGACAGATTGATCGCATGATCAATGTGAAACCTGAAGAAAGACGACATTTATTTGAAGAGGTTTCCGGAATTACCAAGTATAAAGCCAAGCGTAAAGAGGCTGAGCGAAAGTTAGAAGCGACTCGTGCCAACATGCTGCGCCTTCAGGATATTGTCCTTGAGCTTGAAAAACAGATTCGAAGCTTAAAAGTTCAGGCGACCCGAGCAAAAAAATATAAAGAGATTAAATCTGAATTGGAAACAGTAGATCTCTATCTTCTCGGGAGAAATTTATTCAATCATAAGCATGCGATTGATTCTTTAACCCAAGAAAAAGATAATTTGGTGAATCAGCGTTCGGAATCTGACGCTTTATTTGCGGAAATAGACACCGAGCTCACTACTTCAGAAGTTCTTCGTATCGATCAGGAAAAAACTTATCAAAACCTGAGTGATAAAGAGCGAAATCTTTCTCTATCAGCTCAGAAGTTAGAGAGCCAAATCAATATTTTGGAAGAAAGAAAAAACTTTTTATCTCAAACTATTGAAGAAAATCTACGAGAACAAGAAGGTCTTCGAGAAGAGATCGCAAACCTTTCTACCCAAGAGCAAACTGAAATTCGAGAAAAAGAGTCAGTTTCAGAGCAGATGATCCAAATTGGGGAAGGGATTCAAAGTCGAGAAAGCGATATCCGATTGGTTCAAGAGGAGAAACAACGAGCTAATCACAAAAGAGATGTTCTCCAGCACCGAAAAACTCAAACTTCTCATCGGTTAGTTACTTTAGAAAGCCAAATTCAAAACTTCGTTGCTAAAGAGCAGGATTTTATTGAGCGGAAGAGCCAATTTGAGCAAAAACTGACTGAGACAATCACTGGGGCAGAGTCTCAAAGAGATCTCCTTCAGCAGGTTGAGTCTAGAATTACCGACTGTACTCAAAGAGCCTCTCAAGCCGAAGGTGATGTATCAAGTCTCTCGGCAGACGTAGAAAGTACCTCCAGTCGTTTATCGCAAC
>Ga0136644_10002162_pt1 | contig 15165 bp, 11 predicted proteins | sample C_130820_EF_Meta_FD_94780 | JGI IMG/M metagenome (GOLD analysis project Ga0136644, IMG submission 94780) | Freshwater microbial communities from Lake Croche, Canada to study carbon cycling - C_130820_EF_MetaG (v2) (version 2) | ecosystem: Environmental > Aquatic > Freshwater > Lake | place... | reverse complement strand
TCATCATTGGCATTCGAGAAGGTGCTTTGAATATCCCAGTAGTTGGTATCAGCCTGCATACGGATGTATGGGTTGTTACCTGCGCCACTTGTTTTTAACTGTAGATAAGGGTTGCCAGAGGTATTAACGTAGATGTTGCCAGCAACTTCTAACTTTTGAGTAGGACTAGTTGTACCAATACCAAAATTGCCACTAGTATCAAAACGTGCATTCTCACCACCACCATAACGACCGAATGCCATGGCATTACCATAGCTAGAAATATATGGTGCGTTGGTAGTTGTTGGGTCTTGAATTATGAATAATGCATTGGAACCACCGCTTCTTGCAAAACGTGCAGTAACTTCAGCACTAGCATAAACATCCAACTTATAAGAAGGTGTAGCCTGACCGATACCAAATTGTTCAGATGCATCCCAGTAAGGGAAACTTGAAGCAAGTTTAGCACGAGTAATCGAACCATCAGCAACTGTATCAATACTAACCTTTTCTTTGACCAACGTGTAAACGTCGATCTCAGCACTGGCATCTGGAGCACTGGTAAAGTTGATTGTAGATCCCGAAGATACGTAGTTATTACCACTACCTTCACGCTGTAGGATACCGTCTACGAATACCATGATACCTGCAGGAACTACAGGTGGATCTGTTAGAGTGAACAGCGTAGTAGTGCCGTCACCTGAGAATGTTTGTTTGGTTGTTTCTTGACCAGCTGCACGTGGAGTGGTTAACTGTTTGCCAAGATAGATGATATAAGTTGTAGTGCCAGTTGCTGGTGCTTCAGAGAATACAATCGACTGACCACCACCCGAAACGCTATAAGCAACGGCTGGCTCTTGAATAACGCCACCGTAAACTACTAATAAACTATTGGCAGAGCCAACTGCGTATGTAAGTGTAAAGGTGGTTGTGCTTGAATCAGCAGTTAGTACCTGCTTTTCAAACATTCCAATGTCTACACCTCTGCCAATATAGTTACCCATTTTTTATTCCTGAATTTCTTGAAGTTTATTAGTTAGGCTGTTATGTATGTAAGCCGTATCCAGTTTTGATTGTAGCCAACCAATAATGTCCAACTTTGTTAAGTTTCCAAATTCAATGAAACGATCTGGATCTGGTGCTTGCAATTTTAACTCACCGACTTCATGAGTCACATGTACGCCATCGGTTGCTTCGGCATACCAATGCACTGTATCGACAACATCGGTCATGCCGTCTACGGTGACTTTGTCAATCTTGTTAATTTCCCATGAGTATGTAATCATAATGTTATTTATTCTCCGCTTACAGAGATAGTTTTTAATTCTTCAATAGTTGTTGCCTGATCTGCCAAATTAGTGACATCACGTAAACGCTGTTTTTCTGCAACGATATCAGCAGTTGGTGCACCAGTTTCTAGTGCACGTTGAAACGCAACGTCTTGAGCCTCAAGCAAAGGTTTGCGCTCTTGACGTAAACGAGTTTTTGTGATCTCTTTTGCTTTAACTAGACTGACGGACACTGTTGTGCCGTTGAGTTCCCATGCGTCAAAAAATTCATAGTCTGCCTCTGGCAAAGTAGATTCATCAACGATAATTGCACCTGCTGGGCAATCTTTGGCAAGTACCTGCTCAATAGGAATTGCTCCTGTTGGATTGCACAAGCAAACATTACTGCCTTCAGGATTTTTATAGATAATCAGTTTTTTCATAGGAATGCCGTCATGTAAATGTAAGTGAAATCAGAAGAAGAACCGCCAGAAAAAGATTCAAATCTTGCTGTTGATGTGGTTGATTGAGTCTGAACAAACTGCACAAAATCACTAGTTGCAATACGTTGGAATCCCGTTGTGACAGTGTAGTTAACGCTTGCTAGTGCGTTTGTGAAATTTACAGTGTATGAGCCAGCAGAGTTTCTGGTAACGCTAGAAACATTAAACGGAGTGCCTAAAACTGCTCCATTAGAACCAGCCCAACCAACAAATACTTTAGCGGTTGTTTTTGAGTAAACAGGATTGTTTGCGGTGTTTTGTGATGTGCCACCAACTAACACATTGCCGCTGGAATCTATGCGCATGCGTTCTGTAGCATTACCAGATGTATTGGGTGGAGCAAATATTAAACTACCTCTAGTTGCACTGGCTCCAGTACTTGCCATTCCAATAAAAGTTTGTCCTGCGTTTGTGCCGTTAGATTGCCTAAACCTTATACCAGTAAGATTTCCAGAAGTATCCGTTGAGGTGTTTTCTAAAACTAAAACTTGGTCTGATGAGTCAATATCAGTTATTTGTGCTGTTCTTGCAACATGAAGTGGTGCTGTGGGACTAGTAGTGCCCACACCTACGCCACCGCCATTTGGGTTAATAAGTAAAGGATATTTTGTTGCGAGATTTCCTCTGTCGGTTGCTTGTATCCAAGCTGCAACAGCACCAGCACTACCGATATCTAATACCGCAGTAAACCCATTACCACCCAGTCGCAGTATTCCACTTGCTGCTTGCGTTGTTCCACTAGTTGCTGGAAGATCATTTGAACCAGTTAAACCTGCAATTTCTTGACGGAAATTTGTTCCAACACTACTGGTACCTAATCCTAATTGTCCAGTTGGAGTAATACGCATGCGTTCTGCTACTGTACCAGCAGCAGGGCTGGTACCAAAAATCAAAACACCAGAACTATCAGTGCCGAGATTACCAGGAATTCCACGAACATAAGCAAGATCATTTCCACTATTGACGTTTCTATGGCGGAAACCAATATAATTGTCAGAGCCATACAAATTAACACGGGATGTTCCATTGTCAACAGTAGTTGAACCTAATTGTATCGTACCACCATTAGTGCTATCAAGAACATGCAATTTGGCTTCTGGGCTGGTTGAACCAATACCTACGTTACCAGAACCTAAAATATTAAAAAGAGAACTACCTGAACTATTTGCAACATTAACAATAGATGTCTGGCTTGCAATTCCTGCCACATAAAGAGAGTTCCAGCTAGTATTGCCTGCTTTATTCGTGAGATACAAACCTATGCCACCAGAAGGAGTAGAGTTAATACCAACTCCACCATTTGGTACGCTGGTACATAAAGTATTTCCTTGTGTGGACAAACTACCAGCTGTATCTACTGTAAAATTGCCACTAGCCAAAGTAGTTGCACCCTGCACTTGCAGTGTTGCTCCAGGACTAGTAGTACCGATACCAACTCTGTTATTAGCTGCGTCCAAGTACAGCGTGTTGGCATCAATGTTTAAATTGATACTCGCAGCATCTGCTGTAATGGAACTGGTCTTAATTTTTGAAATTGGCATCTTCTATTCTCTTAGATAAAATTACTGTGCGTTTCTTTCAGCAAGGGCAGCTGCTTGTGCTGCTTCATATGCAGCAACAACTTCTGTAGTCCATGCTGCTGCAGCGATTGCTTGTACATTCGCTGGTTGGTCAGTAACGTCTTGACCAGGAGTTAAACTCCAACGATGGTAAGACGAGGACAACTGTTGTCCGTCTTCCATAATGCGTGTAACCTGACGAACCTGAATGATTCCGTTTTCCACGACTTCGATTTTGTCGATAACGACTTCTTTACTTAGTGACATTGTTTTCTCCTTTGATTAATGTCCGTCTTCAGAATCCACTGAAGATATTTAATCTGTTACGTAATACCCGCAAAAGAATACTGATGAACTGTTAGTAAAACTAGTATCTGTTAATCCTGCGCCAGTAGATGGTCCTATTATAATAAAAGAAGTTGTGCCATTTTGAACCCACAAAGTCATATCACTACTAACTCCAGCATATTGTCCACATCTTGTTCCTTCTTCTCTATATGATTTTCCAGTACCCGATGCATACGGGAAACCAGCAATAGCTACGGAACCTGTTGAACTTCCTTTACTCGATAAACCCATACCAAAGCTGTAATAAACATTTCTACCAATTTTTGTATATATTCCTGCTCTTCCATTGTACGTTACTCCAACTGAGTTACCACCAAAAGTTATTGATGGACTAAACGTACCTTCTTCATAATCATCCAGCGTATTGGCATCTGAGGATGCGTTTTGAGCAGCTGGGAATTTGATCTGTCCGTATGGTAGAGTAAGTAGACCAGTATTGGACACACTCATTACTACGTTTGGTGTAACAAGAGTGCCAGCACTGGCACTTGCTGCAGTTTGCCAATAGAATGCACCATTATCTATTTGAGCAAATGCGCTTGGACCAGTAGCCATGGTAGTCCAACTACCAGTACTACTATTCAGGTACATGTTTTGAGCAATATCAATTTGATTTGCTGCACCAGATATATTTGCATTTGGAAATTGTATACCATACCAACCAGTTGACCAACCAGCCAATGACGTGCTAGTTGCTAACATCAATTTGCCAGCAGTATCAATACGCATTCTCTCAGTCCAGCTTGCATTTCCATATCTATTTGCAAATGCTAAATTAGCGCCAGCATTGGAAATTTGTTGAATTTTATAACCATAACCATCACCAGCCACAGGCAATTCAATTCCACCAACAGCATTAACAGTTGTTTGCGTTGCTGAACTAATTCTTAGAGTTCCACCATAAGTTGCAGCAGTCGCTGTATCTACCAATGAACCAATATCTAATTTAGTTGCTGGCGCAGTATTACCAATACCCACGTTACCATCACTGGTCCACCATGGTCCACCAGTGCTTAACTTAACTGGAGTAATACCACCATCGATAACTGTCTTGTTACCAGAACTAAAGCCCATGTGAACAACAGTAATAACAGCACCGCTATCTGGAGCCGATGAACCAAAACTTAGTGTAGTTCCAGAAACAGTGTAGTTTGTACTAGCTGTTTGAACAATACCATCTACAGTTACCAAGATAGAATTGGCAGAGTATGGAGTATCAGTTAGCGTAAAGGAAGTAGTACTGCCATCACCAGTGAAGTTATTCACAGTGAAGTTACGTAGTACTGGATCCAATGTGGCTGCAGTTACCGAGCCAGTGGATGGTTGTAGATTGTATGTTGACTCACCTTTGTGAATAACATAGATCGCAGCACCACTAACTGGTGCTTCGGAAAAGATTAGAGAGTTATTAAGAGCACCACCAATTGTATAAGCGTCAATCGGGTTTTGTTGTACGTTTTCAACGACAACTTCTACGTTCGCTTCGTTCGCACCTGGAACTGATTGATCCAAAGTGAAAGTTGTTGTACTGCCATCGCCTGTGAAACTCTTCACTGCGAATGGTGCAACTGCTAGTTGACTTGGATTATAGCCGATGTATGCCATTGATAGTCTCTTTAATGTTCTCTATTATTTATGCTCTTGCTGTAGCGATCGCAGCAGTAAATGGTGTTAGATTTTCTGTGGTCCAGTAATCTTTTGCTACCATGATCTCTAAGTGAGCAGCATTGCGCTCTAGAGTATCTGCCCAGTCTTCATCACTTGTGAATTCTGGTTTGGTGCCATTGATAAGATTTACAGAGTCCATGGCAGCACTGTAGTGCTTTGCGATTTCTTCTGCTGTTGGTGCTTGTACTTGTTCGGTCATTTTAATTGCTCCAAGGTAGGGGTGGGGTTACAACGGGTGGGTTAATTTGGGCATCAATTTGCGTTTGCAAATCAGCCTCAATTGCCGCTCTATCTATTGTTGGGTTTACCCATCCCCAAACCTGCTCTTGCGTCAATTGGTTGTAAGGGGTAAATGGTTGCCCAGCAACATAAGTTACAACAGTGGTTCCGTTGTAAATTGCAGAGTAACTTGGTGTATGAACATTCCCAACAAGAGAGTCAGGTGTATATGCAAAACACTGCCAATTGACTTCAAAAACAACATTTGATTGTCCATCAATTGATGTGTATGCAGGCAAATTTTTAATTGTGTATGTGTATGTGGTCATATTAGTACAACTGAATAAAAGTTAAACGAGGTGTAAATGTTGCGGTATTGGTATTGTTTTGAATTTGAAAATTATTACCGCTTAATCTAAAAGCAAAGCTATATCCCGACTGGTCTCCAACAGCACTTGCAAGTGTTGTAAACGACGCGACACTTGTATTACCACCATATACAATATAAAACAAATATCCGCCTCCATAGCCGCCATAATTAATGCCAAGATTCAAAAGACCTATTGTATTTTGAGGTACAGTCCATATGGTTGCCCAAGCGCCCAGTGTACTTGATGTTGTATTTCCATAAAAACTTTGAATACTTGTACCAGTGCTGTTATAAGTAGAGGTGGCACCATTAAAGAAAGCAGTGTTGGTTGCTCCATCTGCATAAAAAGATATTCTTCCATCAGCATTAGATATAACAGTGTTATTGGTTGATGAGCGAATGTCTAAGCCATTTTGGTTGCCGTTGTATCCACCAAGAATGGTGTTTTTAGAACCTGTTGTTATGTTTGAACCAGCCGCACCGTTGGTATTATTATCAACACCAACAAATGTGTTGTAACTTCCCGTAGTTAAAGCATATCCAGTTTGATAACCAATAATGGTGTTATTTATTCCTGATGTAGTAGAAAATCCAGCCGCTTTTCCAATGAAAGTATTGGCACTGCCTGTATTTGCTTTACCTGCCTGATAACCTACAGCAGTGTTGTTAGATGCTGTGGTGTTGGAGTAGAGGGCTTCTTTACCAACCGCCACGTTATATGAGCCAGTCGTAGTAAAGACTAAAGCATCATGTGCAACACCTGTATTGGCATTACCAGTTGTGTTATTGCGAAGCGCATTTAAACCAACTGCTGTCGTGCTTTCACCAGTTGTATTGGCATAAGCTGCGCCATATCCTATAGCAGTAACATAATTGCCCGTTGTATTGGAGTATGCCGCTTCTTTTCCAACAGCAGTTAATAAAGTGCCAGTCGTATTACTATACCCAGCCTGATAGCCTACGGCAGTATTGTTAGACGCTGTGGTGTTAGATGCAAGAGAAGCGTAACCAACTGAAGTATTATTACTGCCAGTTGTATTGGCAGATAAAGCACCTGAACCAAAAGCATTGTTGTAATTGCCTGTGGTATTTGCCTTTAAAGCGGCATCGTAATTTCCAGCGTGATAGCCACCAAAAGCACTATTACCAATACCAGTTGTATTAGCGTAAAGAGTTTGATATCCAAAAGCATTGATTGCTGTTCCTGTTGTATTGCTAAGCCCCGCCTGATAACCTACAGCAGTGTTGTTAGATGCTGTGGTATTAGCGGAAAGAGATTGTTTACCAACTGCCACATTAAAAGAGCCAGTCGTGTTGGCAACAAGAGCGTTTCTACCAACTGCAGTGTTTTCTGAACCAGTTGTAGTTGCTTGCATTGCACGATGACCAAACGCATGGTTTTCAGCACCAGTGGCCAAGTTTAACGCATTGAAACCGATAGCAATACTGTTATCTCCAACATAGGTAGATAAAGAAGTATAACCAATAGCTATGTTATTGCTACCAGTTGTATTGGTGTATAAAGCACCAGCACCAACGGCAGTATTATACGAACCAGTTGTATTGAAGTATAGTGCCGAATAGCTGGCATAACTTCCACCGATCGCTACGTTTTCAACACCAGTTGTATTTAAATAAAGTGCTCTGTAACCAAGAGCAGTTACACCAGAGCCAGTTGTGTTTGTAGTTGCTGCCTGAGAGCCGACTGCCGTATTTTGTAACGCAGTGGTGTTAGACTGAAGAGCATTATAACCAACAGCAACTAAATCAGTACCAGTTGTATTTGAATATCCTGCAAAATAACCGACGGCAGTATTGTTGGATGATGTTGTGCTCGAAAATAATGCACTGTGTCCAATTCCAACATTTTGTGCACCACTGGTATTAGTGAATAAAGAGTTGGTTCCAACCCCAGTGTTATAGTTACCAGTTGTTGCGTACATACTACGACGACCGATAGCCGTGCTACCAGCTGTATTACCAGTAGACAATGCTTGCCAACCAAGAGCCGTATTTCCATCAGAGGTTGCGGTGGCTAGTGCCTGTGTGCCTACAGCAGTATTCTGGCCAACATTACCTGTGCCTCTACCGATTTTTACGCCAACGATTGCCATATTAGACGTCCTCTAGAATTGCGCCCACCACGTCAAGACTTGACGCTACGCTGGAAACTACCTTTAAAATGTCTCCGTTGGACAGAACAATTTTCTGACCAGCAACAACCTGTAGCGAACCACCCACTGGAACAGGGGTAGACTTAACTAGGTAGTAGTTGAGAGAATCGGAGAATTTTGTAATATAAACATCGCATGTAACACCAGACGCTGTAGTGTTACATACGTCAAGTTCGATACAGATGGAGTTTTTAGAAGCTGGCGCTGTGTATACGGATACCGCAGAGGTTCCTATGTTTCTTGCCAGTGCATTTTTAAAGGTGTTCGCCATATTTTTATCCTAGAGCAATTGCGATTGCGAGAGAGAAATTCTTTGTTTCATTAACTGCCGAAACCAAATTTGTTTTATCAGTGGTCGTCAGATTATTTAGTGTTCCTACTTTTGTGTTGACTTCGTTTACACCAGTCACCACGTTAGTTTTTAGGGTCGTATTAAGATTAGATGCTAATCCAACACGGCTGTCCATTTCATTTACAGCTGATACTACGTTGTTTTTTGCCGTAGTCGTTAAATTGGCTGGCAAACCAACATTAGTATTTAGTTCATTCACACCGCCAACAGCTGTGGTTGCAGTAGTATTTAGGGTGGCAGCATCACCGAGATCGCTGGCGATTGTGTTGGTCTTAACCCTCCACTGATCAAAGGTGTTCGATTGGGATACGTTAGTGACCGCCATTATTGGTTCCTATTCAGTAGGGCAGTTAGCATACCCTTGATCTCAGAAATATCATTCTTCATGTTATTTATTTCTTCTGCCTGCTGCTCTATTTGCGCATTTCTTGATATGAACCTTTTGCGTTGTTCCACATACGTTTGATGTTGAACAGAGTTATTAAAAAGAATAGCCCCTGTTTCAACATCTCTAACGAGATTATTCTCGTCTTGTACTTTGATAACTTTCATCATGCCAACGCAATCACTCTAAGGTTTTGGATCCTTGGAATAGCCGATGAGTTTGTAGAGGTAAAGACAATCTTAACCTGAATCGTATCAAACTCGTCCAATTCATCTTCCGTAAAGGTAGTTTCTTGGAATGAAGTAGCATCATTGGTTTTAGGGATTACGTCTTTATCAGGAACAGAAAGTTTCCATGATTGCAACTCAAACAAGATCGCATCAGCAGATTTAGCTGTCTTATAGTATACATTAACACTGGCTTCTGGTGGGCAATTAACGTCAAATGCCACATACATACCAGTACCAGGAGTGGTAAGTTTAACCTTCTTGGTAATATATTTAGATAAAGAAGAACCAATCCTTGGCTGAATTTCATCAACATAAGTGATATTGGCACTATCCTGATTATTAATCATATTCTCAACAACCAGTGCTGAGGTACGATGAATATCCAACATTGGAGTTACCGCATCATTCGTTGTGTATAACTTAGCACGCAGAGTGAAAGACTTACTACCATTAAGTAAGGTCAACTCATTGAGTGAAGAAGCCAATAGTCTTGGATTGGTGAAGTAGTTAGACTGATTAGGTGTAACATCTACCCACACATCCTCAAGAACGTATGGCACTTCAGTTCCGTCCAGAGACTTACCTGTACATGCCTGAACCTGATATTGAATGTTGGTATCTGGTAGGATAAATTCTTCGACCTGTGGGTGTAACAGATTAAACTGAACATTTCGTGTAACTCCTATACCATCACCACCAGTTAAACCAGTTGCATTGGCTGTTCCAGAAACAGTAATAGAATATTTACTATTATCAATACGTGTAACAGTATTTGCAGAGGTCAAAAGTGCTGCTGAGATACCATGATAAGTTCCAGTTACATTACTGAATCTAACTTTGGATCCGCTCGGCATACCATGGTTGTAGTGAGTAACATAAATTACGCCAGAACCAGTAGTTGTCTCGAATGGATTGCTCTTCAACGTATCTGTTGGGAGTGTATCATTTACGAAGTCAATAGTAGCCACAGTATTGGTATCAAACTGAGCACGATACAATTCAAACTTCAGATCCTGATATTGTTCCGCAGTCCATGTCGAGCCATTCTGTGACTTGAACATGACACCCATGTAAGGTTGTTCAGAAATCGGACGACTTGTAAGAACATCTTTCTCACCCATCTGAGCAATCCAAACTTTATAGTTATTGGAATCGGACAGTAGAACCAATGCATATTCACCCTTGTCACGGAGTGGGATCGGTACTGGGAATGTAAAAGTAGTTGCCACAGAGGAATCATCGGAGATGTTAACCTGTGATGGGTTCAACGAAATCTGAGAGAATGGTAGGATAATTTTTCCTGGATAACCATTCACTGTCTCACGAATTTCCATGCGCACAGGCATGTTGGCATCTTTACTTTGGAAGTAAATATTAACTTTGCTCAACATCATACCACCTGGATTTTGAACCAAGAAGGTTTGTGCCAGCGGATCATACCAATTAGTATCACCAACAGTACGAGCCGAAGCTGGATCGTTTACCCATGTATTCGGTGGAGCACCATCGGTTTGTCTTGGTAGTTCACGTGTTGCGATCTCATAGTGACGGATAGAACTAAACGATCTATTATGAACTTCTTTAACGCCAGATGCGAGATATGATGCCTCAGCACGAGTTGTTGAATTTAGATCTGTTGCAGTATCTGATAATCTAAAGATACGTGTTCCACAACGGAAACGTAGTTTGCTAGTATTTGGAATATTGAAGACACCAGCAACTTCACCATTCTGATTTGTTACCAGAGATGTTGGGCTTGCAATAGAAACAACTGTTGCACGTGCACTAGAAACAGAACCAACAATAATATCGCCAGCAGTAAATGTACCAGATACATTAACTATGCGAATAGTTGTCGCATTATCTTCAACTAGAGCAACAACACCAGTGGCTGGAGAGTTGTCAACAGTATAAGAAGTGCTTGAACGTGTCGCAACATAAACAATATCGCCCTTATTATAAGCAAGTGCGGTATTGCCATTGATAGTACTTAAACGTGCAGCTTCGGCATTATTTGCACCGACATTGGACTTGTCATCAAATGTACCAGTGCGGTTGGTAATAACCAATTGTTTGGCAGGAGTAACATAATCATTTACAGAAGTGCCATCAAAGAATGCATTTACTGTTGTACTAGGTTTGATACCCTTTCCAACGAATAGCAGTGGACGTGAACGAATGTATGGGATAATTGTAGAACTTGTTACCTTATCTTCAGTGAGGATAGGTGTTCCGCTACCGATCAATTTAACTTCAGTGGTATACTGAGTTCTTTGATATCCAATTTCTTTGGCATCAATTTCATCATGAACCTGTCTAAACCAACCAGAGTTTGGACCACCAGCAGAAGCATGTGGACGAGTAAAGTCAGAAACTGTTCTAGAATTACTAGATGTAGTTCTTGTACGACCAGTTACAACTTCTTGCCATGCGCCATAGTAGTTACCCAAAATACCCTGTTTACCAGTTACTGGATTCCAACTTGCATTGGCAATAGATTCCAAAGATTGTTTCTCTTTGTCATCAAATACAGTTACATCTATGTTTTCAATATCAACCCACTCATCAGAGGCTGGGTTAAGTGTTAGATTGCCGATGAAAGTAAAGATGGCAAATGGATTAATGTTCTCAGTTCTAGATGCCTTCAACTGACTAATCATTACCTTGTGAGTGAATGGTAATGTAAACACATCACCATTAACAATGTAACCATTAGTGCTACGTTGGTTATCATTCGAGTTTTTCTCGATTAGGTTAATGTTCTCGATGTTATACAACGGACGTGCTTCACGATTAATTGTATCCACAGAAACACGATAGTCAATCTCTGTGGTTCCACCAACAGAGTGACCATCAAAGGTATCAACAATGAAACCAGCTTTTAGTCGATCGCTCAGTGTTGTTGTGTCAATAATCTGTGTAGATGCAGTGGCACGTTCCAACATAGAGAGTTTAGTAAACTCTTCCAGCTTTTCGATACGAGTTTCCAACTTACCAATATCGCGCATAGTGTATCGACGATTATCGATGGAGGTAATGATAACCTGCTTGTTGGTGGTATTATAAGTGAAAGGCATGTATGTAACATTGTACAATACCATACCAGTTCCTGGTGCTTCTGGATAATCTGGACTATCAGCTGCAACACCTTCTTTGCTAACCAAAGTACCATCGCCATTCAGAACCAAAGATCCACGACGTGCGAGATAGTAAGTATAGTCAGCGATTAAGTCTTCTGAACGCTTTGGAAGATTCGGAGCAGAACTAAAGGATTTACCATCATCATTAATACGTGCTCTAAAATCGATATAATTTGCTAAAGAAGTTCCCTTATAATAAGGAATATCCTTATAATTGATACCAGAATATGAGTCTACAGAGAAGTAGTCACCAGTGCCTGTATGCGTGAAGTATTCGAAGTAAACACGAATTGGACCCTGCGGAGCAGAAACTCCAGGTTTTCTTGTAATGGATGCAATATCGTAATGAGTATCACGTTGACCATTATCCAAAGTATAGTTGTCTGTGATGTCAATTACAGCTGCAGGGTCGTATGGGGATCCAAAGGCAACAGTTGATTGAAGAATCTTTTCGATCTTAAATACATCTGCCTTGCCAAGACTAATCGTTGTAGCCTGTACGTTTGCCTGAGCAGTTACATTTAGAATCTCACCAAAGTTTAGTGTCTTCGCTTTCTCGCCAGCCGAAGATTGTGACTTGTTAACTGTTGCAATCAAACGAACACGTGAACCAGTAACATCATACAATCCGCTTGGAACTGTAATAGTAATGTTACGTTGTGTCGTATCGCTAAACACGATCGAAGTTGGAGCAATAACTGTTCCAGCTGGATAAGTGCTTAGGTTACCACCAGATGTTTTGACCAACAGATAGTTACGATCCGTAGAGGATGGACTATCTGGCGTAAGGAAAGTTTGGTCAACAGTATCAGTAGAGTAGTTTAACTGATACGATGAGTTAACTGTCTGCTCAGCGAAATACTGGCGAACACGTGTAGTAGTTCCAATTGTTGCATCGTCCACTGAACGAATACGACGAATTGTATCGTATGGAAGTCTATACAACAGAGCCAAGTTTGTTGGTTCAAACAGCGGATTATTTAGAACTGTGAATGCACTGCCAGAGAAACCATTCGTTACGTTGGTTGATGCATATAAGGTTACATTGTCAACAATAAAGCCAACTTTGAATTCAGAAATTGCGCCAGCCGTAGTTGTTGCACGGATTATATCACCGACTTTAGTTTGTCTTAGGAAATATGTTCCGTTACCTGAAACCAATGCGCTAGAGCCAGCACCGCTACAGGTGATCTGACCAACACCAGCATTGTATACTGGGTAAGCATCAGCAGAGAAAGCATTACCAGCTGCATCGCTTGGATAGTGTAGTTGTTTCACTAAACGAGAAAAGTCCAACTTACCAACAGAGCATGATACTGAAGCAGAGCCATTGGAGAACGTAAAGGTTGGAGGCGATACATATCCATTACCTGGACGTGTAATCTGAACAGCAACTACAGCACCACTAGAAACTACAGCTGTAGCAGTGGCAGTTGTGCCAACATATTGCAGAGTTGCTCCACCATAAGTCGTAGTGCTATACGTATGAGTAGGTGCGCTTGAACTTAGTACACCGCTATATGCAGTAACTTTATAGAAGTTCTTTACACCAGAGTTGGTATAAGAAATATATCTACCGACAGCGGAAGACATTCCGCTAGTCCATGATGCTACAACATTACCGCTGATACCATCAATAAATGGATCTGCAATTGTGATTGTTGGAGAACTAGCACCAGTTCCACCACTATTAATAATGATATCACTAATACCTGTGTTCATGTCGATATCATACAGCATTACTTTGTAGTATGCAGTAACTGATCCATTGGCACCAGATTCCAATTCGATACCACGAATACGAGCAGTACCAACCTGATTGCCAGCTGCAGCACCACGTGTCACTGTTTTGGCATCACGCAGATAAACAACTGGGAATGTTGGAAGGTTTGGAGGACCATAGAGGTTTGTTACCTCTACGAAGTTTCCAACTGGAGTAGAGATCTTACCATCCAGAATTTGTTTATATGTTCTAGACTTTGGAACTTTAACGTAAGTGGTTGCGAGTTTTTCGATCTCGTAACCCTGTACGTATGCTTTGCCTTTTTCGATACCCATGGCAAGATATGCTTCATCGCCACCATCTTCAACAGAGTAAACACCACGATTGTATGGTGGTGTTGTAGTATATTCCCAGTAAAGAGAAGTACCATCATAAGCAACACCCAGTGTATGAACTGGTTTGTTAGTTGTGGAAATACCAGAAGTTCTTGCAACGTAGTATTGACCAAGACCATTGGCAACGATGTCTCCAATTTTATATGAAACAGCTGCATCCCATGTGCCACGATCATTATTACGGTGTTCACGAACATCGATACCAAAAGGTCTTACACTGTAGTTACCAGACTCATCATAAGTACGACGAGCCATGGTATCCATAATGTCTGCATAAGCAGCATTCTTAACCTGATACTGAGTTTCACCAGCTTTAATACGTAGCAATTCAATAAAGTCCACGTCGCCATCATCTTCAGTGGCACGTTTCTCGAGAGTGAGAGTGATCTTGTAGCGGTGGGCACCAGGAGCAGCATAGTTCGTTGAACCCTGCGCATTGTCAAATAGATTGTTATCTTCTTCAGGAGTTACTACATCCTCAGAAACATCAAGACCGATACGGTATGATGGGCTATTTGTATACTTGTCAAGAATAACAGTCTGAGCATCTACCTGAGTAAAGAATCCATTTACAAAATAGATACCCTTTTGAATAGAAGCCGATGAACCTAGACCAGTTGCATCCTGAGTGTAGGTGAATGCATAACGCTGGTTTGTATCATCTTGAGAAATGATTTGTTCATTATCAGAAAAAACTTTGGTAGTTGTATCAGTACCAGAGTTCATGTACTTAACATACAGTGTTGGAGGATCTGTTTCGGTAGACTCAGTGGCGTAAAGCACTAACGCATTGACGCCACTGGTTGAACCAATAATTTCTTGTCCAACGAACTGACTTACATAAGATGTAAC